>Ga0209514_10005233_pt1 | contig 16771 bp, 18 predicted proteins | sample Subgrocontami58m_FD_187452 | JGI IMG/M metagenome (GOLD analysis project Ga0209514, IMG submission 187452) | Subsurface groundwater microbial communities from S. Glens Falls, New York, USA - GMW37 contaminated, 5.8 m (SPAdes) (version 3) | ecosystem: Environmental > Aquatic > Deep subsurface >...
TTTTTCCTTAACTTCAGCAACAACTTTTGATGAGTTACTATTATCTAGTGTGTGTTTGAAATATCAAGATTATCCTCAATTCGCTCAACGCGCTTCTCCAACTTATCATGTCCTGCTATCACTTCTGTAAGTATTACCGAAATATCTTCTTGAGCTTTATCGAGTTTTTTATCAACTGCCTCAACCGCTAAGATTACTGGTCTTATTTCCTCTTTTATAACTCCTTTTATTTGATTTAAATCATCTTTTGTTAACATAAAACAAATATATCTTTTTAATTAAGCCTTGTCAATCTTGCGGTAAACCTACGAGTTTTTTTACTTTTTTTACAGTTTCCGAGGATTTTGATTTGGAAAATTCCAACCCTTTATTCAAAACGTCTCTTAAATAGTTTTCGTCTTCTCGAATCTCATTGTATCTTTCCTGAATTGGCTTAAGCGTATTTACAACCAAATCTGCGAGTTCTTTTTTAAACTCTCCATAATTTTTTCCCTGAGTTTTTTGTAGCGCGGTATTATAAGTAACACCTGATAAGGCTGCATAAATTGTCAATAAATTCTGAACCGCGCCATTCCCCTCCCCATGGGCTTTGGCAGAAATTGCCGGTTCCGAATCCGTAACAGCCCGCTTAATTTTTTCTCTAATTTTTTCTTCGGAATCAAGCAAGTTTATTGTTCCAAGAGGATCTTTATCTGATTTACTCATTTTCGAAAACGGAGTCTGAAGACTCATAATTCGGGCGTCTGCGGATTTGGAAATATGGGGATTAGGCAATTTAAAAACTTCTCCAAAAGTTTTGTTGAATTTTTCCGCAACATCACGGGTTAGCTCAATGTGCTGTTTTTGATCCTCTCCTACAGGCACTTCATCTGTGTGATAAAGCAAAATATCCGCAGCCATTAAAACCGGATAATCAAAAAGTCCGGCTGTTGTTCCTTCTTTTTGAGCCAAACTTTTATCTTTAAACTGCGTCATTCTTTCAAGCTGACCAAAAGGAGTTATGCAGTTTAAAATCCAGGTTAAATACGGATGATCCGGGTTTTCGGATTGAATAAAAATATGGGATTTTTGCGGATCTATTCCGCAAGACAAATACAAAGCTGCAGCTTCCAAAGCTTTTTCTTTTAAGATTTTTGGGTCTTGCGGGGTAGTTATGGCATGTAAATCAACTATGCAGTAAATGCAGTCGTATTCATCCTGCATTTTAACCCACTGACTAAGCGCTCCTATATAATTGCCAATATGCAGATTTCCGCTTGGCTGGATCCCCGAAAAAACCACCTTCTTCATATCTTTATATTAGCATAAAGAAAAAGATTAAAAAATCTGTTCTCCCAGGATGCCCAGTTTTAAAACAGGAGTCGCAGGAAAAACGGCCAAAGCTTTTAAAGCCAGGGATAAAAAAAGCCTGCAGATTTTCCAAAATTGTCCCCCCTAACCTATTCCCTTTTCAGCATGAAGTAACTATCTATGGAGATAAAGTAGCTTTTATTCACTATAAAAAGAACGATCGTTTAATTGGAATCGTTATAAACAATCCTTTTATTGCTCAAACTTTAAAAGCCTGGTTTGATCTTGCATGGATCGGCGCGGAAAAATATTAAAGCCAATTTTTTTTAAGGGGTTGGAATTTATCGTCTAAAATTGCCTGGCGGATTTTCTTGGTTAGATTAATCAAGAAATAAGTATTGTGATAGCTTGCCAGATGATATGCAAGAAGCTCTTTAGCTCGGAATAAATGATTAACGTAGCCACGGGTATAATTTTTGCAAACCTTACAACCGCAATTTTTATCTATTGGTAGCTTTGATGTTGCCCATTTTACCTTAGTTATATCAAATCTAAATTTATTCTTTTTATTCCCCTCGCTTGGAGAAACAAAAACAAAACCGGTTCTACCAAGTCTGGTTGGAACTACACAGTCAAAAGTATCAATTCCCCGCTCTATGATTTCAAAAATATCATCTACTTCCCCAACTCCTAATAGATGCCTCGGTTTTTCTTTTGGTAAATACGACACTGTCCAATCTAAAACATCCAACATTTCCTGCTTTCCTTCTCCGACTGCAACTCCACCAATTGCAATTGCCTCAAAATCAAGCGCAGAGATAAATTTAGCCGACTCTATTCGTAAATCTTTATAAACCCCACCCTGGATTACTCCATATAAAGCCTGCTTGCCCTTTCCTTTTTTGTGCTGATTCTGACTTCTTACCGCCCACCTGTGAGTCCTCTCTATCGCACTTTTAACATGAGCGTGGCTTGATGGATATGGAGGACAATCATCAAAAGCAATTATTAAATCTGCGCCTATTTTTTGTTGAATCTTTATCGATTCTTCCGGAGTAAAATAATGCATCGATCCATCTAGATGAGAACGGAATTTTACCCCATCTTCAGTAATTTTTACAAGTTCTGCCTCGCCTTCTCCTGCTCCTCTTTTTTTACCCTTTTTAGCTAAGGAAAATACCTGAAATCCACCACTATCTGTAATCGTTGCCCCGCCCGACACGCTAGACGAGCTAGCCGAGTCGTTGCGGGCGGGACCTTGCCAACTCATAAACTTAGCAAGACCTCCCATTTTTTTAACAACTTCCTCCCCCGGCCGCAAATGCAAATGATAAGTATTGCCAAATAAAAGCTCTACTCCAATTTCCCGAAGATCTTCTGCACTTAATGCTTTTACAGTTGCCTGAGTCCCAACAGGAGTAAAACAAGGAGTATTAATCACGCCATGTAGAGTTGCAATCTGCCCTACCCGAGCTAGTGATTTCTTATCTTCTTTAAGAATTTTAAAACCAAATCTTGCCATATATATTAATTTTCAATTTTCAATTTTTAATGAATTTTCAATAAATAAATTTTAAAAATTTAAACATTGGGATTTGACCCGCCTGCGATTGCCTTCAGCAAAGCTGATGGCGGGCAGGTTAGAAATTAGAAATTAGAAATTAGAAATTTAGGAAGTTCTAAGTTTTAGAACTTCCGATTTAAACTGTTCTCCCCTGTCTTTGTAATTTTTAAACATTCCAAAGCTGGCGCATGCCGGGGATAAAAGCACAATATCTCCCGTTTCTGCCGCGTCAAACGCGGCTTGCGCAATTTCTTTCATATTTCTACATCCTTCTATAATTTTCATATTTGATCTTTGTCCGCCAGCTGGCGGATTGATATTTGATTTAATTCTCTCCCACTCGGATCCTATTCCAATAATTGCTTTTATATTCCCCGAATCGCGTATGACGCGACCAAGCTTCGTAAAATCACTATTTTTACTCGAACCCCCCAGGATTAGAATTTCCGGATTGTCAAACGCTTGTATGGCTGCTATCGCAGTTTCGGGAGTAGTAGAAAAAGAATCATCGTAATATTTAACGCCGTGAATTGTATCTACTAGCTCCAAACGATGCTCCAAGCCTTTAAATGTCTTAAGAACGGACACTATGTTTTCCCTAGAAACACCACAAAGTGAAGCTGCAATAACTGCCGCACAAACATTTTCCAAATTATGCGCTCCGGGAAGAAGAATATCTTTGGTTTCAATTATTTTTTCTTGAATCGCGTTTGACGCGACTTTACCGTTCATTCGAAACCAAACTGCTCCATCTTTTACATAAGCGCCGTCTTCCGCAACGCCTTGCTCCCTGCTTATTTTATAAACCTTTCCTAAAGTTTCCACGTCGGATTCATTACTGGCCGGATAGTCACAGTTTACAATTGCATAATCTTCCGGTTTCTGAAAACGGAAAATATTTCTTTTGGCATTAACATATTCATCTATATCCTGGTGGTAATCCAAATGTTCGGGAACCGTCATTAACATTACTGCTACGTGAGGGCTCTTTCCTAGGTCTTGCAGTTGAAAACTAGACAATTCATATATCACTATCGACTGATCATTTAATTTATCCAAAACATCTAAAGCTGGGCTCCCAATATTGCCAACTAAATATGCATCCTTATTCTGTTTTTTTAACATTTCGTAAATCAATGCCGACGTTGTTCCTTTCCCTTTAGTTCCCGTTACACCAATGATTTTACAAGGACACAAGTCAAAAAATAATTTAGTCTGAGAAGTAACCGCGTCAAACGCGGCTTCGTTTTTGCCTAATGCCTTTTTTATTGTTTGAAGTTTAATTCCGGGGCTTCTTACTACCAAATCATAGCTCTCAAGATTTTTAAGATAATCTTCTCCAAACTGATAGTCTATGTTTAACTTTCTTAATCTGCGGATAACTTCGATTTTTTCTTTTTCTCCCCTGCCCTCCGAAGCCTCAGCGAAGGATGGGTTTTGCTCACAAATAGTTACTCTTGCCCCGTTTTTTACCAAAAAATTAGCGCTTGATAACCCCTCCAGTCCCAAACCTAAAACTGCAATGTTTTTGCCCTTGAAATTTAAATCAGACATATGGGGATTATATCAAATCGAAGCTGAGATTTTTATTCTTAATTCTTTATGTACCAGGGGGGAGGCTTGAACTCCCGACCTCTTGGGTATGAATCAAGTGCTCTAGCCAACTGAGCTACCCTGGCATGAGCTTAAGTATATCAATTGACCGAAGCTAAATCAAATGTTATACTGTTAAACACACGCGGGGTAGTGTACAGTGCACATGAGGCTCAAAATGGGCCCTTTTATTAGCAATGATAAAAGAGAACTCGGCTATATCGGTGAAATCCTATCCGCCACTTGGCGGAGGACAATACCGAGGGAACCCTGATTAGATCAGGGACTCCGTAGAGACTACACGCCGAGCTCCTGTTACATAGCAGGATGATGATATAGTCCGACACTTCGGGTAACCGGAGAAAACAGATGCATAATCTCATAGGCTAGGCGCAACTCCTAGCCCCGCAACTCAGGTTATTAAAGAAAAACCAATCCAAGGTGGTTTTTTCTTTCAACCTGATCAGGATGGTGTCGTAAAACGACATAATATCCTGAACTTTCATTCCGCCCTCATGGGGTTGAAATGAACGAAGTGAACTTAATAACCCCAAGATAATCTTTTTATAAACAGGCTGATATACTTACGACATGTATTACGTTTATATTCTTCAATCCCTCAGAAAAACTGATTGGCTATATAAAGGGTGTACTTCAAATCTAAAAAAGAGGTTTACAGAACACAACAAGGGAAAGAACTTTTCTACAGCACCACACGCTCCCCTCAAACTCATTTACTATGAAGCATATCTTTTAAAAGAAGACGCGGAAGCTCGGGAAAAATATCTGAAAACAAGCATGGGTAAAAGAGTTATAAAAAAACAATTAAAACATTTTCTGGAAAAACAAGCTTAGCAATCAGGTTTTTTATCCTCAAAATTTTGCAACCAATTCGGATGGATTGCACTTTTTAATTTATTTCTCTATCAGAATCCATTTCTCGGAGCTGATGTTATTTGATATAGTAATTTGCCTCTGATATAATCCCCTTTAATATGAAGGAATTACTATCAATTGCGTTTGCCAAAGATGTTAAAACTACACTCTTTGGTTTACCAAGGTTTGTGTCTGGACATCCATTTTCTGAAGACGAAGCGGAAGAATTTTCAAAAGCAGCCAGCACGGTTTTTAGAAAAACACCTAAAAAAGTTGTAGAAGCTGGATTAAGAAGATTCTCTCCTTTAAGTGAAAGGGTTACTCCAGAGGAAAGAAAACTTGTTTTAATTGGGGCATCTGATGCTCTACCATATTTACAAACTGAAGCAAGTCCAAAAATAGTTCAAGCTTTAATAAAGAACCATGTTCTTAGAAAGATTAATTTAATTAAGGATTACCAATCTCCATTTGAAAGAAGACAAAGGACAGAGGAAACAATTGGTCTTCAAGCACCATGGGTAATAGTTATTGATATTACATCTGATTGCAATCTTAATTGTGATGGTTGTTATGCTGGGAACAGTAAAAAGGGGAAAGATCCATCACTAGAATCACTAAGTGAATTAGTATCTGAGGCTAAGGAGCTTGGAATAAGTAGTGTTGCATTCTCTGGAGGAGAACCATTACTAAGAACAAAAGAAATAGTTGAGCTGGAGAAAAGACATCCTGAGCTTTCTTATGTAGTTTTTACTAATGGTACTTTATTAACAGAAGAAAAGGCACAAAAGTTTTTACATACGGGGGCAGCAACTTTTTTCCTTTTCCACCTGGAAGGAAGCATTGAACATACTAATAAGTATATGGGAGAAGGCGTATTCCAAAAATCAGTAAAAAGTATGGCTATTTTAAAAGAGATGGGAATACCTTTTGGGTTTTCTATAATGATAAATCAATTAAATTTTAATGAAGTTACTTCTGATGGTTTTCTTGATTTTCTTAAAAATCAAGGTTGCGTAGGAGGAGTTTATTTTCCTTATATCCCTATTGGCACAAATCCGAATCCAGAACTGGTTTTAAATCAAGAGCAAAGAAAAGAATTAACAACAATAGCTGAAGCCTTGCGGAAAAAAGGAATGTTCGTCTTAAATCCAGAAGAAGTTATACAACATGAAGGAGGATGCATTGCTGGAACTCGCTATCTATCCATAACTACTCAGGGAGAAGTTCAACCATGCACATTTATTCACCAAAGCGATGTAAAAGTATTTGATCCACATATATCCTTAACGGAAGGATTAAAACAGTCGCATTTAATAAAGGCATTTCAAGGGGCTCAAAAAAATTGTACATCTTGTATGGTAAGAGACAGACAAAATATTCTTTCAAAAATTATTGAAGAAACGGGTGCATATTCAACAGAAAATTGAACATAAATAGATTCAAACATCGTCTACTCCACGGATCACAAGCAACAAACATTTACCCTAAATCTGGTATAAATACAGGCGTGGTTTGGGAGAGAAAAAAGTTCCGTATTTCTTCCAGTCCCCGCAGGACTTACTTATTTTGCTTGCTTGGCGTAAGCAAATCTTTATACATTTTTTTAATTTCAGTTAAAGCTTCTTCCCCTTCAACGTCTTGTTTCCTAGCCGGTCCAGTCACTTTCGAATATTTATAAGTCGCGCTACCTTCAATAACCGTTATTTTATTATCAGCTACCGGTCCTAAATCAAATGAAGCCTTATCATCAAACATCTGAACGTTTTGTGCATTTTCTAAGGAGTCGTCTAGTATTAGGCCATCTCTGGTCATAACAAGTGGAAGAATGTTTCTTTTTCTTCTATAAGAAACTTGAAGGTTCGAAATATCAAAATCAGGACCTCCCCAAAGACTCAGCGTTGTTACTTCTCCTTCCGCAGATGGGGTAATAGCAGTTTGATATCCTATAAAGTATCTATAGCCGTCTTTTACGACAGTCCTTCTAATTCTCGTGCAAGAAATCAATTCCCTATGATTGCTACCGCTAACCTCTTCGTAGGTTTTTTGATATTCCGGAACATTGGCCAATTGGGAACGTATTGCTTTAATTGTGTTGAAACATTCTATTCCAAAAGCATTACCGACTAGTTCAATGGGTTGAGTTTGCTCTCTCTCTTTACTCTCACTTCTTTTGCTTAGTGGATAATCTCTTTTTCTTACGCCCTTTATTCTTTCCTCAGGCACTCCATCTGCATTAACAACCCTTATGTCGCCCTGAAAAATATCATTTCGGCCGATAGTGTTTTCTGTCATGTCCGCAATTATACACTTTTCCTGATTAACAATCAAAAATTACTTAATATAATTACTAATATCCTAATTTAATTGTTTACTGTCTCAATTCTTGTATAAACAGCGATATTGTTTGAAAGAGGAAGAAGCTGCGTATTTCCCCGCACCATTCGGTACGAAACTAACGCTTTTAATGCCCAGTAGCTAGATTCACAAAATAGCTTAATCTGTTAACAATTTTATTTGTATTTCCTTAAAACTTTGTAATCGTTTATCATTTGTTATAAATACACTTGCTTTTGCGTAAAGCGAAGTAGCAAGCTGAATAGAATCTGGTATTCTATAACCATAATTTCTTCTAATTCTTGCTGCTTCAATACTAATGCTTTGAGTAATATCAAATGTTTTAAGATTTGGAGTTTGAAGGTAAATAGTTTTTAGCTTTTCAATCTCTTTATCTGAGCCTCCTAAAGAAAGCAGTTCAATAAGGGTAATCATACTGGTAATAGCTTTTATTTCTCCTCTTGTTACAGATTGAAAAATATCCTTTGCTTTATGACCAAATTGAGGGTGTTGTTGAAAATAGTAGATGAACACATTGGTATCAATCCCAACAGTTATAATGCTTTTCATACCCATTCGTTTCGCATTTTTTCAACTTCTTCCATTTGATCTATTCCCCTCCAGGTTTTTTTCATTATTCCATAACTACTTTCTAACCAATTTTTCTCAGCAACCTTAATAGCTAGTGTATTTTCGTCTAAAGGATAAATGTCTACCTTTTCTCCAGGCTTTAAGCCCTTAATTTTTTCCCTAACATATTTTGGTATAACAATTTGGTTTTTTGTTCCGATAGTAACTTGTTGCATAGTATGTCAATACTATCAAAAAACGTCATACTTGTCAATATGTCAAGGGCGCATGCTTCCAGTCCCCGCCCCACATTGATTATTTCCCTTATTTATCACTTCCAAAAAACAAATCCAGCCATTTTTTACAGTTTATAACTAATTTTTAATCTAAAGACTTGTAAAATTATCTTCTTAAAAATCTCCTAAATCCACCTGTTCTACTTTTTTCAAATGATAAATTTTTAACATATCTCTGTTCTTTAAAATCAATGTAACCCTTTATGTATCTTGAGGAAAGAATGGCATCGGAGACGCCTAATCGTTTATTCATTACTTGTTGATAAGGTCTTACGAATTGAGGGGTCCATTCCCCTATTCCGTATTCTTCACTAAACTGGGGCGCTTTTGGTAGTTCAATTATGATTTTTGCTTGTCCACTTACACGATTATCATCACCCAGGCTTGTTAAAATTCGTAGATTATCAGCAATAATCTTTTGCCGTATATTTTCGGGCGTATCCTTGCTTATAGGTATTAAACGGGTTGCAATAGCATCAAGACCAATCAATGAATTAGCATATAATCCTTCCTTTAAAATATTTTCTGCTGCTTCGGAATTAGTTGAGTGGACCAAAATTGTTTTACTATCATCAGCTATAATTAATTCAGCCAAATCAGGAGTAGCTATAACTCTTCGCATTCTTTCGGACAACTGAGTTATATCCCCAGGAGAAACTTCCTGCACTCTCTCTGCCTCAATGTTTGCTTTATAGGCTCTAAGTAATTCTTCTTTCCCCCCAAGATGTTCGACTTGATCTTTATTGTCAATATCTCCTATTTCTGACATAATTTTTAAAAACTATCTTATAATTAAGATATAATTATTTATAGAATAAATCCAGTAATTTATTCTATTTTCTAATTAAATCCCGAAATATTTCTTTTGAAATAAAATCTATCCCGTCATTTGTGCCAAACTTTCTATTAATTTGTCTATTTAAACCTCTTAAACCCGGAGATAGATCGCTTGCCAACCGGGTTAATTCCTCTGCTGTGATACCACCGTTAATAATCTTTCCCAGTCCTAAAGCTTCTATTGTCAAATTGTTAAAATATATTTCCGGATCATCACCCTCCTGATATGGAGCAGCAAACCATGGAATCTCAAGCTGCTCTCCCTGCCAAATTGTCCCCCATCCGCTTCTTCCTAAGATGGCAATTATATTTTCGTCCGACATTATTTCCGGCGGCATTTTAATTGCTCCTTCCACATGTTCCAAAGGAGAATAAACATCTATTCCTGCCTTTCTTAGAGCTTCTACAAGGATTTTATTAGCCTCAACTGCGCTATTTGTTCCTGAAAACATAACATATACACCTTTATTTTTTAGAACTCCGCTTGTTTTTGGGATTTCCGACTTCATTGGCGGAGTATAGATACGCGACCTCCCCCCAACTACTTCCGGTTGATCTTCGAGATTGTCTGCGTGTTCGAAAGAAAAAGGATTAACCCATGGAACAAATACCTGAGAATATGCAGCTTCTACTTTTAACATTCTTGCTGCAACCTGCCTCATGTCTGTTTCGCTAAAACCTAACTCCGGATGTTCTATTGCACGATTAAGTAACTCCGAAAGCAACATTGGAAAAGCAAAATAACGATGCGGAGTCCTAACCGTAACCCTAGATCCGGCGTCTATGGTGCCGATAATATTTTTCGGACTAATTAAAAACTCCTCATTTGTAGCAAGAGATCTGGCAGTAAACGAACCACTCTCTACTCCAAACCTTTGCTGAAGCATTTTGTCTACTTCATCATAATGATTTTTTACTTGTTTTAAGTGAGTAGGAAAATCTCCGGAACCAAAGATAATTCTTTGTAATAATTTGCCATATTCTTCATCGTAATAAATTTGCGAAGCATCGTTTGGATTTTCCTCCAAAAGGATTCTTATTTGCCTTTCTCCGTATAAAAGAGGTTGCACTAGAATAGGTTGTTCCAAACCGGCCTGGGCAAATTTTTTACTTACCTCTCTACCAATGGCGGTTCCTAAAATAAAAGGTTCGTTACCATGGCCGGGATTTAGAATAAGAACCGGTCTGTTTTCCGGTCCTTGAGGAGTTTCTTTTTTTTTAACTCCTCTTGTTTCTACTTGTGTTTCGTTTCTTACATCCACACCTTCTGTCATAATGGAATTCTACACTAAATTTAGTATAATGCAAAAGTGAAAAGTAAAAGGAATCATAAAGAAACATTAAATAAAACCCCGGAGTTTGCTTGGGTTTTTGATGTTGATGGTGTAGTTACAGATCCTGTCGAAAAAAGGATTACCAAACCGGTTATATTAGATTTCATAGTTAAAAAGCTTAAGCAAAAAGAACCTGTCGCATTTTTAACAGGACGTGCTATGAGCTGGATGGAAGAGCGCGTACTTACTCCCCTGGAAGAAGAGATCAAAGATAAATCCTTACTTGATAATCTTTACGTTTCTGCCGAATTCGGAGGATCATTAATAGTTTACAACAAAGGGGAAAGACAGCGCTTGGAAAATAGTGAAATTACTCCTCCTCAAAATGTTGTAGAAATAGCTACTAAAATTGCAAGTAGGTACGCTAACTCTATGTTTATAGACACAGCTAAAAAAACTCATTTTACTCTGGAAATGAACGATGGTGTGGATTTTGACAGATTTAAAGAGGATCAAATAAGGCTTGATGCTGAATTTGAGCAATTGCTTAAAGATTGTTTGCTTACAAATCAATTTGAAATTCTTTCCGATAGAATTGCAACAAGTATTAGGGATAAACGCATAAACAAACGCTTCGCAATTAAAGAACTACTTAAATGGATTAGCAAAAGAGGAATAAAACCAAATAAGTACATTGTTTTTGGCGACAACAAAGCGGATCTGGAAATGGGAGAAGAACTGGCAGATAGCGGCCTAGAGCAAGACTTTGTTTTTGTGGGAGAAAAAGATCAAATCGAACTAGGTAAATATTCTTTTCCAATAATTATTACTAATCATCAGTGCGATACTGGAACTGCGGAATATTTAGCTAATTATTAAAAAAACAAATCCCACCATTTTTGCCAATTTAAAAACTCGTAAAATCATCTTCTGAAAAATCTCCTAGATCCAAATATAATATTTTGCAATATTCTCCCGTATTCTTCGTCGTAATGTATTAAAGATTCATCACCTGGGTTTTCTTCCAAAAGGATTCTTTTTTGCCTTTCTCCGTATAAAAGAGGTTGCACCAGAATAGGTTGTTCCAAACCGGCTTGTGCAAATCTTTTACTTACTTCCATTCCGATTGAAGTTGCCAAAATAAACGGTTCATTTCCATGCCCGGGATTAATAACGAGGATTGGTCTATTCTCCATACTGCTCGCGTGGCTTTCCTTTGCAGGCTGAACTACTGGTTCAATACTTTCTTTAAAACTGTCTATCCCTTCTGCCATAATTGGATTCTACGCTATTAATTTGGTATCATGCAAAGATGAAAAATAAAACTATAAACAGAGGGATATTAGGCAATGCTCATAGATTAGTTTGGATTTTTGACGTAGACGGTGTAATAACAAATCCTGTAGAAAAAAAAATAACCGAAAAAGGATTAATAGAAGCAATTTCCGGAAAACTTGATAAAGGAGACGTTGTTACTCTAAATACTGGTCGTTCTATTTCATGGATGATAGATAGAGTCATAAGGTCAATAGAGAAAACTGTTGCCAATAAAGACAGCTTAGATAGATTTTTAGCGGTCGGTGAAAAAGGTGGGGCGTGGCTATTTCTTCAAAACGGGCAATGGAAAATTCATGTTGATGAAAAGATAAGCCTACCAAAGCATCTTCAAGACGAAGTTAAAGAATTAATTAATACAGAATTTAAAGACTGCATGTTCTATGACGATAGTAAGCTAACTATGATTTCCACTGAAATGATTGATGGACATTCTATGTCTGAGTATGCACAAAAACAACAGGTTTTAACCGACAGAATGAAGTTGATTCTTTTAAAACCCGAGTACTATAAACTTAATCTTAAAATCGATCCAACAACTATCGCTACGGACATTCAAAATTCTCATGTTGGAAAACATTTTGGAGCAAGAAGAATTACTGATTGGCTAATAGAAAAAGGAATTAGGCCAATTAAAATTATTGCTATTGGAGACAGTCAGTCGGATATAGAAATGGCAGAAGAACTTCAGGCAGAATTTGACTTAGAATTTGTTTTTGTAGGAGATGGTTCAAAACTAAAATCAGATAGTTTAAATAAAACCCCCACCTTTACTAATTCGCACTTTGGAGAAGGAACTTTAGAATATCTTCTTAAAACCTCCAATTAAACCATTTTTTAATTATTAAAAAATAAATCCCACCACTTTTGCCAGTTGGAGCGAACATCAACAGGCTTCTTGTTTTCTTTTGGGTTAAGCAGCTTCTGAGGAATAATTACTGTTTGATCCCCCGGTTTTCCCAAAAACAGCTTATTTCTGGCCTCCTCTTCGATAAAATCTTTGCTTTGAGCTCTTGTTATTTCGGCCTTAAGTTTTTTGTTTTCTTCTTTTTCCCTATCTAGTTGTTTTTGGGTTTGAGTTAACAAATCCTGCTTATGCCAAAGATTATAAATGGATCTTCCCATATTATTTATGGCAAAAATCAGGCTCAAAACTACTAAGATATAGATTGCCTTTTTCATTATCTTTTATCTTAACATAACTTCTCCTTAGGTATATTTCCTCTTGACTAAGCAGCCTGCAAGTGATATTATAGGACATTATGAAAGAGATTAAACTGCGTGATGCACACGAAGAGTTTAAAAATTTCCTTAAAGAGAAAAAGCATTCTAATTCAACTGTTGTTGCCTACGGCAAAGACATTGACCAGCTTATTTCTTTTTTGGAAGAACTTCAAAAAAATCATATTCACGAAGTTACTAAGGATGACTTAGAGGCTTTTCTGGCTTCAATGGGCAAGAAAGGCTATACTCCTAAATCTGTTTCCAGAAAAATCAATTCAACCAGAACTTTTTACAGATTCCTAAAAGTTAACGAATATGTTACAGACGATCCTTCCCTACTCGTTTCTCATCCAAGCTATCAACTTGCTCCACCCAGAATTCTTACGCCTACAGAATATAGGGCTTTAAGAGATGCTGCCAGAAACGACAATAGAATGTATGCAATCATTGAGCTTTTGCTTCAAACCGGTATTAGGATTGGTGAGCTTGCCAATCTTAAGCTTTCGGATATCCAAAAAGATTCACTTCATATTGCTCCTTTTGAAAAACACGAAGAAAGAAATGCTCCTCTTAACAAAAGAGCTAAGGAAGCTTTAAGTAGCTATCTTAAATTAAGACCGGAAGTTAAAGAAGAAACTGTTTTTATTACAAAATCCGGTAAACCATTCTTAATCAGGAATATTAGAACTGCAATAGAGAGATATTTTAGACTTGCAGAAATTAAAAGCGCCAAAGTTAATGATCTTAGGCACACGTTTGTCGCCCACCACTTAAAACACGGTGTTTCTTTGGTTTTGCTTTCTAAAGTTTTAGGGCACAAAAGACTTTCTACTACGGAAAGGTATCTTCAATACGTGCCCGAAAGAGGCAAGGACTCCCAAACTCTCACAGAACTGTAATAAGATATTAAGAGATTAAGATACTGGGATACTGGGATCTTAAGTGATTTTTACTTCTTTGACAAATTTCCCGTACTCCTAATTAAGCCTCTCAAAATTATTCCAACCTTTTCAGCCTGGTTAAATATTCCTTCAAAATCTTTTTCTGTCATAAGCCCTAAATCTTTAGCGGTAATTGACTGACTTTGAACCTCACTGATTGAACCTCTTGAATCATAATAAAATCGCAACCGATCTTTATAGTGATATCGAGAAAATCCTTCGGCAATACATGATTCTATTGAAACAGCTGCTCTTTTTAATTGTGACGTTAAACCATAAAGTTCTGTTTTCGGGAAATTATTTGTGACTCGATATATCACAAGGGTTAGCTTATGAGCCTCTTTCCAGGCTTCAAGATCAGTAAACTTCGTTATCTTCATTGCTCTCCTCTTAATATCTTAATATCTCAATCTCTTAGTGTCTTCTTTTTATCCCATCAAGGATTTAAGTTGAGGCAAAAATTTTTCCAGTTTTTTGTCCATTCCCCAGAAATGACCTGCGTTTGACGTGATAAAGAATATAAAGATTAGAATGTAAATTATGTGCTCGTTTACTAAAAAGGCGTGTTCGGGCGGAAAACCGGCAAAATAAAACAAAATCATCATAACTATTCCCCAAAAACCGGCAAAACGTACTAAAAACCCCAAAATTAAACTAATTCCAATTAAAATTTCACCCCAGATTACAAGCTGATCAACAATAGAATTCCCCGCTAGAGGCAGATAGAAGGTTGAAAATGGTCCCTGTAGATTAAGCAGGAAACCTTTTGCAGAAAAGCCACCAGCTGCGATTAATTTTGAATATCCTGAATACAAAAACAGCCAACCAAGAGCAATCCTAAGGGAAAAAAGTGCTATTAAAGATTTATCTTTCATAAGCCAATCTTAACATTTTCTTAGTATGTCTGTTTAGACTCAAATACCCACCCTTCTGACAAATTACAAAGAGGAAGCAAAACAAGTGTGTGGGTCAGGATGGATTCGAACCATCGAACTTCCATCTTATAAGGATGGCACTCTAACCGCTGAGTTACTGACCCTCATTCAAAACAAATTATACCATAGCCTCAATTTTGGCTTCGTAATAATCAGAGATCGCTTTAATTGCCATCATGATTTTTTCTTTTATTAAAATGCTGCTTACCAATAAACCGCACGTTCCATGACCAAATCCTTTGTGATTTATGTTAACCCTAGTGCTTTGCTTAATATAAGGTTTCGCAAACTGCAATAATGGGAGATTTAATTCATTACTCCAGTATTCCATTTCTTTTTTAATATCCATATCTTTATATAATTGCAAAAAAACTTTTATATTCTCTTTAGGAATATCTAGTGATGTTATCATCCAATACAAAGTAAATTTGAGCACTTTAGGATCCGTGTTGTTAATAAATATGGGACCATTCATTCGTTTTGCTCCTTCGCCCCAATATAAAAATATTCCCGCTAACTCAAGCTCTCTTTTACTTAAAGACGACCAATGCTCTTTTTGTTTTTCATAAGTTGCATTTATCCTATCCTCACGTTTTTTTTGTTTTGTTGTCCTTATTTTCTCTATGCTTAGAAACCTGTTCTTTTTTTTACTCTTTTCGAGATAAACCATTTGCTCTGCTGTTAACGGAAATCCTACAAGCCAGTTAGAAAGTGTGCTTTTTGCAACAGGTATTTCCCGTCTAATCTCGCTATAAGTTTTACCTTGTTTTCTTAATTCTATCGCCTTGTTTCTATCTCTTAGTCTTGCCATAATCGAACAATGGTAATAATTTAAAATAAATAACAATTAAAGTGTACGATAAAACCAAAAATACGTCAAGTGAAAGACTACAGCCTTGCTCTTAATATCTTAATATCCCAATCTCTTAGTATCTTTCGCGCTATAATCGCGCGCGTGAGGAAATTTCTGCTTCAATAGTATCTACGTGCTTACCATATTTAAGACGAGATAACTCTCTAATAAGTTCGGCAACGCGTGGATTTTCCATAGCCTTTTCTTTTGCTAAATCCCTTGTTAAATCTATCGAGAAAGGATGAACAGGTTCTCCATGAACCTGGGTTTTAATATAAGCGTTAAAGCGATCAACATTTATTAAATCGGCTTCGGAAAAAACAGGCTGAAATTCGTGCTGAAGATAATTTGCATCAGTTACTCCCACTCTAAAAGAAGTTAGGGTACCAACGTTTCCGAAAATTGCATTCTTAACTTCCTCGTCCATTTGGCCAATAAACTGATTTGCAACAATTAAATTAAGCCTGTACTTTCTGGCTTCTGATAAAATTTGAGCAAAATCAGGTGTGGCAAAGTTTTGGAACTCGTCTACATAAAGATAGAAGTCTTTCCTCAATTCTTCGGGAATATCCTGTCTACTCATAGCGGCAACTAAAAGTTTTGGAACCAGTATTAATCCTAAAAATGCGGCATTCTCTTCTCCGATTTTTCCTTTGGAAAGAGAAACCAGGAGAATTTTCCCCTCATCCATTACTTTTCTAAAATCAAATGCAGACTGAGACTGCCCGATGATATTCCTCATCATTTTATTGGTTACAAAACGACCGAATTTGGAAACAATATAATCAAGCGTCTCCGATTTATGAAAGTCACTTGTCTGCGCAATCTGATCGGTCCAGTAACGTCTAA
>Ga0209514_10005242_pt1 | contig 16760 bp, 7 predicted proteins | sample Subgrocontami58m_FD_187452 | JGI IMG/M metagenome (GOLD analysis project Ga0209514, IMG submission 187452) | Subsurface groundwater microbial communities from S. Glens Falls, New York, USA - GMW37 contaminated, 5.8 m (SPAdes) (version 3) | ecosystem: Environmental > Aquatic > Deep subsurface >...
TCGCGGGCGCGGTGTCCGAGGCCAAGGCGGCCGGCGCGCGCGTGGTGATCGTCAACGCCGAGCCGACGCCGTTTGACGACATCGCCGACGCGGTGCTGCGCGAGCCCATCGGTAAGACGCTGCCGCGGATTTTTTAGCGCGGCAAGCGCGCCGTCCCGCCATGAACGCTATCCATGGTTTGCACGCGTTCACCTTGCTCCCGGCGCCTGCGGCCCGCGCTGCCGCCGCAGACGTGCGCGCAAGGCTCGCCCCGCTCGATGCGTGGCGACCGGTAGCGGTGGCGCTCGCGGCGCGAGTGCGCTGCAGGCCGGCGCCAGAGTTTTTCTTTCGACATGCTGGGCGAAGGCGCGCGCACCGCCGAAGATGCCGAGCGCAGCTTCGATCACTGTCTTGAAGCGGTGCGTGCCCTGGGACGCGACGCGGGTTCGGCGCCAGCTACTTTGCGCTCGCGTTCAGGCGTGTCGATCAAGCTCTCGGCCATACACCCGCGTCACGAGGCCGCGCAGTTTGCGCGCAGCCGCAGGCGGGCAACTTCGTCGCGCCCATCGCGTTCGAGGTCGGCTCCATTGCCGATTTGCCGGGCGAACGCTTCGGCCCGGTGTTGCATGTGGCGCGTTTTGCCATCGCCGACCTGGAACGGGTGATCGAAGACGTCAACGCCACCGGCTACGGGCTGACGCTGGGCGTTCACACGCGCATAGACGCGCGCGCCGAGCTGATGCGCAGCCGCGCCGCCGCCGCCGACATCTACGTCAACCGCAACATGATCGGCGCGGTGGTCGGTGCGCAACCCTTCGGCGGCGAAGGATTGTCGGGCACGGGCCCGAAGGCGGGCGGGCCGCACTACCTGCAAAGATTCGCGACCGAACGCGTATTCACGGTGAACACCGCGGCCGCCGGCGGCGATGTAAAGTTGCTGAGCGCGGCACCCGACCCGGATCGAACATAAGGGTCAGAACAACATTCCCGCGAAATGTCGTTCCGTCTCCGTAGATGCTGTTCCGACCCGCAATTCCCAGCCGTGCGGCAGCGCAGCAAAGCAGGCTGCGAGTCCCGGCAACCCGGCGCTTGATCTGGATCAGACAAACGCCGGAAATACTTGCCAAACCCAATTAAGAGTGCACTAATTCCAAGCCGGGGAGACGAGACGCGCAGCACCGGACTTGGGTTCCGGGCGGTTCTGCGCGCGGTTACACCGCAATGAACGGGTGCATTGCATCGAAGTCGTGATACCACGACAAGAGGCACCCGGCGTATTGCTTTCGCGGATTTTCTGATCGGACTGAAGGGGCGGTCATGAATCTTACGCAAGCAGTTTCGCGCGTGGCGATTGCTACCAAAACGTGGCAGGGCGCGTTTTCGCCGTGCGCGACGACCGCGGCGTTTGCTTCCCTTTCCTTTATTCGGGTGGGACTTCGAACGACGGGCGTCATGGAGAGATTCCTTGTTTCACTCCTGTTTCTAGCGGCTGCAGTATCAGGCGGCACTGCAATCGGTCAGGGGACCGACGTCGCGCTTGTCGACCTGGTTTCCGGCGACGTGGCCTATGCGCCGCAGGCCGGAACATCCGGTAAGGTGCAGGCGTACATGAAGGTGCGCGATGGCGACCGCATCAGCGTTGCCGCCGGAGCACAGGTGCGAATCGTGTTCTTCGACGGCGCGCGCCAGGAGGTGTGGAACGGACCGGCCAGCTTTCGCGCGGGGAAGACGGCGGCCGAGGCGATCTCAGGCAAGGCGGCGCAGACATCGAGTCTGCCCGCGGGCGCGGCGCAACGCATGGCTCGGATTCCCGAACTCATCCAATTCGCGAAGCTCGGTGGCGGCCAACTGCGCGGCGGCCTGACGCGCCAACAGAAGGCGAGCCTCGATCAGCAGGCGACGCTCGCGCAAGCGCGAGCCGGCTACGAAAAGATGCGGCGAGACATGCCCGCAGATGACATTTCCCCCGAGCTCTGTCTCTACGCGGCGCTGTACGAGTTCCTCCTCTATGACGAGATGAAAACGGTGGTCGCAGAGATGCGGCGCAAGCAACCTGCGAACGAGGATGTCAAGGCACTTGATGCCTGGTTGACGCGCCGGATGTCGCGCTGAATGCCTGGCTATGAAGTAACCCTCGTGGCCGAACAAAGAATGGCGGTGACCGGACGAACCGGGGTGCAAAACGCGCATCAGTTTCGGGAGGATAACATTCCATGACGACATATCGCGGTGACAGCGGCGCAAATATTCTCAGGGAGACGAGTGGTCAGGGTGACACTTTGATCGGTGGCCTCGGAGACGATACGTACTATTGGGAATCGGGGACCTATGAGAGCGGAGGGTCGTATTATCTCGGCACAATTTTCGTTTACAAACCGACCACGTACACCCCGTGGAGCACGCAGATTCAGGAAGATACGAACGCAGGCTATGACACGGTATATATCAACTCGATACGGAACGGCATGTCAATCGCCGCAACCGACATGGCGAACATCGAACGCATATACACTCCCAACTATACCGGCAGCGCCCCCGTCGCCATCAGCATCGCTCTGGACGGAAGCTCCACGGCGGTGTACGGATCAAACGCCAATGAAACCGTCACCGGCAACGGCGGAAACGACGTATTCGACGGCGGCGCTGGCACCGACACGGCCGTCTATCATGGCTCATTGGCAAGTCACGCCGTCGCCACGTTCGATGGTATTACTTACGTATTGGGCGGCACCGACGGGAAGGACGCCTTATCCAACGTCGAAAATCTGAAATTCGACGACAAGACCATCGCTCCGCCCGCCTCGCGCACGATTCTGGAGTACGTTGCCTCATACCCCGACCTGATGAATTCGGTCGGGGTCGACAAAACGGCCGCGCTTGCGAATTTCGTGAACACGGGCGGACTGGAAGGCCGGCAGGCCACGTTTCACGGGTTCGAATACATCGCGTCCTATCCCGACCTGATCAAGACCTATGGCACGAACCTCGATGGCGCGCTCCAGTACTACATCAAATCCGGCTTTGCCCTGGGACAAAAGGTCAGCTTCGACGGCCTGCAGTACATCGCGTCTTACCCGGATCTGATCCAGGCTTTCAGGGCAAACGCCGATACCGGCGCCCGGCACTACATCGAAAGCGGCCGTAACGAGGGTCGGACGGCCAGTTTCGACGGACTCAACTACGTCGCCTCGTACGCAGAGCTGATCAACACGCTCGGCGCCGACGCCCACGCCGGCGCGCAGCATTACATCCAGACCGGCTACGCCAAAGGCTGGGCTCCCACCTTTTCGGGCCTTGAGTACATCGCCTCGTACGCGGATCTCATGAGCGCTTTCGGCACGAATGCCAAAGCCGGGACCGAGCACTACATCCAGGCCGGCTACAAAGAGGGGCGCGCGGCCACGTTCAGCGCGCTGGAGTACATCGCCTCGTACGCGGACCTCATGAACGCTCTCGGTGCGAACGCTGCCGCCGGCGCCAGGGACTACATCGAGAGCGGCCGCAACCAGGGGCGGACAGCCACGTTCGACGGCCTGGCGTACATCGCCTCCTACCCGGACCTGAGCCAGGCCTTCGGAGCGAACGCGGATGCCGGCGCCAGGCATTATATCGAGAACGGCCGCAACGAGGGCCGGACAGTCACATTCAATGGCTTGGAGTACATCGCGTCGTACCCGGATCTGATGCAGGCGTTCGGGGCGAACGCCGATGCCGGCACCAGGCACTACCTCTCGAACGGCCGCAGTGAGGGCCGGACGGTCACGTTCGACGGGCTCGAGTACATCGCGTCCTACCCGGATCTGATGCAGGCGTTCGGGACGAACGCCGATGCCGGAGTGAGGCACTACATCGGCAGTGGCTACAAGGAGGGCCGGACCGCCACATTCGACGGACTTGAATACATCGCGTCCTACGCGGATCTGATCCAGGCATTCGGGGCGAATGCCGACGCGGGCACCAGGCATTACATCGAGAGCGGCCGCAACGAAGGGCGGGCGATCACCTTCGATGCGGCGCAATACCTCGCCAACTACGACGATGTGCAGGCCGCCTTTGGCACCAATGAGCATGCCGCCACAGAGGATTTCATTCGCTCCGGCTTCAGCCTGGGCAAATCCGGCGCGGCGCTGCTGCTGAAGGGGACCGCAGGCAATGACGCGCTGACGGGAACCCCCGGCAATGAGACGCTGTGGGGACTGGCGGGCAACGACATCCTGGACGGAGGCGCCGGCAGGGACACGGCCCGTTACGCGGACGCGAGTGCCGGGGTCAGCGTCAGTCTAGCGATCGCGGGTGCCCAGGCGACTGTAGGAGCGGGCTCTGACACACTGCGCAACATCGAGAATCTCAGCGGTAGTTCCCACGACGACAGGCTAACGGGCGATGCCAATGGCAACGTGCTCATTGGAGGGGCGGGCAACGATACGCTGATCGGCGACGCGGGCAACGACACCCTCGATGGCGGCGCCGGCGCTGATTCGCTCACGGGTGGCACGGGCAGTGACATATTCCGCTTAAGCGACGCATTGGGAAACGGTAATGTCGATCAGATTCTGGACTTCTCGTCCGCAGACGACACCATTTACCTGAGTCGCAACGTCTTCAGCTCCCTGCCTGCCGGCGCCTTCGCTTCAGGAACGCTACGGATCGCTCTTTCAAGGGGGGTGAGCGCGCTCGATTCGAACGATTTCCTGATCTACAACACGAGCACGGGTGCGCTTTACTACGATGCCGACGCCTGGCTGAGCGCATACGCGCCTGTGCAGATTGCAACGCTGGGTATCAGTATTCACCCCACGCTCGCCACGTCGGATTTCACGGTTTTCTGAACCCACCGGAGCAACGCGGGGATAGAACAAGATCAAATGGCGTGGGCGTTGCCCACGCGCAGGGAGTTGATCGGCTCACGAAGCATAAAAATTGTCTTCGCCAGGGAGAAACGTGGTGTTGCGAACAACGGCGTTGCTGATAATGAGTGCTGCGGTCTGCAGTGGCTGGGCAAGCGCCGCCGAAGACGCGGGCTTGCTTGCGCAGGCAAGACCCGCGAGCGAGAGTGTGGATCGGCCCAGTTCGCAACCGCTGGCTCCGCCGGGATTCCTGCCGCAGAAGCCGGCGGAGGTATTCACTTTGCCGCCGCTTCGCCTCGAACCACAGGAGGCAGACCGCGCTGCCGGTTCGCGCATGGAAATCAAATCCTACCTGTTCGAAGGCAACACGGTCGTCTCGAGTGAAGAGCTGCAACGCATCGCCGAGCCCTACGCCGGCCGCAGCGTCAGCGCCTCCGAGCTGGAAGACCTGCGCCACAGGCTCACCCGCCTTTACATCGAACGCGGCTACATCAACTCCGGGGCGCTGACCCCGGAAGGGGCGCTGACGAACGGCGTCCTGCGAATTCTGATCGTCGAAGGACGGCTGCAGGAGATACGGCTCAAGGGGATGGAGCGCCTGCGCGGGGAGTACGTGCGCGGGCGGCTCGCCAGGGGCGTCGCGCCGCTCAACGTGAATGTCCTGCAGGAGAATTTCCAGCTGCTGCTCACCGATCCGCTGTTCTCGAAAATGGATGCGCGGCTGCTGCCGGGTAGCGAGTCCGGTCGCGCAATACTGGATGTCGATGTGACCCGCGCGCGGCCGTACCAGTTCTCCGTCTTCGCCAACAACCACCGCCCGCCGTCGATCGGCGCGGACGCGCTGGGCGCGGGCGGCTGGGTGCGCAACCTCACCGGCCTGGGTGACGTGCTGGATGTAAATTTCCAGGACAGCGCTCAAACCAAAGGCGGGGCGCGCTACGGACTGGGATGGAGTCTGCCCCTGACCAGCCGTGGCACCCAACTGCAATTGCGCTTCGATCATGGCCGCTCGTCGGTGGTCGAGGAACCACTCAAGGTCGTGGAGATAAAGAGCACGCTTGACAATCGGGAGGTAGGAATCAGCCACCCCCTGATCGAGGATCTGCGGCGCAAGTTGTCGCTGGGTTTGACCTACGCCCGCCGGGAGAATCGCACCACGCTCCTGGGCGAACCTTTCTCGTTCATACCGGGCGAACCCTCCGGCTACACCCGGCTCAGCGTCTGGCGCTTCTGGCAGGACTATGTTCAGCGCCTGGAGCAGCAGGTACTCGCGCTGCGCTCCACATTCAGCTTCGGCCGCAACAACATCGAACAGAGTTCCGCTGAGCCAGGCGCGCAGCCCGCGCCGGACTTTCTGGTGTGGCTGGGCCAGGCGCAGTATGCGCGCCGTGTCTCGGATTCCGGTGCGCAGTTCCTGCTGCGAGCCGACGTGCAGTGGGCGCACGACCGGCTCCTGCCCCTGGAGCGCATGGCCATGGGCGGCGTGAATACGGTGCGCGGCTATCGCGAGAACTTCATGGTGCGCGACAGCGGCTACCGCGCAAGCGTCGAATACCAGCATCCGTTGCTGGCCGGCGCCGATGAGCGCCACGCCTTGACGCTGGCGCCATTCATCGATTACGGCTCAGCCAGGAACATCGGCGAGGCGCCCGACCGGATCTACTCGGCAGGCGTTGGGCTGCTCTGGCGCTGGCAGCGCGTTTCGGCAAATCTCTTCGCCGCCAAGCGCTTCGTGACACCGCCCACGCCGGCGCAAACGACGCTGCAGGACCGCGGCATTCATCTCGAAATTCGCTATGACGTTTTCTAGGACGGGCCCCATGCGAGCTCTTTCATTCGGTGTTGCGCTTGCGCTGTTGGCGTCGGCGGTTGCGGCCCAGAGCGATTTGGTCTCGCCGCTGCGCCAGGGGACAGCGTACCGGCAGCAGGGCGACCTGAACCTGGCAATCGAGACTCTGGCCGGCGCGATGCAGCAGGCGAGCGATCCGAAACTCAAGGCCCGCATCGGCGGCGAACTCGGGGTCGCATACTACCAGGCGCATCGCTATGAGCAGGCCGAGCCGCTGCTCAAGCAGGCCTACCAGAGCGCCACCGAACCGGCCGAACGCTTGCGCTACGCGGTCGATCTGGGAAACCTTTACGCCGCGCGCAGGCAGACAGGGGAAGCGTTGCGCCATTACAGCGAAGCGCGTGAGCAAGCCGAGGCGGACGCCGGCGTCGCCGTGAGCGCCGGGCTCAATCTGGCGCGTCTGGCCGCGGAGACGGAAAGGCTGCCCAGGCTCGCCGCGCTTGCGCTGGAGATAGCGCAGGTGAGCGACAGTCGCGAGCGCGCCCGCTATTACCTGAACCTGGGGTACCAGGCGCGTGTTCTCGGTGCACCGGCTCTGCGGCTCGCCTACGAGAGCCTGGAGCAAGCACGACGATTGACCAGCGGCGGCGGCGATCGTGTTGCCGCCGAAGCGCTGGACGGGCTGGCGCAGCTCTATGAAGAACAGCATCGCGACGCCGACGCCCTGGAACTCACCGAGCGCGCCATCGCCGGCCTGCGCGGCGCCGAGGCGCGCGACCTCATGGTCAATCTGGAATGGCGCCGCGGCCGCGTGCTGCGCCGGCTCGGGCAAGGCGGCCCCGCGCTTCGGGCATACCAGCGCGCGGTGGACCACATCGAGGCCATCCGGCAGGACATCCCGGTGGAATACACCGACGGGCGATCTTCGTTTCGCGAAACACTCGAGCCCGTGTATCTGGGGTTGGCCGATCTGTTGCTGCTGCAGGCCGAGGGCGCGGCGCCGGAGCAGCAGGCGCAGCTTATGCGGCAGGCCAGGGACGCGGTCGAACTGATCAAGCAGACCGAACTCGAGGACTTCCTCGGCGATCGCTGCCTAACCGAAGCGGTCAGCGCGGCAACGAGGACGATTCCCGCCGGAACCGCGGTGCTGTATCCCATCATTCTGCCGGAGCGCCTGGAGCTGCTGGTCGAGACTGCGGGCGGACTGCAGCGCAGAACGGTCAAGGTCGCCGCGGAGCAATTGCGCACGGAAAGCCAGCGGCTGGCCAGAGCCATGCGCAACCTGGGTGCGTACGAGCAGGGATCGCAGCAGATCCACAGTTGGCTGATCGCGCCGATTGAATCGCTGCTGGCCAGTCAGCGCATCGACACCGTGGTGATCGTGCCCGACGGCGTGCTGCGGCTGCTGCCGTTCGCGGCGCTTCACGACGGCAAACAATTCATGGCCGAGAAATATGCCGTCGCCGTGGTGCCGGGACTCACGCTCACCCGTGTGGCGAGCCCCGACCGCCGCGAGCGCAAGACCCTGCTCGCGGGCCTGAGCGAACCCGGACCTGTGGTCGACAAGTTGCCCGTGGGGTTCGCCGACGCGATCCTGGAAAGCGCATCGGCGCGACCGGCAGCGAGCGATTCCGCCTCGCGCGCGCTGGTGTTGCGCTCCACGCGAGCATTCGCGCTGCGCGCGGCCGCTCCTTCGGTCGCTCCCCCCGCCGACGCAGAGCAGCGCAAGGCGGGGCCCGTTCGAGACGCGGCCGGCGCCGCTGCGCGGCCTGCCGCTGACGGCGCGCGCCTGCGCCAACTGCTTGCGCTACCCGGAGTGAAGGGGGAAATCGATGCCCTGGGACAGATGACGCGCAACCAGACGTTATTCAATCAGGAATTCACCTTGGCCGCGCTGCAACGCGAGCTGACGGCGGAGAACCACGGCATCGTGCACATCGCCTCCCATGGATTCTTCGGCGGCACCGCGGATACCAGCTTCATCATGGCGTTCGACGACGTGCTGACCATGGATGGACTGCAGGGCTTGCTGCGCTCCGAGATTTTGCGCAAGAACCCGATCGAGTTGCTCACTCTTTCGGCGTGCGAAACGGCCGAGGGCGACGATCGCTCGCCGCTGGGGATGAGCGGGGCCGCGCTCAAGGCGCGCGCGGGCAGCGTGCTCGGCAGCCTATGGCCGGTGTCCGACGAGGCTGCCAAGTCGATGATGCGAACCTTCTACCAAGGGCTCGCGGGCGAGCGCGGCAGCAAGATCAAGGCACTGCAGAAGGCGCAGCGCCAACTGATCGAGAGTACCGATATGTGGCATCCGTTCTTCTGGGCGCCCTTCATCCTGATTGGCAACTGGCTTTGAACTCGGCGATGCGAATCGGGATGCATCGATAATGCAAATTTCAGCCAGCGTCATCGCGGCACTCGTCGCGCTCGTGGTAGCCGACAGCATGGCGCAAAGCATCAAGACCGATGCGAGTTGGGGCCGGACCGTGCAGACGCTCAGCGGGCCCAGTTACGCCATCCCGCAGACCCTGGGCAAACTCGCCGGCAACAATCTGTTTCACAGCTTCGACACATTCAACATCAAAGCCGGCGAAGCGGCCGTGTTCAGCACTAGCACCGCCACGCTGCAGAACGTCATCAGCCGGGTAAGCGGGGGCAGTGCTTCCAGCATCAACGGGTTGCTGCAGCTGAAACCGGCTGCGGGCAGCGCGCCCGATTTCTTCTTCATCAATCCTGCGGGGGTGACCTTCGGGGCCGGGGCATGGGTGGATGTTCCGGGGGCGTTTCACGTGAGCACGGCGAACCAGCTGAAGTTCTCCGACGGCACGCTGTTTCGGGCAGGCAATGGACCGGACAGCAGTTTCAGCATCGCTCCCCCCGAGGCGTTCGGGTTTCTGGGCACAACGCGGGCCGCGATCGGAGTTGTCGGCGGCGGCGCGATCAGTTTGTCAGGTGCCCAGCTGCAAATCATAGCCGGGAATGTCGGCATCAATGGAGGCTACGTCGGAAACGCGAGGGGAAGCATTCGTCTGGCGGCGATCGGCGCGCAGCCGGCGGAAATCTCGCTGAACGGCAATGTCTCTTCGGCCAACGGTCAGCCGGTCCTCCCTGCTGGCAGCTTGACGATTACCGGCGGCGGCGTCGTTCTCACGGGTACTACGTCCGCAGTTTCTGCCGGCAACATCGATGTGCGATCAGGGAGCATTGCGATCGACGGGGCGGGTGCGGCCAGTTCGACCGGGATTGCGAGTCTCGCTTTTTCGGGCACCGGCTCGGCGGGCAATATCGACCTTGCGGTTGGCGGCGCGGCCTCCATCCTGAATGGCGGGCAGGTAAGCTCGAGCACGCTGTCGCAGGGTAAGGCGGGCGCGGTCAGGCTTAGCGCGGACACGCTGATCATTGATCGACAGCGTTCGGCTGGAAGGACCGGGATTGCAAGTAACGCTGAACGGGGTTCGGCCGGGGCTGCCGGCGATGTCGAAGTGATCGTTGGCGGCACGGCCTCCATCTTGAATGGTGGCGGGATCGGGTCGAGCACGTTTTCGTCCGGCGACGCAGGCACGGTCAAGCTCATGGCGGGGAGCCTGACCATTGACGGACAGGGTTCGAATCTGTTGACCGGGATTTCCAATCTGGCAGTCTTTGGCAGTTCGGGATCAGCGGGCAGCATCGAGGTGGCCGTCAGCGGCGCCGCTTCTATCGTGAAGGGCGCGGAGATAGGGGTGAGTACGTTTTCATCGCGCGACAGCGGCAATGTCCGGCTTAGCGCGGGGAGCCTGACGGTTGACGGGCAGGGTGCGAATCTGTTCACCGGAATCTACAATCAGGCAGCCCCTGGTGGTACTGGATCTGCTGGAAATATTGACGCGATTGTCAACGGCGCGGCTTCCATCTCGGGCGGCGGGCAGATAAGTACCAGTACGTTTTCCCGAGGCAGGGCGGGGACGGTCAAGCTCAATGCGGACACCCTGAGCATTGATCGTCAGGATTCGGCCAGAAGGACCGGGATCGTCAGTAACGCGGAATTCGGTTCGGCTGGGGCCGCTGGCGATGTCGAAGTCGTCGTCAGCCGCGCGGCATCGATCGTGAATGGCGGGCTGATAAGCTCCAGCACGTTTTCATCCGGCAACGCCGGCGCGATCAGACTCACGGCGGAGAGCCTGACCGTCGACCGGCGGGGTCTGGCCGAAGTCGCCGGAATTGTTACGCAAGCGGTCGCCGGCAGTTCGGGGTCGGCAGGCAACATCGAGGTGACTGTAGGCGACGCGGTATCCGTCGTGAATGGGGGGTTCATCGGCTCGGATACGTTTTCGTCCGGCAACGCAGGCAATGTCAAGCTTACTGCGCGGAGCCTGACCATAGACGGACAGGGCTCGACCGGCGGATCCAGGATTTCCAGTGCGGTGGTCGCCGGTTCGGGATCGGCCGGCGAAATCGAGGTGACGGTCAGCGGCACGGCCTCCATCGTGAACGGCGGGGCTATCGGTTCGGGCACGTACGCATCCGGCAACGCGGGCACGATCAGGCTCAACGCCGGGAATCTGATTATTGACCGGCGGGGTTCGACCGATATCACTGGAATCTTCAATCAGGCTGCCACCGGTAGTACAGGGTCGGCGGGGAACATAGAGGTGATGGTCAACGGCATGGCCTCTGTGGTCAACGGCGGCGGCATTGGCTCGGATACCTATTCATCCGGCAATGCAGGCATGGTCAGGCTTGCCGCAGGGAGCCTGAGCGTTGATGGACAGGGTTGGAACGGATTTACTGGAATTTCCAGCTTCGCCGTCCCCGGCAGTTCGGGCTCGGCCGGCAACATCGAGATGATGATTGGCCGCGCGGCCTCCATCGTGGACGGCGGGCAGATAAGCTCGAGTACGTATTCATCCGGCAAGGCAGGCAGCGTCAGGCTCACTGCGGAGAGCTTGAGCATTGATCGGCGGGGTTCAACCATTAACACCGGAATTTTTGAGCTGGCAAATCCCGGTAGCACGGGTTCGGCCGGCAACATTGAGTTAGTGGTCAGCGACGCAGCCTTCATCGTGCATGGTGGGGAGGTGAACTCCAGCACATATTCATCCGGCAACGCAGGCACAGTTCGGCTGACCGCCGGAAGCCTGAGCATCGACAAACGCGGTTCGAACAATGGCACTGGAATCGCCAATCAGGCAGGTGTTGGCAGTTCCGGGTCGGCGGGAAACATCGATGTCGCCGTAACTGGCGCGGCCTCCATCGCGAATGGGGGGCTGATAAGTTCGAACACGTATTCATCCGGCAGCGCGGGCAATGTCAAGCTCATTGCAGGAACTTTGGCAATCGACGGTGGCCCGAGCACAGTTGGAACCGGGATCACAGCGGAAGCATCAGCGGGGTCGTCCGGGCAGACCGGCGGTGTCAGCGTCACGGCGTCAGAAGGCATCGTGTTTTCAAGCGGCGGTGGGGTTTCGATAGTAAACGGTGCAGTGGTCGAGGATCCGGGGCGCGTTGCGCCGACGGCTGTAAGCGTGAATGCACCCAACGTCGTGTTTCGCGGTAGAGGTGTGATTACCGCGTCTTCGGCTGGGAATGTTGCCGCCAGCAATATTCTTTTGACTGTTGCTGATCGCCTGCTGCTGGATCACAGTGCCATTGGCACCATTGCAATTGCGGGCAACGGTGGCGCGATCCGTATTCAGGGTGGAAAGCTGATGGTGCTGGACAACTCCTGGATCACCACTTCGGTGTTGGGTGCAAGCGGCAACGGGGGGGACATCGCAGTGAAGTCCGATGTGCTGGTGATGAACACCGGTTTCATCCAGGCCAACACCGCCGCTCTGGCGGCCTCGGGCGGCAATGTATCCGTTGACGTGGGCGCTTTGATTCCGAGCGGCAACACGCTGACGCTGGGCAGCCGCAGCGGTCACACATTCGCGCAGGAAGTATTTGGCTACAACGTAATCGAAGCGGCTGCCCCGGACGGGATATCGGGCAATGTCCAGGTGAGCAGTCCCGCGCTCGATCTGGCCGGGGCGCTGGGTGGCCTGTCCACGGCGATGATCGATTTCGGCGCGCTGGGCAAAGATCCGTGCCGGGTGGGGGCGGGCAGTTCGCTCACCCCCGTTGGACGGGGCGGTTTGCCACCGACGGCCGGCGGTCTGATCCGTCCGGAGCCGCGCGTGCCCACGGTGGCAATCGGGAGTGGCGCTTTCCCCGATGGTGCGCGGCTTGCGCGGGCGTCGTGTCAAGGCGAGTTGTGAAAACCGTCGCTGTCGCAGCCACGCCTGCGCTGATGTGCCTGTTTTGCTCGGGCGCGGTCCTCGCCCAGAGCATCAAGACCGACGCCAGCTGGAGCAGGACCGCACAGACGCTCGCCGGCCCGAAATACGACATACCGCAGGTCATGGGCAAGCTCGCCGGCAACAATCTGTTCCATAGCTTCGAGACCTTTAACGTCAAGACCGGCGAATCGGCGGTGTTCAGCACCACCACCGCGACGTTGCAGAACGTCATCAGCCGAGTGAGTGGCGGGAGCGCATCCAGCATCAACGGAAAGCTGCAGCTCGTGCCAGCTACGGGCAGCGCGCCTAATTTCTACTTCATCAATCCCGCGGGCGTGACCTTCGGTGCGGGAGCATCGGTGGACGTGCCCGGAGCGTTTCACGTGAGCACGGCGAACCATCTGAAGCTCTCCGACGGCACGCTCTATCGGGCGGGCAACGGACCGGATAGCAGCTTCAGCGTCGCCGCGCCGGAGGCGTTTGGGTTTCTGTCCGGGGTCTCTGCCCCGATTCGATTTACGGACCGCGTATCGGTCAGCGCCAAGCCGAGTAAGGCGGTCAGCCTAACCGGCGGTAACGTCGAGGTGAGTAATTCGGCGATCCTGCGCACCAACGGCGGGGGCATGAGGATTGCGGCGGTCGGTCCGCAGCCAACCGAGATTGGCTTCGACGGTCCATTGCCGGCAACAGGCGGGATACTGACTTTGGCAAACGGAGGCAGGATCGACGGCCGCACCAACTCGAGTTACGGTCCCGGCAATATCGTCGCGAGCGCCGACCAGGTGATGTTGAGTAACGGCGGCAAGATTTCGACCACCAGTTTTCTTGAAGCCAACGCCGGAAACATAACCATCCGCGCCAAAGACGTGACCATCGACGGCCAGGGTCAGTGGACCGCGATATACACTGACGGTCCCGCGGGCGTAGTCGACGTGACGGCAAGCGGGGCAATCACGTTGCGCGACCGCGGCGAGATCGCATCCTATGGGTCGGACGTTGGACATGCAGGCGACGTCCGTGTGAGCGCTGGCAGCCTGTTGATCGACGCCCAACCGGCGAATGCCGCTACGTGGATCCACAGCGCGTCGTGGTACAACGGCCCTGGTACACCCGGCAAGGTTCAGGTGAGCGTCGACGGACCGATCACCCTGTTAAGCAGTGGTTTGATCTGGACCGTTACCTTCGCCGAGGGAAACGCAGGCGACGTCAGCGTTCGTTCGTCCGCGGTCACGCTAGACGGAAAGGGCCTTATCACCGGCATCAAGAGCGATTCAAGCACAATCTCGTCGGGGGCCTCCGGGAACATTGAAGTCACCGCAGACGGGGCGATAACATTGTTGAACGGCGGTATGATCTCCGCCAATACGTCCTCCAGCGCCAGTGGCGGCAACGTTAACGTGAGAGCGGCTCAGCTGACCGTTGATGACAAGGGAAGCCCGGTCTTTACCGGCATTACGGCCCATTCCGGATTTGGCGGCGGACCCGCCGGAAGCATCGATGTGGCCGTTGCCGGGGCGATCAATTTATTCGGCGGAGGTGTCATTTCATCGGATACCTATTCCTCCGGAAACGCAGGAAACGTCGCCGTGCGTGCCGGAGGTCTTACCATCGACGGCCAGGCGGATTATCAATTTACCGGGATCACCAGTCAGTCCCTCTTGGGGAGCGGGCACGCAGGACGCGTTGACGTCACGATATCGGGGCAGCTCGACATTCTCAACAGCGGCGCAATTTCGACGACGACGTCCACGCAAGGAAGTGCAGGAGCGATCTCCATACGCGCACGCGAGATGCTGATCGATGGTCGCGGTGGTGATTTCGTCACCGGCGTGTCCAGTGACTCCGTGGGCGTTCTGGGCGACGGCCGCGCGGGGGATCTGAGCGTCCAGGTGTCAGGCAATCTGGCCGTGCTTGCGAGTGGTTCCATTACCTCGAACACTTTTTCGAAAGGGCCGGCGGGCAACGTCGACGTCAAGGCCGGTTCGGTGCTGGTGGACGGGTTCGGCAGCATGGTTGCCGCGATCGCAGCCCCCAGTTCCGCGGGTCAGACAGGAAACGTAACGGTCACGGGCGGCGAAGCAGTTGCCGTTGCGAACAAAGGCAGACTGTCGCTGCAGAACGCAGCGACGGTGGAGGCGCCGCAAGCAATCGAGCCGGGCCTGCTGACGGTGAACTCACCAAGCATCAGCCTGACAAACGGATCCGTCACGACAAGGTCCACAGGCAACGTTGCGGCGGGCAATATCCAGGTGAATTTCACCGATCGCTTGTGGCTGGATCCGAGCAGCATCAGCACCAGCGCGAACGAGGGCAACGGCGGTTCCATCCGCGTCCGAGGAGGCAAGCTGATGGTGTTGGATAACTCGCAGATCACTACCTCGGTGCTGGGCGCAAGCGGCAACGGCGGGGACATCGGCGTGAAGGCCGATGTGCTGGTGATGAACACCGGTTTCATCCAGGCCAACACCGCCGCTTTAGCGGCCTCGGGCGGCAATGTATCCATCGATGTGGACGCATTGATTCCCAGCGGCAATACGCTGACGTTGGGCAGCCGCAGCGCCCACGCATTCGCGCAGGATGTGTTTGGCTACAACGTGATCGAGGCGGCTGCCCCGGACGGGATTTCGGGCAATGTCCAGGTGAGCAGCCCCGCGCTCGACCTGGCCGGAGCGCTAGGCGGCCTGTCCACGGCGATGATCGATTTCGGCGCGCTGGGCAAGGATCCGTGCCGGGTGGGCGCGCGCAGTTCGCTCACGCCGGTGGGACGCGGGGGATTGCCGGCGACGGCCAGCGGCCTGATCCGTCCCGAACCGCGAATGCCTGCAGCGGCGATTGGGAGTGGCGAATTCCTCGATGGCGCGCGCCTCGCGCGCGCCTCGCTGCCCGCGCAAATGTCCGTAGGCGCGGGATGCCGCTGACCGGCTGACTACGCGCCGCGCGCGGGCGCGATCGATAGATTTCCCTGTCCCTCAGTTTCGCTGCGGCCCCGGCCTGCCGTCCTCGACGACGAAGCGCGCCAGCACGCTCGCCTTGGACTCCGGCCGCTTCACCGTATCGAGTGCGATCAGCTCGGCGCTGAACTTGCCGCCGCCGACGCTGGCGCGCACGTAGCCGCGGTGCTCGCTGCGCGCGAGTTTGATGTGCGGATTCTCCGGCAGCAGTGCGTCCACGCTTTTTTGCGACGGACCCTCCGAGGTGATCGAGGTGCCGCAGAATTCGCTCGCCACCACGGGCGATTTTTCGTCGTCGAAATCCGGCTTGAGGTCGGCGACGTAATGCATGTGCACGTCGCCGCCGATCACCACCGGATTGGCGAGCTTGCGCGCCGCCATCGATTCGAGCAGCCGTTTGCGCGCCGCCGGATAGCCGTCCCAGCCGTCGGTCCAGAAGCGCTGCCCTTCGCCCGCCTTGCGGTCGAGCTGCGCCATCAGCGTCTGCTGCGCGAGGATGTTCCACTGCGCTCGCGACGCGGCGAAGCCGCGCGCGAGCCAGGCCTCCTGCTCCGCGCCTAGCAGCGAGCGCGGCGCATCGCGGATTTCCTTGCACACCTCGGGATCGACCACGGTCGAGCCGCCCGGCCGCGTCGCGCATACCTGATGGTCGCGGTATTGCCGGCCGTCGACGATGTGAAAATTCGCAAGCGTGCCCCAGGCAAGGCGGGTGTAAATGCGCATGTTCGGGCCGTCGGGGCGCATCGTGGAGGGCAGGGGCATGTGCTCGTAGTACGCCTTGTATGCGGCCGCGCGGCGCGCGAGGAATCGCGCCGCCGGCATGCCGTCCTCGGGGCGGTCGTTGGCGTAATCGTTGTCCACCTCGTGATCGTCCCAGGTGACGATCCACGGATACGCCTGGTGCGCGGCTTGCAGGTCCGCATCGCTCTTGTATAACGCA
>Ga0209514_10005247_pt1 | contig 16746 bp, 10 predicted proteins | sample Subgrocontami58m_FD_187452 | JGI IMG/M metagenome (GOLD analysis project Ga0209514, IMG submission 187452) | Subsurface groundwater microbial communities from S. Glens Falls, New York, USA - GMW37 contaminated, 5.8 m (SPAdes) (version 3) | ecosystem: Environmental > Aquatic > Deep subsurface >...
CTACACTTTTCTAAGGTTTTGCCTTCTGTGATAACCTCAGGCCACTCGACAAGTTGCCCCATATAACCGGAATTTATTTTCGTATATTTAGCGGTATAGGTATTTAACATAAAACCATCTCCTTGAGCGTAGAGATCTTTCTTTAGCGAATCGGTTGATATTATCTTAGCTGAAGCTTGAGAATAATTATCTTTTCCCCCATTCTACACCTTTTCCACCTGCACCAGACACGTGTTATCGGGGAAGGCGCCGCCCGGCGACATCTCGTCGCGAGTCAGCACATTGGCGCAGCCGCCGAGGTCAATGCCATTCTTATCAGGGTTATACCAGGCCCCGGCGGGTATCTGGACAACCCCCGGTGTGATACGCTCCGTAACTCTAATAGGCGCCCTTATATCACCCCGGTCATTGAATACACGGATAGTGTCCCCATTCTTAACGCCTCTGGTTACTGCATCTCGTGGGTTAATCCATAAAGCGTGGGTCTCCAGCTCCGCCACCCAGGGCACATTGGAGAATACAGAGTTGGCCCGGAACTTGCTATGGGTAGTGACAAGCTGGAGGGGGTATTTCCGGGCAAGGGGGTCTAATGGACTTTCCCATGTCTCAATATATTTGGGTATAGGCGGAAGCTGAGGGTTGTTCATATCGGCTATGCGTTGCGAGTATATTTCAATCTTGCCGGAGGGGGTGGGAAAGGGATGATTTTTCAGGTCATCAATCTGCTCTTTGAATGCCACGCAGGGTTTAGATTGAGTCATTTTGAACACAGGGTTCTGCCGGAAGCTATCATATGGAGGTAGGACAGGATTGTTTTCGACTATATATTTCAGCCAATCCTCCTCTGATTTCCCGGCGAAGTTAGAGATGCCCAGCCGGGGCGCTAGCTCGCAGGCTATCTCCCAATCGGACTTGGACTCTCCCTGGGAGGGGACTACCTGGTTCATGAAGATGAAGTAAGGCCCTGTCAGGAATGGTGAGCTGATGTCCGGTTTCTCCAGATGGCTGTTGACAGGCAATACAATGTCGGCGAATCTGGCCGTGGGGGTCATGAACTGTTCCTGGACGATGATAGTCTCCAACTTTTTTAGCGCTTCTACCCCTTTGTTAATGTTAAGCAACTGGTTCAGCGGGTTCCCTGCTATCACATACAGCAGTTTAATATCGCTGGGATAACCAGCCTTAGTGCCCTCAATTAGACCATCGAAGATTTTGGCTACATGAAAAGCGGGGCCATCCTTATCGGCTTTGGAGTAAGCATTGAGTCCCTCCCAGGGCCTGGTTATTTGCTGGCCCAGCGGATTCTGGCCTACGGGTATACTTTTGGAAATAGCGCCGTAGGGCAGTCCTTCATACCCGGTTGAGTTCCCGCCGGAGACACCGATATTCCCGGTCATCGCTGCCAGTGTCATTGCCGCCCGGTGGAACTGCTCTCCGAAGGCAGTACGGCCAGGGCTCCACGCTGCCAGCAGGGCCGCCGGTTTAGTCGTGGCATATTCCCTGGCCAGGGTAGCTATAGCTGTCGCCGGCATCCCGGAGATAGCCTCCGCCCACGCCGGTGTTTTGGGTATGCCATCCTCTACTCCCATAACATAGTCCCGGAACTTCTCAAATCCAACTGTGTAAGTGTTCAAGAAATGCTGGTCTTGCATTCCCTCTTTAATCATCACATAGGCCATGGCGATGAGAACGGCGGCATCGGTTCCGGGGCGCACAGGCAGCCACTGTTGAGCAAAGCTGGCAGCCGCTTCCGTATAACGGGGGTCAACACAGATAATCTTTATCCCTGCCTCTTTAGCTTTAGCCAGCCAGTGGGCGGTGCCGGTGCGCATCATGGTATCGGCCGGGTTCATTCCCCACAGGATTATAAGTTTGGAGTTCAAGAGGTCGTCTCTGGAGTTGCCACAGGTCATGGTACCGTAGGTGTAGCGGCAAGCGAAGGCCAAACCCTCATAGGAGGCGACACCCCAGCGCCCGGTAAAGCCGCCGAACATATTGAGTAGCCTTGTAAATGGGCGCCGCTGTCCCTGGAAGGCGGTCATGGTTCCCGATGCGCCGTAGTAGCAGATAGCCTGGTTGCCATATTTTTCCTTAACTCGGAGCAGTTTTTTTGACACCGAATCGAGGGCCTCATCCCAGGAGATACGCTGGAATTGTCCCTCTCCCCGTTCTCCTGTCCGCTTCATAGGGTACAGGAGGCGGTCCGGGGCGTATACCCGCTGGCGGTTTGCCCTGCCCCGTAAGCAGGCCCGAAGCTGGGGTTCCTTGCCATCATCTGTCTCGATTCTTTTAATAACGCCGTCTTCCACATGTGCCCTGATAACGCAGCGCCCTCCGCAATCGTAGGAACAACTCGTTGTGACTATCTGTGTTGACATAGCACACTCCAAAGGTAATTTATAAGTGAATAGGGAAAAGCTAACACAACCGGCTTAAAAAATCAAATACTTAATTGTTAGAGGTATCCTCCCATGCTATAATCATGGGGAGAAAATCCGGCGCACCGGCAAAAGGAGAGTTCGATATGGCTTTCCAGGCTATCAAATTCCAAATAGAAAACCATATAGCTACCCTGACTATGAACCGCCCCCAGAAGCTGAATGCTATGAACGAGGAAATGTGGACGGAGATGGTTCAGGTTTTCGATAGCCTGGACAGGGATGAGAATGTCAGGGTGCTAATAATTACCGGGGCAGGCAAGGCGTTTTGCGCCGGGGGAGATGTATCCCCGGCAAAACAGGGTGGGGAGAAGGTGCTGGAGATGAACCACTCGGAGTCCATCCGCCGCTATGAAAGGGCGCATGCCCTGGAGGTCACCCGGCACTTGCGCCGTCTGGAGATACCTGTTATCGCTGTGGTAAACGGCGTTGCGGCAGGGGGAGGTATGGACCTGGCCCTGGGGTGCGATATAAGAATAGGCTGCGAGAATACCCGGTTTATCGTGGCTTTTACCCGGTTGGGTATTACCCCTGCAATGGGCGGCACCTGGTTCCTGCCGCGCATACTGGGCTATCCACGGGCGGCTGAGATCGTCTTCACCGGCGATCCTATCGAGGCCAAAGAGGCAGAGAAACTGGGATTATTAAACCGGCTGGTCCCGGCGGTGGACTTAGAAAAAGAGACCATGGCCTTAGCTACAAAAATAGCCGGCAACCCGCCTATTGCTCTGCGGCTGGCCAAATTGCAGATGTTTAAAGCATTGACAGGCGATCTGGATGATAACCTGGACCTCTCAGCACCCTTGCAGACCATCGCTTTACTAACCGAAGATTATCAGGAGGGCCTGGCGGCATTGAGAGAGAAGAGGAAGCCGACGTTTAAAGGACGGTAAAGGTCTTTTATCATAAGATAAAAAGGAGATAAATAGCTTGGACGAACTTAAGGTCTTCACCGGAAATGCGCATCCTGCTCTGGCTAAAGGTATTTGTAGTTATCTGGGGATTCCAATAGGGCGGGCCGAGGTCTTTGAGTTTACCAACGAGAATATCTTTGTCCGTATCCTGGAGAATGTGCGCTCCCGGGATGTGTTCGTAGTGCAGCCAGTTTGTTCACCGGTGAATAAAAGCTTGATGGAACTTCTTATCATGCTGGATGCCTTCAAACGGGCTTCAGCAGAGCGGATTACTGCGGTTGTGCCTTATTTCGGCTACGGACGGACCGACAAAAAAGACCAGCCCCGTGTGCCAATTACTGCTCGCTTGATTGCCGATTTGCTCACTGTAGCCGGCGCAAACCGCGTATTAACGGTGGACCTCCATGCAGGGCAAATACAGGGATTCTTCAACATACCCGTAGACGAACTGACGGCCTTGTACATGATCAGCCGGTATTTCCAGGACAAACATCTGGGTAAGCTGACAGTAGTGGCTACAGATATTGGTATCTCCAAACGGGCAAGGGACATGGCCGAGCGTATGAAAGCGCCGTTGGCCATCATAGAAAAAAGAAGGGTTGGCAATAAAGACCAGACTGAGACACTGAATATTATCGGTGAAGTAAAAGGGGTGCCGGCGCTTTTGTTCGATGATGAAATTGATACAGCGGGGTCGTTAGTCCATGCCGTTACGGCTATACTGGCGGCAGGGGCTACTGAGGTGTATTCTTGCTGTACCCATCCGATCTTCTCCGGCCCCGCTATTCAAAGGATTGCCTCCAGTCCGGTTAAAGAGATAGTGGTAACCGACACCGTACCCCTCTCCGGTGAGAAAAAACTGGATAAGATAACAGTCCTGTCTATATCATCGCTACTGGGCGAGGCCATACACCGCATACATACGGGACTATCGGTCGGGGCAATGTTTGAATGAAGGTTGTTGCCTGATTATGGTCATTAATATATTAATGTGAAATAAGAGCGGGTGAGTCTCATTTGTCATTCTGAACGAAAGTGAAGAATCTCCTGGCTCATCGTTGGTTTTTTTCGCTGCGGCGAGAGATTCTTCAGTCGCTCCGCTCCTTCAGAATGACAAAATGTCACTCTATATTTGTTTATAACCATTATCAGGCTTTGACACTGAATATAAAAAAAATGGGCGCTGGGAGGTAAGATAATGGGCCGTCCCTGGTGGTATGACAGCTATTACGAAAAGAATAAACCAAAAAAGAAACGGTTTCGTTTTCCTGGAGGTCAGGTATTGACCTGGGTTGTCCTGTTGATGGTAGCGGCTATAATTACATGGTTCAGGGTAAGAGCTTAAAAAAGAGGGGACTTTAATATCATGTTTAAATGGCTTGGCTCTTTTGTAGATTCCAACGAAAAACAGATAAAGAAACTCCAGTCGGTGGTGGAGCAGATTAATCCCCTGGAGCCAGATTTTCAAAAGCTCACTGATGCGGAGCTACGGGCTAAAACAGACCAGTTTAAAGCCCGGCTCAAAGAAGGTGAGACACTGAATGATGTTCTCCCCGAGGCGTTTGCTGCAGTGCGCGAGGCGGGCAGGCGCACTATCGGCCAGCGTCATTTCGATGTCCAGCTAATGGGTGGAATGGTTCTTCACCAGGGGAAAATCTCCGAGATGAGGACTGGAGAAGGCAAGACACTGGTAGCTACGCTTCCTCTTTATCTCAATTCTCTATCTGGGGGGGGTTGCCATCTGGTAACCCTGAACGATTATCTGGCCAAACGTGATCCCCACTGGATGGGACCTATTTTCCAAATGCTGGGGGTATCGGTGGCCAGTATCCAGCACGAGACATCTTTCCTGTATGACACTGCTTATGCTACCGATGATCCCAAGTGGAATAGGCTGCGTCCTATAACCCGCCGGCAGGCTTATGCGGCTGATATTACCTATGGCACTAACCACGAATTCGGCTTTGACTATCTGCGGGACAACATGGTCGTTGACCTGTCTCAGGTGGTGCAGCGTCCGTTGTCCTACGCCATCGTAGATGAGGTAGATAACATTCTGATTGATGAAGCCCGCACTCCGCTTATCATCAGCGGCGAGGCCGCGGAGGCAACCAACAAATACCAGATTTTTGCCCGCCTTGTCTCCAGGCTGAAAAAGGAAGACGACTATCAGATAGATGAAAAAGATAGGGCAGTTACCTTGACCCAGGAGGGTATGAGCCGGGTTGAAGAGATACTTCGGGAACAGGGTCTGCTCAAAGCCCCCAATCTCTACGACCCGGCTAACTATGGCTTGCAAAGCTACAGAGATAATGCCCTGAAGGCCCATGCCCTGTTCAAACGGGATAAGGATTATGTGGTCAAGGATGGGCAGGTGGTCATAGTAGATGAGTTCACAGGTCGGATGCTCTTTGGGCGAAGATACTCCGAGGGATTGCACCAGGCAATCGAAGCCAAAGAAGGCGTAAAAGTGCAACGGGAAAGCATGACTATGGCTACAGTCACTCTACAGAACTATTTCCGGATGTACAAAAAGCTGGCCGGCATGACGGGCACTGCAGCTACCGAGGCTGAAGAGTTCCATAAGATATACAAACTGGATGTGGTTGTAATACCCACCAACAGGCCTATGGTACGTAAAGATAACCCCGACCAGATTTATAAAAACGAAGAGTCAAAATTTAAGGCAGTGGTTAAAGAGGTTGAGGCTTTACATAAAGAAGGGCAGCCTATACTGGTAGGTACAGTATCCATTGAGAAGAATGAAAAGCTAAGCGATATGCTCAAGCGTAAGGGCATTCCCCATCAGGTTCTCAATGCCAAGTACCATGAGAGGGAAGCGGCCATCATAGCTCAAGCGGGACGACCGGGGGCCGTAACTGTGGCCACTAACATGGCAGGTCGCGGCGTGGACATTACACTGGGTGGGAACCTGGAACTGATGGTTCTAGAGGAGTCTATTAAAAAGAGCATATCCCCGGATGACCATGCAGGGATACAGAAACTTCAGGACGAAGCAAAACAGCGTGTCGTGGAGGAGCACCATAAGGTGGTGGATAAGGGTGGCCTGCACATAATCGGCACAGAACGCCACGAGGCGCGGCGTATCGATAATCAGCTCCGGGGCCGCTCCGGCCGCCAGGGAGACCCTGGTTCATCCCGTTTCTTTATCTCGTTGGAGGATGATGTCGTAAAGCGTTTTGGCGGTGACCGGGTAAAAACGCTGATGGAATGGGCTGGAATGGACGAGGATACGCCTATAGAGCATAGCCTGGTGAGCAAGGCTATTGAAACTGCCCAGGTACGGGTCGAAGGTTACAACTTTGATATACGGAAGCACCTGGTGGATTTTGATGATGTGGTGAATAAACACCGTGAAGTTATCTACTCTGAGCGCCGGAAAATCCTCTCCGGCGCTGACCTCAAGAGCAATATACTTTCTCAGATTCGCGAAGAGGTTGGCAAACAAGCAGCGGCTTATTTCCCCGAGGACAGTGACCTTAACATCGAGGGGTTGCGACAGGAAATAATGACCATTTTGCCAGTGCCTTCGGACCTTCAGATACCGGATAACCGCAAAGAGGCTGAGGAAAAGCTGATTGAGCTGGCCGAGTCCATATATGAACAACGAGAAACGGAGATAGGCGCAGAGAATATGCGTATCCTGGAGCGGCTGGTGATGCTCCGGACTATAGATAACCTGTGGGTTGAACACCTTACTGCTATGGAGCACCTGCGCCACGGGATCGGGTTACAGGCCTACGGCCAGATAGACCCTCTGATGGCCTACAAGCGGGAGGGTCACGCTCAGTTTGAAGCCCTTACCGCAGCCATTCAGCACGACGTGGTCCACACTATATATAAGGTGGGTATTAACAGGCAGGGGGCGCCGCCGGTGCCCGCCCGGACGCAGACACCCCAGGGACAACGCGAGGTGGTAATGACCGGCAAAAAGGTTGGCCGTAATGACCTCTGTCCCTGCGGCTCTGGCCTTAAATACAAGAAGTGCCATGGCAAAGAGGCATAAACTGGGAAGTGAGACGTGAGAGGTTTGAGGTGAAAGGACAATTATGGTAGTTGCACAATTTATTGGGCGATGTTACTTCAAGGAATAATTGTGACACTTTGTGAATGATATAGAAAGTCAGGCAAATAACCTGTCATATGTTCAGGGGGTGAGTACAGATGGTCCAAAAAAGAGAAGAATATGTAATTGACCATAAAGGGAGAAAAAGAAAGGTAATTTTAAGTATCAAACAGTATCGTGAGTTATTGGAAGACCTGGAAGACCTCCGTATTCTTGTTGAAAGAAAAGACGAAGCTACTTCACCACTGGAAGAAGTAGAGGCAAGGCTAAAGGCTCGTGGACTACTATAAAGTAGTTCTCACTTCTTCAGCGGAAAAGGAAATTACCCGGCTGAGAAAAGATTTCATAACTATAATCTGGGATAAAATAAAGCAACTTTCTCAAGAACCAAGACCAATGGGATCCAAGAAGCTTAAAGGTATGGAACAATCTTATAGATTAAGATTTAGAGATTACAGGATAATATACAGGATAGATGATAAAGCTAAGCTAATAATTATTTCAGCAATCATTCATCGACAAAAAGGGTATTAGGAAATTGCTAAGGAAGTGATGCAATTATTTGAAAACCTGTGATAATAATGCATTATGCCTATGAAAAACACCGCCATCGCCAAAATCTTTCAGGACATAGCAGACTTGTTGGAGCTTAAAGGTGAGATTGTCTTCAAAATCCGCGCCTACCAGCGGGCAGCCCGGGCTATCGAACACCTTCCCCGTGAAATTGCGGTTATCCTCCGGGAGGGCGGCAGCCTGAGGGATATCCCCGGAGTCGGCGAGGCCATTGAGAAGAAGACCACCGAATTAGTCAACACCGGTAAGCTGCAGTACTATGAAGAATTACGGTCGGAGTTTCCCCCCGGCATTACCACCCTGCTTGAAGTGCCCGGCGTAGGCCCCAAGACGGCTATGCGCCTGACGACTGAGCTAGGCGTCAATACAATAGAGGACCTGGAGAAAGCGCTTCTGGATGGCCGTGTGGCCGGCCTCTTCCGCATGGGAGAGAAGACTGCAGAGAACATTAAACACGCCCTGGCGGCCCTGCGCCGCAAAGACCAGCGCATCCCCATCGGCGAGGCATTACCCTTGGTGGAGCAGATACAATCGGTTTTAAGCACGGTGCCGGGTGTTAAAAACATCATAGCGGCAGGCAGTTTACGCCGTTTCCGTGAGACCGTCGGCGACATAGACATGATGGGAACCGCCGACGACCCGGAGAAGGTCATCCAGGCTTTCGTTCGCCTGCCAATGGTAGGGCAGGTGCTGGCGCAGGGGACTACTAAAGCTACCGTCCTTGTTGCCGGTGGCCTTCAGGTAGATTTGCGCCTTGTCGAGCACCAGAATTTCGGCTCGCTTTTGCAGTATTTCACCGGCTCCAAGCAGCATAATATCGCCCTGCGCACCCGCGCCCAGCGTCAGGGGCTATCGCTAAGCGAATACGGCATTACCGATGTTAGGAGCGGCCAGATTGAGACCTTTGCTACCGAAGAGGACTATTACAAAAGACTTGGCCTGCAATACATCCCCCCGGAACTGCGAGAGGATACCGGAGAGATAGAGAAGGCTGAAAAGGGGCAGCTACCCGGTCTAGTTGAGTTATCCGATATCAAAGGGGATTTACATGCCCATACGGAATGGAGCGATGGCAATGGCTCTATAGAGGATATGGCCGTGGCGGCCAAGGCCCGAGGCTATCAATATCTGGCTATCACCGACCATTCGGCGGGACGAGGGATAGCCCACGGCCTCAGCGTGGAACGGCTAAAGCAACAGATTGCCGAGGTGCGGGCTGTCGAGGAGAAAGTCGGCATCCGGTTGTTTACCGGAATGGAGGTGGATATCCGCTCCGATGGTACCCTGGATGCCCCCGAGGAGATGCTGTCGCAGGTGGATTTAGTGGTGGCCGCAGTGCATTCGGCGATGAGCCAGGACCAGGACAAGATGACTCAGCGAATGATAAAGGCCATGGAAAGCCCACATGTGGACATTCTGGCACACCCTACCTGCCGCCTGCTGGGTGAAAGGGAGCCAATATCTGTGGATATAGAAGCCATTTACAGGGCAGCCCTTAACAACTATACTGCTCTGGAGATAAACGCCATGCCTTCCCGGTTAGATCTTAAGGATATACATGCCTACCGCGCCCGGGAGATGGGGGTCAAGCTGGTTATCGGCACGGACTCCCACCGGCCGGAGCATCTGGGTTATATGCGTTTTGGGGTGGGTGTAGCGAGACGGGCATGGTGCCGGGCAGAAGATATTCTGAATACCATGCCGCTTGTCGAAGTGGAAGCGTTTTTGAGACGCGGGAAATGAGATGTGGGATATGAGAAGCGGGAGGTGGGAGACCCATCCTCTCGCCCCTTGCGGGAGAGAGCTAGAGAGAGGGGGGGGTTAATATGGCCTTTGTCCCCCTTTATTAAAGGGGGTAGGGGGATTCGGCGGAACCCACCATTGATGTTACACCGTAATTTGTGGGTTGCTTTGCTCCACCCACCCTGCGTTCAAGGTTTCCGGATCCCATCATTGATAACACAAAGAGCTTTGGGCCAAATCTTGGATGTGGAATTTATTCAGGTCACGATTTATAATCCAGAGAAGTAACTCAGCGTGATAAAACTTAAACATAGCAAAGATTTCGACATTCTTGTAGTTGAATTGTCTAAAAAGAAAATAGATTATGCCTAGGAATCCGGCCAGATTATTATACAATTCACTTAAAAAGGCGAGCCTGTGATATTGGAAATTCAGGACGCTCGGAATTTCTTGTTTTCTTCTTTATCAAGCCTGGTTAAAGAGAAAGAAGTTACTTTTCGATAGCCAGACTAATTGGATTTAAAAACGTGAAAAGTCATATTTTATTTTGGGTGAATAATTCAGGGGTAAACAATGACTACCATTGCTGATCGCCGCGCGCCTCAAGTTGTTGACAGCACGAAAGAGGCTATAGAGCGCCTTAAACAGGGCTTGGCTCAGGGTAAGCACTGGTTTGTAGCCCTGCTTGAGGCCATGGCGCTATGGACTTTGTCGGAGGAAAAACGCGGTGAAAGACACTATTATTATCTGGTGGGTGGTGAGGCGTTCGATTGGTTGGCATTATCCCAGCGGCTTCTGGAGGAGGTAGAGGGGCAAATCCCCAACCCTGAGTTGACAGACTTTCTTTTTGAGGGAAAGATGCCTCTGGAAATGGGTCCGGCAGAGCTAAGAGGGCTGTTAGGTACGGAAAAGTATCGCTCATACATGAACTTCTTTTATGGTGTTTTAATCGAGGATTCATTAATAATGGCAGAGGAAGATGAGGTACGCAAAAGATGGTGGTGCTGGGGCTTTTTGGAACCAGACTGGGATATGGAGGATGAGGTTTTCCCCAAACTATATATTGCTTCAAAAAAGCAACTATGGGAAAAGTTTTGTATCGAAAAAGGTTTTCGCCTGCAAAGGCAGATAAGCCTTCATCAGCTTAATGAGTTTACCTACTGGTTGTTTAAACGGCGTTTGGGTTTGTGGGATAAGGCCAGGATAGCCAGCGATACCAGAAAGGGTATAGGGAACTGGCACCGGCAACGACATCGCAAGGTTGCGGCAATAGATTGCTAAATTATAAAGAGGAGGAATCATGGCTAAAATTACGGATGAAATGAAACAGTTCATGCGAGGGAAAACGGCTTTCATTGCCACAGTTGGGGCTGATGGCTTCCCCGATGTGGGGCCTAAAGGCAGCCTCTTTGCTGTGGATGAGGAGCATCTGGTTTACTATGAGCTTACCGGCCGGCATCACTATCAGAACCTGCTCAAAAACCCAAAGATTGCGGTAACGGTAGTTGATGTCGAAAAAACAACCGGGTATACCTTCCAGGGCACTACCGAGATGGTTACCACCGGCCCGCTATTTGATAAGGCAACACAATGGTCGCAGAAGGCTGGGTTCAACCACCCAAAGGCCGTCGTCAGGATAAAGGTGGAGAAAATCCACGAAATGACCGCTCCGAAGAAATAGAGGCACGGAGTAGGGGCACGGCATGCCGTGCCCCTACGTGGAACGCGGCACCTATCAGCCTAACTGCTCCCGCAGCTTTTGCAAGCGGGAAAGCCGGTCAGTACGTAATATCAGCTTTTCGCGCTGCTGCTCCACGATATTAGCCGGGGCTTTCTCCGTGAAAGCCTTATCCTGTAACCTGGCATTCAGGCTGGTGATTTCCCCTTGAATATCCCCGATTTCTTTTTCCAGGCGGCTCCGTTCCTTTTCCAGGTCAAGGACACCTGCAAGGGACAACACTATCTCGGCCCCTGTAAGTACGAGTGTCAAAGCATTATGGATATTTTCTCCGGTTCGTTTTCCGTGGATGCTCAAAGGGCGGACGCGCGCCAGTGTCTCGATAGCGCCGGTATGGGAAGCCAAGGCAGACTGGCCGTCTTTGGCATAAATTGAAGACTCCAGCCAGCGTTCCGGTTCGATGTGAAGCTCGGCGCGGGCATTGCGGATAGAGCGGACAATCTCCATAATAGAGGATATCTCGCCCTCGGCAGCCAAATCCATTAGTGAACTATCCGCCTCCGGGTAGTGGGAAACCATGATAGATTCGGCAGACCTAACCCCTGGAACAACAGATGCCAGATTCTGCCATATTTCCTCGGTTACGAAGGGCATGTATGGGTGAAGTAAACGCAGCGACGTCTCCAGTATGTTGACCAATGTAGGTAAGGGCGAAATATCTTCGGGTGAACGCATACGGACCTTGGCCATCTCTATATACCAGTCGCAATACTCACCCCACAGGAAATCATGGATTTGCCGCTCTGCTTCGCCGAATTGGAAGTCTTTCATAAGTTCGTTGACACTAAGCACAAGTCCATTCAAGCGGCTTGTAATCCAGCGGTCTTCCGTTGGTGTCTGAGTCGACTTGTCAGCATTTCCAATAGCAAATCCAGGATTCGTCTCTACGCTGCGCATCACGAACCGGGCGGCATTCCATAGCTTGTTGACGAAGTTACGGCTGGACTCCAGTTTGGCCGGGCTAAGGCGAATATCATTCCCCGGTGAAGTGCCGGTAGAGATAGCGAAACGGAGGGCATCGGTACCATACTTTTCCACTAACTCCAGAGGGTTCAGCACATTCCCCTTCATCTTGCTCATCTTTTCGCCATGTTCGTCGCGGATGAGTCCATGCAGGAAGACCGTGCGGAAGGGCACCTCGCCAGTGTTCTCTATCCCCATCATTATCATACGGGCGACCCAGAAGAAGAGGATGTCGTAGCCGGTCTCCATAACCGAGGTGGGGTAGAAAAACTTCAAGTCCCCGGTCTTTTCAGGCCAGCCCAGTGTAGAGTGGGGCCATAGCGCTGATGAGAACCAGGTGTCCAGCACATCCGGGTCCTGAGCCAGGTCTACGTTGCTGCATTTGGGGCATTTCTGGGGGTCTACCAGGGGGGTTTCCCGTTCCGGCACAACCTGGGCGTGGCAGTATTCGCAGTACCATACCGGGATGCGGTGCCCCCACCAGAGCTGGCGGCTGATGCACCAGTCCCTTATATTCTCCATCCAGTTGAGGTAGACCTTGGAGAACCGTTCGGGGATTATCTTAATATTGCCATCTACAACCGCGCTGATAGCCGGAGCAGCCAAAGGCGCTATCTTGACGAACCACTGCTTGCTGGCCCACGGTTCCACGACCGTCCCGCAGCGCTGACAGTGTCCTACCGCATGGGAATGAGGCTCTATCTTAACCAGCAGGCCGTCCTTTTCCAGTTGAGAGACCAGGGCCTTGCGGCAGGCGAAGCGGTCAGATCCCTTATAGGGGCCGGCATTATCATTTAACGTGCCATCGGGGTTGAGTATGTTAATTATCGGCAGGTTATGCCGTTGACCGATGTCGAAGTCCACAGGGTCATGGGCCGGGGTTACTTTAACCGCCCCGGTGCCGAATGTTTTATCCACAACTTCATCGGCGATAATAGGTATTTGCCTGCCGATAACAGGGAGGACTACCTTCTTGCCCACCATACCCGTATATCTTTCATCCTGAGGGTTGACGGCGACTGCCGTATCACCCAGGATTGTCTCTGGACGGGTGGTAGCTACAGTAATATAGCCGTCTTCTTCTGCCAGGGGATAGCGGACATACCACAGGTGGCTTTGTACATCCTTGTGGTCCACCTCCAGGTCGGAGAGTGCGGTTACGCATCGGGGGCACCAGTTGATAATCCTCTCACCTCGATATATCAGCCCCTTATGATAGAGGCGGACAAAGGTGGTACGGACTGCTTTGCTGGGGCCTTCATCCAGAGTAAAACTTTCCCGGGACCAATCGCAGGATGCGCCCAGCCTTTTATGCTGGTCAGAGATCCTGCGCCCGTACTCGTTCATCCATTCCCACATCTTCTCCAGGAACTTGTCCCGGCCTAATTGGTGTCGGGTCTGGTTCTTACCGGCCAGTTGCCGTTCCACCACCACCTGGGCGGCGATGCCGGCATGGTCGCGGCCAGGCAGCCACAGAGTAGGTTTGCCCCTCATGCGGTGCCAGCGTATCATAATGTCTTCCAGGGTGGCGGTGAGGGCATGGCCCAGGTGCAGCTCCCCGGTGACATTGGGAGGGGGCATTATAATGGTGAATGGTTCTTTATTTGTATCTATAGCGGGCTTAAAATAGCCTTTTTGTAACCAGAAGTCATACCATTTGGCCTCGACCGATTTGGGGTCATAAGCTTTAGGGATGGCTGAATCAGTTGACATAATCTAACCTTTCAAGAGTAAAAATAAGTCACAGCTAGTTTATTCTAAGACACGTAGTAGAAATCTTCAACCCCATTCCGAGAGTTTTCGACTGGGTGATGACCTCAATAATCCGTGGACTGTACCTAGGGCTGTCCGCTTTGCGAGACTCTCGGATCCCGACCGGTCGGGATTCGGAGAAGCCCTGGGCATGGGTTTTTATATCTATGCCCCAGACTTCAGTCTGATGATCAGTGCTGTTGTCTTAGGGACTTTTGCCCTCGGACTAAGGTTTTTCGACATGGACACGGTTCGAACGGTGGTGTTCACCGCATTCGTAGTACAAGAGTTCATGCGCCTCTGGTTTATCCGGCGGCAGGGACATCAGGAACCATACGCCGGCAGATCCGCCAGAGGAATTCTTTCGTAGAGATCTCAACGATGCGTAATTCGTTGGATGGCTCACAAAGACGCAACAGGATCAAGACCAGACTCGTTATCGAAAATTAAATGTCTTCCCGACCATGGGGTATGGTCTGCTCCAGACGAAAACAGGGGTGTTCGTAAGACGCCATCCGGAATACGCAACACAACCGCACCCGGATCAATACATGCCTATAGCTATAAACCGTATAAACTATCGGGTGGGATGAACTTTTGTTTTGAGGTCTAAAATTTTAAGTAGAAAGATTAGATACACAATTTAAGTCGACTACACCTAAGAGACTCCAATTCGTTTCTCTTGTCAGTAATATCTCTTTTTATAGAGTTATAGGTAGCTACCATACTATTACGGTCATCTAACATTCTATTATAGTTCAGTCTGAGGCTTTCTAACTGTTGATATAGACTACGTGCTATCTGGTAAGAGCCTGAGGGAAGTATACATATAATATTAACGTAAGGACAGTATGCACTATACATAGATAATAGCCGATTATATTCACCATCATAGTATGTAATACTTTTATCCAAAGTCGCCAGATTTACCTTTAAAGATTTAGCTTTAGTCTCTAATGACCAGACATATGATAGTAACCCCTCCATTACTGAATCTGAACCTTTAGTGAGACTAATCATATATCCAGCGACAGCCTTAGAAGGAATCCAGCATCCATCATCTTCTGAATTATTATCCCCTTTTGTTCTATAAAAGTATTCACCACCTTCAATCTTTATATCTATCACCCTATGACTAATTCTATCTCCAGATAGGTCACAAGTACTTATAAAGCTTATAATTGTACCTCTTATAACATCTTCTGGCTTGAAATTAGTCAAGTACTCAGCTGTATCCATACAGGTAATCTTAGGGTCCATACTACCGGTGCAAAGAAAGATAACATCTTTTGTTTTCGGAATAAGAACTAATCTCCTCGCCTCCAGTACCTTTAGTTCTGAGTTAAAAGACTTTATTCGTTCTTCTAGGTTCCCAATTAGCTTGATTGTCTGTCCCAATGTTGTAAGTTCTCCCTTCGTAGCACTCAACTCTCTTGCTGTGGAGTCTAGTTTGCCTTGATTAGTTCTCAGGTCTACTTTTGTCAGCTCTAGCTCCATTGTCATAGAGTCTAGTTTGCCTTGATTAGTTCTCAGGTCTACTTTTGTCAGCTCTAGCTCCATTGTCATAGAGTCTAGTTTGCCTTGATTAGTTCTTAATTCCACTTCTGTAAGGTCTAATTGCATATCTGTAATGCTTAGTTTTCGCTCTGTATCCAATAGTTTGGTTTCGACATTAGTTAGAGCAACTTGATTATTTCGCAGGTCTGCTTGAGTTTTTATTAGCATATCTGTTGTAGATGCAAGAGTAGCTTCTCTTTGCTCTAGTCTTTGACTTACTATAAGTATGGACTCCTGCAATTCTTTAAGATTTACTCTTGTTATAACCGTCCACGTAGAGGATAATAATAATCCTACTATAAGTATAATAGTGAGTACTTTATTCTTCATCTCTTCAACTACTCCTAACTCAACGAGGCCCTTTGCGCCCGAAAATTTGGGTGCGTTGGGCGGTTGGTGATTGGTACTGTCTTTCAAGAGAAATGGTATTCTTTGGTTGTTTCCCTGTCCGTCCGGGCAATTCTCGCTTCTTCGATCAGGTTTTGACTTCTTCCAGGTAATTGTCTGTCAGCGGGCACTTTTAACCGGTCACGCGGGTGAGTCTCAAAAGTACCAATGGCAAATAAAAAAAAAGAAACATTATTAAGTACTCATAGGTTGAAAGTAGATCGTACTTGCAGTTGAAACAATGAGCCTTTTTGCGTCGGTATCTATTCAACGACCCATACAGACAATCACGTAGCTTTTATCGAGTTTAAATCGGGTACAAACCAGAGTTCGCGTGGCCAACCCCATCTTTCCGGCTACTTGATAACGAGTGTACCCTGTCTCGTGCGGACGAATCGATTCAATCGGACTGTTCAGGTCCACAGTACCACCCGATTCGATTTGCTACGTTTCAATACGAAACATTTGGTAGTGTAAAATATTATGTGTGAAATTGTAGGGGGTTGAAAAAGTAGGCGCTTTCCTTTATAAGGTTTTGTGAGATCAAAACAAAATGAAAGGAGAAGCGCCCATCAAGGTTGAAATTAGTGTACC
>Ga0209514_10005250_pt1 | contig 16745 bp, 15 predicted proteins | sample Subgrocontami58m_FD_187452 | JGI IMG/M metagenome (GOLD analysis project Ga0209514, IMG submission 187452) | Subsurface groundwater microbial communities from S. Glens Falls, New York, USA - GMW37 contaminated, 5.8 m (SPAdes) (version 3) | ecosystem: Environmental > Aquatic > Deep subsurface >...
CCACTGTCAGCATCCCGTCCTCGGCTTCCCGCAACACAGAAAGCCATCGTGAACCCCAATCTCAGAGGGGTCCCTTTTGGACGCCGATCACCCCCCAAGAGGGGGCCTTTTTCCATGCCGAATCACAGCCAAATACTCCCCGGCGCGCGGATACCAAACCGGGATGTCCGCCAGGGGGGAGGTTACGATCCGTGGTGGGGTCGGCGCCGGTTCCTCGGTTTGTGGTGACGATTCCGGGCGAAATCCCGCTCGGCGCGACGGCGCTGGGCGTGCCGCGCCGGGCCGGTAGCCGAGGAGTTCGGCAACCATCGTCAGGGCTTCCGTTCCACCGGCGGCATGGGCGAACAGCAGGTCGGCATAGCCACCGGAGCCGCGCGGGCGGGCGCCAGCAGTGATCGGTGCAGGCCGGCGCGCCATCAGGATGAGCCGTGGCCCTGATGTTTCTGCAGCGTGTATTCACGCGCGATGTCCAACATCTCCCGCTGGCGCTTGGCGTTGCTTCCGGCCAGACCCTCAACAGCGCGCAGCAGGTCGAGATACTCGGCCTGTCCCGGGCGGGGCTGGACCTGAGCCCGGATGGCTTCCTGGCGGTCATGGAACAGCATCCGCGCCGCTTCAAGGCGGATCGCTTCCGGGATACGCGGGAAATGCGCCGTGCCGCGTTCCAGCAGGACGGCGACGAAGGCTTCTTCCTCGGTCGGGAGGGTCAGATGGAGGACGAGGCACCGCCGGACGAACGCATCCGGCAAGGTGCGTTCCTCGTTGGTGGTGATGACGAGCAAGGGCGGACGTGCCGCGATCCTGACCGGGCCGACGCGGCCGAATGGCGTGAACTCCCGCGCGCCGAGCGCTTCGAGCAGGCCATTGGGGACTTCGGATTCGGCCTTGTCGATTTCATCGAGCAGGAGGACGGCGCCGTTGGCGGGGTCGCCGCCATCGGGTTGCGGTGGAATGGGGTATCGGGCGATCTCGCTCTGGGTCCTGGCGCTGTCCCAATTGAAGGCCCACCAGAGCGGGCCGGGTTGGAGGTAGTTTCTGACGGCCAGATCGGTCTGCGCCCTGGTTCTGGAGTGCCGGAGGGCTCCGGCAAGCTGGGCGTCGGCCAGGCGGCGGACGGCATCGAAGGTCCACATCAGGTCATGGGATTCGGTGGATGAATCGACCACGTGCCTGACATAGGCGCGCCGGAGTGCCGTTGCGGCGGCCCGTGCCAGTTGGCTTTTGCCGATGCCGGGCTCGCCACGGACCAGCAGCGGTCGGCCGGCAGCGATTGCCGCGTTGATGGCGTGGATATCGCGGCGGTGGAGGAGATGGACCGGGTCGGAACGATCGCCGTCCGGGGCGAAGTCGACGCGCAGATGGTCCTGGGGCGCGTCGGGCAGGCGGATGCGGTCAGGGTCGGTCATTATGCCGGCAGTCCCAGCAAGCGGCGGATTTCGTCGAACAGCCTTGTATCGTCCCGCAGAAACCGCTCGTCCAGTTCGATGACGGCCAGCGTGGGATATCGCGCGGCCACGCGGTCCATCAGCGCACGGAGACTGGCTGCATCGTCACGATGCCCTGGCATCTTGCACAGCCAGTAGAAGCGGATGTCCTCATCCGTCAGGTAATACTGCAGGCGGTCTTCGATGTGGGCATCGATTTCCACATCGGGTTTCCCCTCAAAATCACGGTGGCATTTCAACCTTTTGAACAGGTCGTCGCGCAGGATCTCGTCCCGGGTTTCGCGACGCCCCGCCTCTGGGAATTGCCCCTTCACGGCGAACGGCGAGGCCGGCCATTGGTCTGCCGGCGCGCCTGTTTCGAAGGTAGGCGGGCGCTGGTTGAGCCCGGCCATGATGATTTCCGCGAAGCTTTCCACTGCGCAGGGAAGCGATATCACGCCATCGACGTGAATTGCCTCGAAACGGTCCAGATCCTGCGGCGTGAGGCGTCCGCCGGCGATGTAGAGCCATGGAATAAGGTTCCGGCAGGTGTACAGGATGGCCTCCAACCCGGACTGCTTGCGCGTCCGTTCGAGGGAGCGCAACGCCGATCGGAGCCAGGTCTTCGCGGTGTCAAACGCCCGTGTCTCCATCAGGAGGATGGTTACGTCCTCGGCGCGCTGTTCGTTGCTCTTGCCGGTCAGGCCGCGGGGTGCCAGCCCCTTTGGGATGACATTGATCAGCGCATCGACGGCGTCGGGTGCGGCGGCCAAGGTCTGAACGACGGTTGCTTTCAACCGCAACAAGCGCTCGTCGCGAGTGTCGCGCATGCGGACAGTGTTGGACGGTCGTCCTGGCGGCGGGCGGTCTTCGCGGCGGCTGACCCAGCCGCTGGTCAGAATCCTGTTTCGCAGTTCCAGATCGTCCGAGAATGGGCGGCGATCATAGCCTTCGTCCAGAATCAGGCTTTGGATGAACGCGGCTTGAGCGGCGGGATCATCGTCGGGCGGTGGCTGGGAGTGAAGCGGGCGGGAAGCGTTGGTTCCGTCGTATTTGTAGATCGGCTTATTGTGGTGCAGGGCCAGCAGGTATTCCCATTGTGTGTACGAGGCGCGTGACAGCCCAGTCGGCCGGGCGTGCTGGAATGCTGCCGCTTCTGTCTCGGTTGGGAAGGCACCTGAGTGTTTGCCGAACAGACAGACGACGTGATCCGAGGAGCGGATGAGGTCGTCGATCTTCTGCAATGTCCGGCCGGACGAAAGGTCGAACCGTGGCTGGACCAGGGCCGTTATTCCATGGCTGGCCAGGTCACCCACAATTTCATTGCGGACGGTGCCGAATTCACATGTGACGCCTGACAGAAAAATCGTGCGGGCATGGCCCCGCGTCCTCGTCCCGGCCTGATTGTCTGTTTCGCTGGCAGCCGGGGTTGCCTGGGGTTCAGGGCGTCGAGATTTCCTTGCCACTCGTGCGGCCCTGTCGGCATTGTAGGCCGTTAACAGAGCGGTTTTGTTGTCAGAGTGATGCGCAGACGTGCCGAAAAGCGCGGCGAGCACGTTGTTGATGTTGATGGGGAGACTACGACCCGACAGCCAGTCCTTGACGGTTCGGGCGTCAACGCCACATGCCCCGGCGAATTCCTTCTGTTGCCATGCCGGTCGGACGGTCCCTGGCGGATAGTCGGGCGCTGTCCCTTGTTCGAGCTGCGGTCGCAGCGATTCGGCGAAGGATCCTGGGACCGGACCGCTTCCGCTGGAGTTCCGCTGGGACACAGGATCCTCCGTTCTTGACCCGCTGGGCTGTCGGATTTCGGGAAAAAAGGGCGCTAATCAATCAATCGGCCGAAGTCATGAAAGGAGGCCGTTATGAGCGAGATCATTTCCGAGGTGGGCACGGACCGCAAGGCCGGTGCGACGGAGCCTGCTTCCAGTGAGGGGAACGCGGGCTCGGAGTTAACCGCTTCGGCAATAGCCGACCGTCTGCCGTGGGACAGATACGACGACGAGGCCCTGATCCGTTGGGGATCGGATGGCGGAGCGATCCCGGAGGATGCGACCGGTTCGTAGATTGCCTGCACCATTGGCCGGCGCTCGGAGGTTGCGAGCGCCGGCCTTCGCCAACGGGGGAGCGGTGGTGAAGGCTCCTGCCGGGCTGTCGTGGTCGCAGTGGACATCGTCCTACTTATCCCGCCGTAATGATGCGCCTTCATGCGCCGACGGCATTCCGGTTCATCCCGGTAGGGACGCCCGTTACCGGGCGCCCCCCGGACAGATCCGAGCGTGTGCTGCTAACGCACTCGCCTCCCACCTCGGGTGTTTGACGATGAAGCGTTTCTGCGGCCAGGCGTGAGTGATCCTGGCGGACGGCAGCCAGCGCGCGGCAATTTGCGCCATCCGCTCCCATGTCACCCGCCCTTTCTGGCGGCGACGCCCAAGCGCCCGCTTCCAGTGCCAGGTAGCACACCGTGGGGAGGTCCCGGTGACTATCACCCGGTCGTAGCAGCTCGGAACCCCCCTCGATCTGGTCGTCGTAACGCTCCTCAAGTGTCCCGGTCATTACACCCTCGACAGCCGTGGCCGATGCTCGGGGGAGGTTATGCCACTTTTGGTTCCGGTTCATCCGGCTTGGGAATTTAACGAATTCTGCATCCCGCGCTGACCGGAACGCAGACGGAGACGCCGAAAGCAACCCGGCCCCCAAGGACCCGCGGCAGCGCCACAACAGTACCAACGGGCACCGAACAGACGGCCAGCGTGGCTCGGACCGCACCATGGCAATACCCATCGCGCGTCAGACCGTCCGCACGATCGCGTCACCGCCAATCACATTAATACTGATCGTCATCATTGACTCTTTAGATGACGATCACCACTAATAACCCACGCAACACGGGCAACCCCAGACGCAGAAGGTCCGCCGATGAAGGTCTCCAAACAGAAGGCCGCCGAAAACCGCGCCCGCATCGTGACCGAGGCCGCGCGCCTGTTCCGCGAAAAGGGCCTGTCCGGTATTGGCGTCGACGCGTTGACCAAGGCCGCTGGCCTGACGCACGGCAGCCTCTACAGCCGCTTTGACTCCAAGGAGCAACTCATGGCGGAAGCCCTGGCGGAGGCCCTGAAACGCAGCGCGGTGACCCTCTACCCGCCCGATGCCGCGACGACGCCCGGCGCCTTCGAAACCGTCATCGCCCGCTACCTCTCCCCCACTCATCGGGACACCCCCGGGACCGGCTGCGCCCTCGCTGCCGTGGGGTGCGAGGTCGCGCGCCACGGCCCCGCCGCGCGCCAAGTGTTGACCGAGGGCCTGTGGAATTCGGCCGGCCGCCTGTCCGCGGTGCTGCCCGACCAGGCCCGCCCCGTCGACGCGAAGACCGATGAGGCACTGGCCGTCCTGGCCTCGATGGTCGGCGCGCTCATCCTGGCCCGTGCCGTCGATGACTCCAGCCTCTCCGACCGCATCCTGAACGCCAGCCAGCGCCGCATCATCGACACGGCAACGCAGAAGCCCTGATCCAGGCCGCGAAGGAACAACCCCATGTCTGCTTCGCTTGCTCCGGCGGGCCTGTCGGCCCCTGCGCTCAACCCTCGTACCCGCATGCTGCTGGAAGGTGCGATCGTGCCGACCTTGCTGCGCCTGGCGTGGCCCAACATCCTGATCATGCTCATCCAGGCTTCCACGGGGCTGATCGAGACCTGGTGGGTCTCCCGCCTCGGCACCGACGCGCTTGCCGGCATGGCGCTGGTTTTTCCAGTGTTCATGATGATGCAGATGCTGTCCGGCGGCGCGATGGGCGGCGGGATTGCCTCGGCGATTGCCCGCTCCCTCGGCGCGGGACGCCAGGACAGCGCCAACGCGCTGGTCATGCATGCGATCCTCATCAACTTCGCGTTGGGCGTGATGTTCGCCGTCCTGGTCATCGGGTTCGGCCGTCCGCTCTACGCGGCCCTGGGCGGTGAAGGCGGATCTCTGGAGGCCGCCCTGCTCTACTCCAACGTCGTCTTCGCTGGCACGCCACTGGTATGGCTGATGAATGCCTTCGCCAGCGTCATCCGCGGCACGGGCAACATGATGCTGCCGTCCCTGGCCATCAGCATCGGCGTCTTCCTGCTGGTCCCACTATCACCTGTGCTGATCTACGGGCTCGGGCCGATCCCGGGTCTAGGGATCGCCGGCGCGGGTATCGCCGTCATCTTCACAACCGCGCTGACCGCTTTGATGCTCGGCTGGTACCTGGTCTCCGGCCGAGGCGTCGTGCGGCCCGCGCGCACCAGGCTCCGCTGGTCGTACTTCGCCGACATCCTGCGCGTTGGCGCGGTCGGCTCGCTCAGCACCCTGCAGACGACGCTGACCGTCATGCTGACGACCGCCCTGGTCGGCGCCGCCGCGGGTCCGGACGCCATCGCCGGCTATGGCACGGGCGGGCGGCTGGAGTATCTGCTGGTGCCGCTGGTCTTCGGTCTCGGCGCCCCTTTGGTCGCGCTCGTCGGAACAAATATCGGCGCCGGCAACCGCCAGAGGGCGCTGCGGATCGCCCTGACGGGTGGCGCAGTCGCCTTCATCCTGACCGAAGCCATCGGCAGCGCCGCCGCCTTCTGGCCTTACGCATGGCTGGGACTGTTCGGCAACGATCCTCGTATGCTGGAGACCGGGGCGGCTTATCTGCGGGTGGTCGGGCCGGCCTACGGGTTCTTCGGCTTGGGACTGTCACTCTACTTCGCCTCCCAGGGGGCAGGGCGGTTGCTGTGGCCGCTGGTCGCGGGCGGGCTGCGGCTGGTGGTCGCGGTAGGCGGCGGCTGGTTCGCGCTGCGGGTCTTTGGATCGCTGGACTGGGTCTTTGCCGCGCTGGCGCTGGCCTTGGTCCTGTATGGCACCATGCTGGCGACGGCGATCTGGTCCGGCGTTTGGTTCCGCAAGGCCGCCGCGCCGACGGTTGCCAGGATATGAGCCCACGTCGCGCCGTGGGGTAGGCGTGAGCGGATTCGGCAAGTGTCCCTTCGCCATCGGCGGTTGAGAACGGCCTTTCCTCCTTGTGGTCCTCCTACCGACCCGGGGGGCCTGCGACGAGGGTACAAGTTGACCAGGCCCCAAACGAAGCCGTTATTGTTGCGCGTCGCCTCAGCGCTTTGCCTCCGCCGCCAATGCGGCGATGATCGCGTCGATCGTAGCCGCGTCATCGCCAAGTTCCGCCAGGATCTCGCGCGTATGTTCACCGATACCGGGCGCGGGGCGGCGGATGCGCGCTGGCGTGCGCGCGAAGCGGGCCGCCGGGCGCGCCTGACGGACACGGCCGAGACCCGGCTGGTCGTACTCGACCACCAGCCCGTTCGCGGCGACCTGCGGATCATCCAGAAGCTCGCGCCGGGTCAGCACGGGCGCGCAAGGGACCTCGGCCGCGTCCAGCCTGGCCAGCCAGGCGGCGGAGGTGTCGCCCCGGAGAATCTCGCCGACCAGCCTCACGCGCTCGACCACGTTGGCCGACCGCGCGGCACCGGTACGGAAACGCGGGTCCTCGATCCATTCGGGCTTGCCCAGCGCACCGCACATTCCGCGCCACTCGGCGTCCGAGATCGTGCCCGCCGCGATGTAGCCGTCAGCGGTGCGGAAGATCAGGTCCGGCCCGGTCCGCGCCTCGGCCGCTGCCGCTTCATCGCCGACCATCGTGTAGCCGGCCATCCCCTCGGGCCAGAGATAGGCGACCACCGCGTCCAGCATCGCGAGGCGCACGTGCTGCCCCTCATGCCGCACGGCCTTGTGGTACAGGGCGGCGGTGATCGCCTGCGCGGCGACCAGGGCGGTCGTCTTGTCGGCGATCAGGGTGCGGACCATCTGCGGGCGCTGGGTCTCCGTATTGCGCTGGATGTCGGCCAGGCCGGACAGTGCCTGGATGACGGGGTCGTAGACACGCTTGTGGATATAGGGGCCTGTCTCGCCAACGCCGCTGATCGAGACATAGATGATTGTCGGGTTGATCGCGCGGACCGCGGCTTCCCCGAACCCGAGGCGCTCGATCACTCCGGGACGAAAGTTCTGCACCAGCACGTCGCTCACCGCGATCAGCCGGCACAGGAGGGCGGCACCGGCGGGCCGCTTCAGGTCGATCGCTATGGATCGCTTGCTGCGGTTGGAATTGACGAAGCCGGGTGTGAACCCGCCGCTGGTCGCGGTTCGGCGCATGATGTCACCGCCGGGCGTTTCGACCTTGATGACGTCCGCACCTTGGTCGGCCAGCATCATCGTTGCGTTCGGTCCCGAAATGACGCTGGTCAGATCAAGCACGCGCACGCCGGCCAGCGGCCCATCGGGTGTCGCGTCAGCTTCAAATGCCGCCGTCATGTCGGTGCCCCGGCGGCGGTCCAATACGTCGGATCGTTCGCTTCGCGCGCGGCGATGAAGCCGGGGCGGGCGGTGGCGCGGGTGAGATAGGCCATCAGGCTGTCCGCCAGCGGCAATCCATATCGGACCGCCCAGTCAAGGCAGGTCGTCATCAGCATGTCCGCGCCCGTGAACCGCTCGCCGAGAAGCCAGGTGCGTCCATCGTCCAACGCCTCGGCCACCGTGCCGACCTGGCGCTGGAAATAGGCGGTCGCCGCGACAACGGCGGCCGGCGCGGCGCCATATTCATGCACCAGCCCGACATGGCGGCGCAGCACGTAAAGGCTGGTCGCGTCGAGTTCCGCCATGATGAAGAAGCACCATTCGTCGTACTGCGCTCGCTCCCGCCCGTCGGCCGGCAGCAGACCTTGGGCCGGATCATCATAGGTGGCAGCGAGGTAGTTGATGATCGCCGCGCTTTCGCTGACGGTGAAATCACCGTCCTGGAGGACCGGGATCTTCTGGCGCGGGTTCACTTCGGTGAAGCGGGGTGTCTTGGTCTGCCCGGAGCGCGGCAGGATAGGTTCGCAGTGGTAGTCCAGTCTCAACTCCAGTAGCGCCCAATGCGCCCGGATGGTGCGAGACGTGGTGCAGCCCCACAGGATGCGGTTCACGATGTCCGACATGATCGTTGCGTCCTCACCAACGTTCGACATAGGGACGAAGGTCCATCTCGTGCGTCCAGCCGTCACGTGGTTGCGCGTGCAACGTCCAGTAGGCCTCGGCGACCGTATCGAGGTTGATCAGGTTGTCAGGCGGTGGTGGCGGCGCATCGGCCCCGTCCCGCGCGCGCCGGCGGGCATGGATCGCGGGGCTGTCGACGCCGCCATCAATCACTAGATGAGCAATATGGATGCCTTGTGGACCAAACTCGCGCGCCAAGCTCTGCGCCACCGAGCGCAGGCCTGCCTTGGCCGCGGCAAAGGCGGCGAAGCCCGGCCCGCCGCGCATGCTGGCCGTGGCGCCCGTAAACAGCAGCGTGCCTGCGCCGCGTGGCACCATCCGGCGCACTGCCTCCCGCCCCGTCACGAAGCCCGCGAAGCAGGCGAGCCGCCAGACTTTCTCATATAGGTCGCCGCTGGTCTCCAGCGCCGGCCGATGCATGTTCGCGCCCGCGTTGAACAGGCAGACCTCGATCGGACCGATGTCGCGTTCGACCGTCTCAAACAGCCCCATCACCGCCGCCTCATCCCGCGCATCCACGCTAAGCCCTTGCGCTCGGCCGCCTGCCGCTACAATGCGTTCGACATGCGGCGCCGCCTTCTCGCCCGACCGGCGCGCGAAGCAGACAGTATAGCCGCCGGCGGCGAAGCGCCGTCCGACCGCGGCACCGATCGCGTCGCCCGCACCGACCAACAGGGCCACACCTTTCTCGCTGCTCATGTCCTGGTCCCCGCGATGATCGCTTCCTCGACGTCGCGCAGCCGGTCCTTGCCGAACCACATCTCCTCGCCGATGAAGAAGCTGGGTGAGCCGAAGCAGCCGCGCGCTACGGATGCGTCGGTGTTGGCGATCAGGCGCTGCTTCACCGCCGCATCCTGGGTCCGCGCCGCGATGTGATCGGCATCGAGGTCCGATGACCGCAGCGCCGCCAGCATGATCGCCGGGTCGTCCATCTTCTTCGGGTCTTCCCACATGTGGTGGAACGCGGCCTCGACATAGGCGGCCAGGGTGCCGTCGATTTCCGCCGCGGCCGCCCCGCGCATCAGCGCCAGCGTATTGACCGGGAAGAACGGATTGCGCGTGAAGGCGGTCAGGCCATGGCGGGCGACGAAGCGCTGGGTCTCCCGCCGCTCATACTCCAGCTTGTTGCGGATGCCACCGAAGGCTTCACCGGGGGAGCGGTTGCCGGTCGACTTGAACACACCGCCGAGCAGGACGGGAACGTAGCGGAAACGCACACCGGTGCGGCGTTCGATTTCCGGGATGACGCGATGCGCCAGATAGGCGTTGGGGCTGCCGAAATCGAAATGAAATTCCGGCGCCGGGGGCGGCTTGTCCATGCGGGTCACCAGGTTTCGAGGGCGGGGCGGATGTCGAGTTCGTGCGTCCAGGCGTCAGCGGGCTGGCGGTGGATTTGCCAGTATGTCTCGGCAATGGAGGCGGGATCGACCAATCGCCCAGGCTCCAGCCGTTCGAGGGCGCCGCGCTTCTCGATCCGCTCCCGTACCCAGGCGGTGTCGACGCCGGCGTCGATGACCAGGTGCGCCACATGGATGTTCTGCGGTCCCAGCTCGCGGGCCATGCTCTGCGCCACCGCGCGCAACCCGAACTTGGCGCTGGCGAAGGCGGCGTAGCCCTTGCCGCCGCGCAGGCTGGCCGTCGCGCCGGTCAGCAGGATCGTGCCGCGCCCGTGCGGCAGCATCCTGCGCGCGGCTTCGCGGCCCGAGAGGAAACCGGCGTAGCAGGCCATCTCCCAGACCTTGCGGAAGACGCGCTCCGTCGTGTCCAGCAGCGGGAAGTTGACGTTGCCGCCGACGTTGAAGATGGCGACTTCCAGCGGCGCGGCGGCGTCCGCGTCGGCCATGAAGCGCTCGACCTGGTCTTCCTTGCGGGCATCGAGGCTGCGTCCATGCGCCCGCCCGCCGGCTGCTTCGATCTGGGCGACCAGAGGTGCGAGTTGGTCGCCGTTCCGCCGGCCGCAGAACACCACGTAGCCCTCGGCCGCGAAGCGTCGGGCGATCGCCGCGCCGATGTAGTCGCCGGCGCCGACCACCGCGACGGAGGCGTTGCGAGGCTCTGCCATGGGATTCTTCCGGGTCAGTTTCGTTTTTACACCTTGAGTGTGCGTTTGGAAAATGAGCCCGTCAAGCTATACTCGCCCGGTTCGGCGTCAGGAGGTTGGATGCGCTGGGGCGAGATAGGCGACCAGGATTGCTCGGTTGCCCGGACGGTTTCGATCATCGGCGACCGCTGGACGCTGCTGATCCTGCGCGACTGCTTCCTCCGGGTCCGTCGCTTCGAGGCCTTCCAGGAAAAGCTCGGCATGACCCGCCCGATCCTGGCGGACCGATTGCGCAAGCTGGTCGCGGCGGGGGTGTTGGCGAAAGTGCAGTATCAGGCGCGCCCGCCGCGGTACGAATATCGCCTGACGGAGAAGGGCCTGTCGCTGTATCCGATCATCGTAAGCCTCGCACACTGGGGGGACCGGCACCTGTCGGGGGAGGACGGCCCGCCGCTACTGCGCCGGCACAAGGCCTGCGGGCATTTGTTCGATCCGGTGGTCATATGTTCGGAATGCGGGGAGGTGGTGGGGCCGCGGGACGTTTCGGTTGAGCCGAGATCCTCGAACGTGTCGCGTGTTGGCTAGCAGTGATCCGGGCGCTGGGCGCATCTCCGAGCGCCTCAGGGCCGGCCCGACGGCCAGATGAAACCCATCGTCCGCCCCCTCCCGAATGGCTCCAGAGGAGTTTGTATCCGGGTTCCTTTCCCAGTTCCAACGCTCGCTGCTGAACATGCCTTGGCGCGGCATTGCATCAGTGCCGATATGGCTCGCATGGTTAAGGAGATCGCCCGACCTGTGTCACTGGGCCGATTACAGCGCCAACGTGGAACCTCGAGCGGTGATGCGCGTGATCTTATTTCCACCGATAACATCATGATTTTCGCAAATTAACCGCACAATACATTCCGACATCGGACCAAGAATCTACATGGAGAGTGTTGGATCCCAGTATCTCTCCCTACGCCACCTCCTGCCTCCGGAAAACTCTCCCCGCTTTGGACGCCCCCAAAAGTCCGCAGAATTGCGCGGGGTTCTTCGGAGGGGTGTTGACCTGACCAGCCCTGAAATGCCCTGAATTCTCTCTCTGGAGGCGGTTTCTCTCCGAGGCTGTTGACTTGGGTGATTTAGTACCAACTCACAGGTCATTGAAATAGCGTTGGCTTTTCGGGCAATGCGTCTCCGTATTTGGAACCTTTGGTGCCCTGCCGGGAGGAGCCCTGCTCCAACTTGCCGCACGGTCAAACACGGCAGTCGCAGCCGCCATCAACCATCATGTCGGCCTTCATGCGGACGCCCGGGCACACCCAAAATCCAACCCTCAACCTCCGCTATCGTGCGGTCTGGCGCGCCCAATCGTGGTCTGAACCAGTCGCGCAAACGTCCGTCCTGATCCGCTTCACGCAACACGGCGGCGACACAATAGGCGTCGTGCTGATCGGGCGTGCGGCCTTCCCGATCGAAGCCCCGGTTCCATAATGCGGGGTAGACTTCCACAATCGCCGACGCGCCAGCAGGGACATCCCATCCCTCGAAGGGCCAGAAATGGACCCGATTGTTGAGACGGCCCCGTACGAAGCGCAGCCACGGCAACCCCGCATGGGTAGATTTGGCGACCGACCCCGGGACGTCGAAATGGAAGACGGATTTCGCCCCACCCGCCTGCTGATCGGTCAACCGCCGCCATCGGGTGTTGCCCTGACGTTCCCCTCCGTTGCCCACGACGCCGTCACGAACGAAATCCACGTAGACATGATCTCGGTCGGTCGGCCAGTGGCATTGGAAATCGTCCAAGAATGCTGGCCAATCAGGGGCCAAGCCATGCGTCTCGAAATACCGGATAGGGAACGAGAATGCATGATCGATACCGATCAACGTCGGGATGTCAGCCTGCGAGATCTCGACCAACCGCTCAGCGATGCCCCGGCGGGTCCAATATTTCCGAGCCCCAACCGGCGGCAGAATCTCGATTGGCAAAGCATCGTGCTCGGCCAGATAGACCCGTAGGCCCTTCAGGCTGGAGGTCGCGGTCTCGGCGCCAGAGTAGTCGATCCCAACATACCGGGCGAATGCCGTGTCAGGCATTCCAGCCCTCATGCGGCACGGGCAGCTGGTTCAACTGGTCTCGGCGATGCTGCCAACCCGGCATAACCCGATCCAAAATCCCGACAAATCGGCCCCCGTGGGTTGGTTCCACCAAGTGTGCCATTTCGTGGACCACGATGTATTCCAGGGTCTCCGGCGGCTTCCGGGCAAGCTCCGTGTTCAGCCGAATGCTCCCGGCCCGGTGGTTGCAGCTTCCCCATTTTGTCTTCATCCGTTGTACGAACAGCCGGCCGACGGTCACACCCAGCACCGGCTCCCATTTGGCGATCAGCGCCATCGCAGCCGCTCGGAGCTGCCGGCGGTACCAATCCTCAAGCACGGCGCGGCGGCCCGCCTCCGGTGTCCCGGGCCGGACCCACAACATGATCCGGCGAGGCGTCAGTTCTACGCTGGGCGCGGCATCCCGCTCCTCGATCCGCAGCAGATAGCGCCGGCCCCACAGGTAGTGGCTCTCGCGTTCCAGATACTCGCGCGGCGCCTCGCGCTCCTGCCCACGCAGCTTTGCCTGCTGCCGCCTGATCCAGCCCAGCTTGGAGATGGCGAACACGCGGATCGTATCCAGGTTCATCCGCTCGGGTGCCGCGATCCGCACCCGTCCGTTCGGCGGATAGACGCTGAGATGGACGTTCTTGATGTCCTTCCGGACCACGTCCACGCTGATCCCGCCCAGGTCGATCCGCGTGACCATCAGTATTCCGTCTGGGCCTTGATGACCGAAAAGACGCGTTCGACCTCGGCCACGTCCTGCAATACCTCGTACAGAGCCTTCTTGACGACCTGCTCACGCGCCAGCACACCACGCCACCCATCCGGCCGGGTCCGCTTGACCGCGTCGTCGATCCTCAGGGCCAATTCCTCATTCTGCCCGAAAAGACCGAACAGCGCCCGCTTGCCCGGCGTATCCAGGGAACTCGGCGTATCCTCGGCCTTCCCGGCCTGTACCTTCGCGGCGAGGGTTGCGATCTGCTGAAGATACGCTTCATAGGCGATTGCCCTGGCCTTCCTTGCCTTGATGATCTCATCCAACAAAGCCGACATCGCCTCGAAAAACGCGGGATCGGTCAGTGCTTCCTTGATGATCTTGCTGCGGACGTTGTTCTCGATCGCCTCGGCGATGGCCTCCTTGTTGCCCTTCATCCCGCCCAGCCGGTCGTTGATCGCATCGGAAATCCCGGTCTTGACGATCAAATCCAGCAAGCTGAGGCCATCAAACGGAGAAATCTTCCGGGGTTCATCCGCCTCGATATAGGTGTCGATCAGGTGGCGCATGTCCGCCTCATAGGGCTTCAGGTCCAGCGTCTCCCCGCTGGCATTGCGCACGATGTCCCGGACATTCAGGAAATGGGTCATCCGCTGCTTGATGCGCGTGACGTCCGCCGGCCCATACCCAGCCTGCTCCAACTCATCGGCAATGCTCGCATAGGCCCGCACCAACGCCACCGCGCCCTTGTACAGCGCCACACGCTGCGGCTCCCGCTCCTGCAACTCCGCAGGAACCTCCGTGTTGCCGCAGAAATAGTGGATATGTTCCAGCTCGCCACGCGGAGGCTGCACCGGCTCACACAGCAATTCCAGCGTCTCGATCGCGGTATCCAGCCGTTCCCGCCCCTTGGTCAGGCGGTCCTGCATCAGGACCTCGGGATCGGCGCCACCCGCCGAGTGATCCAACTCCGATGTATAGACCTGGATCGCCTTGTCGACCTTCTTGAACAGGTCCTTGTAGTCGACGATGTAGCCGAAATCCTTGTCGTCCCCGTCCAGCCGGTTGGTGCGGCAGATCGCCTGGAACAGGCCGTGATCCTGCATCGATTTGTCGATATACAGGTATGTGCAGGGCGGCGCGTCGAACCCGGTCAGCAGCTTGTCCACCACGACCAGCAGCTTCATGTTCGCCGGCTCCTTGGTGAACAGCGCCTTCGCGTCCTCCTCATACGTCTCGGTCTTGGTCATGGGCGACCGAGCGGACACGCCCTTCAGCAATTCGGTGTAGGTGTTGTAGATGAACTGCTTGTCGGTTTCGGTATTGGCGCCGGTTTCCTCCAGGCTGACATCGCGCGCCTGAGGGTTATACGACGTCACCACCGCGCATTTGCCCTTGAACACCGTCTTCTGAAACAGCGTGAAATAGCGGCATGCCTCGAAAATGCTGGACGCCACCAGGATCGCGTTGCCGCGTTCGTTCGAGAGGCGGGCCTTTACGCTGAAATCGAAGATGATATCGGCCACCACCCGATCCATCCGCGACCGCGAGCTCAGCACGGTCTGCATCGTGCCCCAGCGCTGCTGCAACTCCCGCTTCTGCCAGTCGTTCAGGCCTTTTGTCTTCGCTTCGAACCACGCGTCGATCTTCGTCTCGCTGCCCAAACGCTGGTCGATGTCGCGGGCTTCGTAGACCAGATCCAGGACGACCTCGTCCTCCACCGCCTCGCTGAACTTGTAGGTGTGGATGTAGCCGCCGAAGACCTCCAGGCTGGTCTGCTTGTCCTTCTTCAGCAGCGGCGTGCCGGTGAAGCCGATGAACACCGCGTTGGGCAGCATCGCCTTCATGATCCGGTGCAGGCGTCCGCTCTGTGTCCTGTGGCATTCATCCACGAACACGAACACCTCCCCCACCGTCGCGCTCGGCTGCGCCTGCAAGTCCTTCAGGTAGCCCTCGAAATCCCCCACATCGCGGCGGCCGAACTTGTGCACCAGGGAGCACAGCAGCCGCGGCCGCGTCTGGCCGAGTTGTGTCATCAGGTCGCGGCCGCTGCTGGCGCGGGCGATGGTTTCGCCTGACTCGGAAAACACCCGCTCGATCTGCTTGTCCAGTTCGTCGCGGTCGGTGATGATCGCGACGCGGGCGTTGGGGTTGTTTTCCAGGATCCAGCGCGCCAGCAGCACCATCACGATGCTCTTGCCGCTGCCCTGGGTGTGCCAGATGATGCCACCCTGCTTGCGGCGCACGTAATCCTGCGCCGCCTTGATGCCGAAATACTGATGCACGCGCGGCAGTTTCTTCACGCCGCCATCGAACAGGACGAAATCGTGCATCAACTCGATCAGCCGGTCCTTGCGGAACATCTTCAGCAGGTATTTGTCCAGCTTGAAGCGGGAGTTGTCGGCCTCGTCTTCCTTCCAGGTGAGGAAGTATTTCTCCTCGGTCCCGGTGGTGCCGTATTTCAGGCCTTCCGAGTCATTGCCGGCCAGCACGAACTGCACGGTGGCGAAGAACCAGGCGTTGAACTCGGGGCGCTGGTTGGACAGGTTCTGGCGAATGCCTTCCCCGATGCCCTTGCGGCTGTTCTTCAGTTCCAGCACGCCGATGGCGATGCCGTTCACATACAGCACCAGGTCGGGGCGGCGTTCGTGGCCGCCTTTCAGCGTGACCTCCCACGCGATGGCGAAGTCGTTGGCCTTTGGGTTGCGCCAGTCGATCAGGGGGACTTGTTCAGTCGGCAGGCTGGCATCGGTCTTCACCGGCACGCCATAGCGCAGCAGGCTGTAGACGGCCTGGTTGTTGGCGATGGGGGAGCGGTTGTGGTTCGTGGCCTCGGTCCGCAGATGATGCAGGACGATGGCGATCTGGGGCTTGGTGTGGCCGCGCTGGGTCAGCCAGGCGGAGAGCAGGGAGTCCTCGATGTTGCTGTTGCCGGGGCGGTCGGTCCAATCGCCGATCGTACGGTAGCCGAGTTCGTCGCGGAACAGGGCGATGACGCGGTTCTGGGCGGCGCGCTCGGGTTGGCCGATCGGCGTCATATCAGGCGTATCCGGCCGGTGAGGAGTTCCTGCATCATGCCTTGCTTGATGGCGCGGGCCTTGGTGAGTTTGGCTTCGAGGGCGGTGATTTCGGCGTCCATGTCGGAGAGAATGGTGGCAATGACGGTTTGTTCGTCAACACATGGGATTTGAATGCGTATCCGACCGAGTGCGCCGCGCGAAATTCGCTTGTGTGTGGTCCCGCCACTCCTGTCACTTACAGCGCGAAACCACTCGTTGCATGAAAACAAATTTGCTAGCAGCCTGTCGGACTTACGGCCACCGGGGGTTCATGTTAGAATCGCAACGTCGATTCGCACCCTCCCCGGATGCCGCTGATGAGCAACTTCCGCCCCACCGACCGCCTGACGGGCTTCTTGATG
>Ga0209514_10005251_pt1 | contig 16744 bp, 16 predicted proteins | sample Subgrocontami58m_FD_187452 | JGI IMG/M metagenome (GOLD analysis project Ga0209514, IMG submission 187452) | Subsurface groundwater microbial communities from S. Glens Falls, New York, USA - GMW37 contaminated, 5.8 m (SPAdes) (version 3) | ecosystem: Environmental > Aquatic > Deep subsurface >...
CGTAGACTTCGACCGCGCGGTCGCGCTCCTCGGCTGCCGTGAGACGATCGGCGGCTTCCAGGCGCAAGGCGCGCGCGGCCTCCGGGTCGACTCCGGATTGCTGGGCCCGTTGGGCGAGGCCGGCGGCGGACTTGAGCAATTCCCCGGCCCGTTCGGGTTGCTGGGGCACGAGGCCGAGGAGGGTGCGGGCGAGGAGCATGCGCCCCTCGCCTTCATGCTCGGACCCCGGGTGGTGGTCGAGGAAGAATCGGATGGAGTGGGTGGCTTCCTGTAGGCGTCCCTCGCGAAAGGGGGCGCAGGCGTCGGCGAACTCATCGGCGAGGAAGCGCGCCTTGTTCTTGGGAGTGGGGATGTAGGTGAGCATGGGCAGGAGCGAGAGAACGGCGAAGAAGAACAGCATTCGTTCGGGGGTCAGCTTCCTCAACCAGCGCTTCATCCGAGTCGGCGCTCCGTCAGCGGGTCAGGCTCTTGGCGGGCGCGACCGGGACGACGGGCGCAACGGCAGCAGCGCGGGCGCGCTTGGCGTCCTCGGCATCGAGGAGGTCCTTGACCTCGCGAAGGACGTGGTGGGCCTTGAACCGGCCGATCTTCTCCAGACGATCGAACACGTCCTCGCCATAGAGGCGATGGCCGGATACGGTCCGCTCGGCCTCGCGGATGAGACCGAGCATGGTGTAATTGTGGAGGGTCTGCCGCGAGATGCCGGAGTACTGGATGACCTCGCCGATCTTGAAGAGCTTCCTGGGCTTCATGGCATCGCTCCTGGCTCGGTGCGGTCGACCGCTATGGCTGGAACATGCTTTATATTTTATAAATTACACTATGTCAAGCAAGATTATCGGTCTGAGTGAGGGCGCCGCACCATGGCCGGCTGGTGCGTGCCCCCTCTGGAGGTAGCAGGAGCGTTGCCCCCCCCGTCCGCGCGCCGACGCGCCGACGCGCCGAGATCGCTGTTGACACCGCCTCCTCGACCTGAGAGAGTTGGACTATGGTACCAAATCGTCGCATGCGCAAGACAGGACGAAAGACGAAACTGAAATGGAAGGTCGAGATCCCGATACCGAGCCAGGACAAGGACGGTTTGCGGCTGGCAATAGGTCGGCGGAACGTATGGGAAGGTCGACTGGCCCTGTCCTGCCGTGGCTTCTCCGCAGGCCTGACAACGCGTACACGCGATGGGCGCCGGCGGTTACGCAGATCCGTCCAAGGCTGGGCATCGATTGGCGCCCATCGCGCCGCATCTTCTGGACTCGTGGTATGTTGTGTCCGTTGAACCATCTACTCCGAACCACATTCGGCAGCCCGTCTCGCCGCCTTGGCGCTATTTATGCGGATCTGTCCAATTCACGTTCGGCAGATAGGAGGAGACGATGCGGAAACATGCGAAGAGAGTTCTTGTCGGCACTGTTGGCTTTCTGCTCCTCAGCTGTCTGGCGGCAAGAAATGCGGCAGAAGAAATGCCGCCTCAAGTCGAAGCCGCGCCGCAGTGGGTCACACCAGTCATCCGCGCGCCGCGCCTCGAGCACCACACGTTCGACAGCGCGGCCGCAAAGGCGAAAGTGAGCTACCACCTTTACACGCCGGAGCTCTACGACACGGAAAAGGAACGGCGCTTTCCCGTGCTGTATTGGCTGCACGGCACTGGTGGCGGGCTGGGGGGAGTGCCGTATCTCGTGACGCACTTCGATACTGCCATTCGCGCGGGGAAAACACCGCCCATGCTCGTGGTCTTCGCCAATGGGCTAACCTCCAGCATGTGGTGCGACTCCAAGGACGGCAGTGTACCGATGGAGACAGTGGTGGTGAAGGAACTGGTGCCGCACATTGACGCCACCTTCCGAACCATCGCCTCGCGCGAGGGCCGGCTGATTGAGGGTTTCAGCATGGGTGGCTATGGCGCGGCCCGGCTTGGGTTTACATATCCTGACGAGTTCGGCGCAATATCGATACTGGCAGGCGGTCCGCTCGATGTGCAATTCAAGGGGCCACGTGCTACCGCTAACCCCGAAGAACGCGAGCGGATCCTCAACACTGTCTACGGCGGTGACATGGAGTACTTCAAAGGCCAGAGCCCATGGGTCCTAGCGGAAAGAGCTGCCCGCGCGGTGCGGGGCAAAACGCGCATACGCCAGGTCGTCGGTGACCGCGACTCTACCTTGCCTTTGAATCGCGACTTCGACGCGCACCTCACGAAGCTAGAGATTCCTCATTCATTCACCGTTCTACCCAAGGTGTCCCACGACACCATGGCGGTTTTCGATGCGCTGGGCGAGCAACACTGGGAATTCTATCGCGCCCTGTTCGGTGCCAAGTAGCCGTGAAGATGAGAGCAGTGGACGTGGAAGGCGATAATGTCCGCATCGTCACGGCCTACCGCCCGGACCCCGTCGAGTGGCAGGACGACTTGAAAACCAGGGGACCCAAGCCATGAAATGCGCCGTGTGCAGTGCCGAGATCAGGACGACGACGACGGATCTACCCTTCAAGGTCAGCGACACGAGCATCGTGATTCTCAAGGGCCTTCCCGTCGTGCAGTGTGGCAGGTGTCCCGAGTATCTGATCGAGGACGAGGTCCTTCGGCGGGTCGACGAGATCTTGGCAACGGTGGAAGGGGGGACCGAGCTTGAGATCATCCGTTACGCCGCGTGATCGTCCGGCTATGCATCGCCGAACAGCGCGCTGCACCGGACGGGAGTTCGCGTTGCTCGCCCCCGCCGGTGAGCGCGAGCGTTCGGCGGACACCGGAGATGCGCGGCTTGTGTGGTTGCGCGTGAGGATGAACTGATGCGTAGCATCATCTACGTCGAGACCAGCGTTCCTAGTTTCTATCATGAAGTGCGCACGCAGCCGGCCATGCTGGCGCGCCGTGACTGGACTCGAGAGTGGTGGGGGATAGCGCAGAAGTCCCATGAGCTGGTAACGAGCCCCGCCGTGATTGACGAACTGGAGCAGGGCGGGTATCCCAGCCGTCGCGAGTGCTTGGAACTGGTTGCTCCGCTTCCCCTTCTTGCCATCGAGTCAGCGGTGCTGGACATCGTTGAGGCGTACGTTGCCCGCCAGGTCATGCCGGCAGACCCCCTCGGAGATGCTCTCCATCTGGCTCTGGCATCGTTCCACCGCTGCGACTTCCTGGTAACCTGGAACTGCAGGCACCTGGCGAACGCCAATAAGTTCGGGCACATTCGCAGGGTCAACACCCTGCTCGGGTTGTTTGTGCCGACCCTGGTGACACCCCTGGAGTTGCTGCAGGAGAAGAGCAATGACACCTGATCAGGGACTCGAGGACACTCGATCCGTTCGGGAGAAGATCTCCCGCGGATTTGGCAACGATCCGCGGCGCCTTGTCGAGTACTACATTAAGTACCAAGAGCAGTTCGGAACACGCTTGAGGCGGGCTCCCGCCTCGGACCAGGGACCGAACGAGGCCGCCGAACAAGCCGATGCAGCGGACGCACCTTCGGCGCGCCGCTGATCGCAACGGCGTTAGTACGACAACGCTGGATCGAGCCACAGAGGACACCGAGGAAAGTCGTCGGAAGTCATTGAGATGTCAAATGTTGTATTCCGCCGGTCGCCTGATCGGGGCTCGCATCCGGCGATTCCTGCTCAGTGCGACCTATTCCTGAAAGAGGCGCGCGTAACTCGTTGTCCCTCCTGTTCCTCTGTGATCTCTGTGGCTCTCTGGTAGCGTTGTCGTATTAGGCGGAACCCGAAGGCAAGAGACGATGTCGCACAAACTTCTCGTGGTTGGGCATCCCGTACCCCCACGGGGAAGCGTCCCCAGTCGCGACTCGAGTCGCGTCGATTCCGCCTGCGATTTGAGATTTTCGTTGCAATCGCGCCACGCCGTTTGTACCTTGCGCACATCTCTCCCACCTGTCTTGAGACATGAAAGTCGCAGGGTCGGGCGACGTCTTTGACCCGGCCGCGTACAAGGCGGCGATCACGAACGATGTGCGCTCGGGCTTCGTGCGCATCAAGTTCAAGAAGATCGGCGTCGATGGGCTGAAATCTATGTGCGCCTGAAGGCTCAGACGACCTGGAAGAAGCTTTCCTTCGACACGAACTCGCCCTACGACGACCACACCGAACTCGCGGTCGCCGGCGGCGCCGAAGTGCGCGAGTATCGCGCCATCGGCGTGGTCAACGACGAAGAAATCGGCCAACCCAGCGACATCGTCAGCGTCACGTTCGCGGGGTAGCAGTGCCTGCGCCGCGCGTATTCCGCCGCGCGCTCGTGCGCTGGTTCCGGCGCCGCGACGCGGATCCCTATCGGGTGTGGGTCGTCACCGACCGCGCGCCCCGTGAGCAGGCCGTGCTTTGCCTTTGCCCCTGCCCTGCCCTCTCTCGTCGGGAAGCGGGCAAGGGCAGGGGCAAGGCGGTCCGTTTAGCGTCAATGCCTCGTCACGGCGCGCCCTCTGTCGACAGGTCCATGGCCGAGCCCATCATCACCGCCGCGTCCCCGGTCGAGCAGAGAGTGCTGGAGGATCTCGGGACCCGCTACGAGATCCTCGGCGAGCTTGGCCGCGGCGGCATGGGCGTGGCCTACCATGGGCGCGACCGCCACCTTCACCGCGACGTCGCCCTCAAGATCCTGCGACCGACCGAATCCATGGCTCCCGAAGCGATCGAACGCTTCCGCCGCGAAGCCCGCATGGTCGCGGGCCTCCACCACCCCGGCATCACCCAGGTCTACGACTTCGGAGAAGCCGCCGGCTGCCCCTACATGGTCATGCAGCTCGCGGGGGGCAGCGATCTCGACGGGATCATCAAGGAACGCTCGCTCCTCCCGCGCGAGGCCGCCGAGCTCGTGCGTCAGATCGCCGAGGCGCTCCAGTACGCACACGATCAGGGGGTCCTGCACCGCGACATCAAGCCCGGCAACATCAAGGTCCTCCGGCGCGACGACCGGCTGACCGCGATGCTGCTCGACTTCGGCCTCGGAATCTACCACGGCGACGCCCTCCCGCTCCACGACGGCAGCGTGCGTCAGAGCCGCTACCGCCTCACCAACGCCGGCCAGATCCTCGGGACGCCGGTCTACATGAGCCCGGAGCAGATCCGCGGCGCCGAAGAGGTCGATGGCCGGGCCGACGTCTACGCCCTCGGCGTGACCCTCTACGAGATCCTCACCGGCACCCCTCCCTTCGTCCGGCCCACCCTCGCCGACCTGCTCGACTCCATCCTGCTCGACGACCCGGTGCCGATCCGGAAGGCGAACCGGGGCATGGACGCCGATCTCGAGACCATCTCCCTGAAGTGCCTGCAGAAAGAGGCGGCGAATCGCTACGGGAGCGCCCGCGAGCTGGCCGACGACTTGCGGAGGTTCCTCGCAGAGGAGCCGATCCAGGCGCGGCCGGTGAGCTTTCCGGTCCGATGGTGGCGGCGCGCGCGGCGCCAGCCGGCGATGGCGGTCATGGGCGCGATCCTCGTGTTCCTCGTCGCCGGCGCGACCCTGGCCATGTTCGCGCACGCCGCCCTGCGCCACGCGGAGTTCGTCCGCTGCCGCGACCAGGCCAGCCAGGCCCTGGATGCGGGCGACCTGTCGTTAGCCCTCGTCGCCGCGCGCCAGGCGGAACTCGTCGATCCGTCGGACGCCGAGGTGCGCGCCCTGATCTGGCGGATCCGCGCCCAGGAATCCGCGGACTACGGGGAACAGGCGTATTTCAAGTACCTCGAACTGAAGCAGCGCGTCGAACTGCTGCGACAGCAAGCGCGGGAGGAGCGGCGCAACCTCGAGGGCGCGGCCACGCACGCCAAGAAGGCCCGCATGTGGCAAGCGGAAAGCGCGCTGCGCAGCGCGGAGCAGGAGCAGGAGGATCGTTTCGCCAACGCGATCTCCGCATTCACCGAGGCCCTGAGCTACTGGAAAGACCACCCCACCGCGCGCCGGCGGCTGGCTGACCTCCACTGGGACCGCTACCTCGACGCCGAGCGCAGGCGCGACCGGCAGGACCAGGAGGCGGCACGCCTCCTCGTGCTCAAGTTCGGCCACACCGAGTACGCCGCCCGGCTGCGCGGCGATCGCGAGGTGCGCGTCGCGTTCCGCGTCCCGCGCGATTGGCGGCCGGTCGATCGGCCCGGAGAGAAACCCGGATGCCCGGCGTGGCTCTTCCGCTACGTCGCCTACGGCGCCCCCCCAGTGCTGCTCCCGGTCGCGGCCGACCCCGACACGGGGGACCCGGTCGCCGAGCCGCGGCCGGGCCCGACCGACCCGGCCTCTCTCGCGGTCGTGCTCTACGGGGCGGGGGCCGGGGATGCCCTGGCGAGTGTGCGTTCCACCACGGCGTTTCCCATCCCCACCACCGACGCTTCCCGGCTGTGGCTTCCCCTCGCCCCTTCTACCGGGAACGTCCCGTTGCTGCTGTTCCATGCGCGGCTGCCGCGCGGCTCCTTCCTCCTCCTGTTTCCCGAAGGCGTCGGGCTGGTCCCGGTCCGGTACCCGTTCGAGGTCTCCCGCGATTCGGACTGGGAGGAGGTGTGCGACCTGCCCGGGAGCGCGGACTTGCCTCCGATGCCTCCGGGATGCGATGCCCCGGGCGGACCCGGCGCATGGTGGCGCTTCGTGCCGGCCGGAGCATTCACCGCGGGGGGCGATTCCGCGGCGCAGCAATCTCCGCCGCGCGAAGGCGGAATGTTGCGCCTCCCCCCGGTAGAGGGCTCGGGCGAGGGCTATTTCATTTCCGCCTTCGAAGTCACCGGCGGCATGTACCTGAGGTACCTGAACGACCGGACCTGGCAGAGCGCCAATGCCGCCTTCGCTCGCATCCCCCGGACGAGTCCGGCGGCGACCCAGGAGACCGCCTGGTGGCGCCTCGACGACTCCGGCACCGTGAACTACGACCGCGAGGGCTGGCGCGACGACTGGCCGGTGTTCGGGATCTCCTACGCGGATGCCGCGGACTACGCGAAGTGGTTGTCCCAGCGATCCGGCGATCCCTGGGTGATCTCGTTGCCCAGTGAAGCCGAGTGGGAGAAGGCCGCCCGCGGCGCGGACGGGCGTTATTTCCCTTGGGGGGACGCATTCGACCGCTCCTTCTGCCGGATGCAGGATTCCCGATCGCACGAGCTCGCCCACCTGCGGCCGGAGCCGTACGGGCTATTCCTGCTCGACGAAAGCCCCTATGGAGTGCGCGACCTCGCGGGCGGAATCGTGGAGTGGACCTCCACGGTAGGCGGGCCGGATGCCGGCTGGCACATCCTCAAGGGCTCGTCCTGGTCCGGCTCCGAGGCCGCCTGCCGGGCGGCGTCCCGCCTCGCCGCGGCGCCGGAGCAGGTCCACGGCAACCCCGGTTTCCGCCTGGTCGCCCACCGGGCGAGGTGAGATTGCGCCCGCGTAAAGGGACCTCACCGGCGCCGCTCGAGATCATCAAGCAGCGCGGAGGCGGCTCGGCCGACATCGGTGTCGGAACCGAAGAGGAGGAGGGCTTTGTGCAGAGAGGGAATCGCGGGTCGGGCGAAGCGCTGGAGGCCAGCCAAGGAGTGCACGGCCTCGAGCTTGACGCGGGGATCGAGGTCCATCTCGAGCGCGTCAGCCAGGGCGCTCACGACCCCCTCGGCGGGAGGCATCGGCCAGCCGAGGACTCGCGCGGCCTGCGCGCGCACCTCCGGCACCGCATCGGCGAGAAGCGCGACGAGGCCGGCGCGCGCGGAGGCGAGGAATCCGAGCTCGCCGCGGGGCGGCCGGGGCGCCCGCGCGAGCGCCGCCGCCGCGAGGGGACGCACGCGGTCCTCGCGATCCAGCAGGGCGCGGACGAGTTCGGGAACCGCGCTCGCGGACACCGGGTACGCCGCGAGCGCGGTCTCCGCGGCCGCGCGCACCCGCGCCTCGGTGTCCTTCAGCGCACGCAGGACCGCCGGAAGGGTCTCGTCGGCGCGCGGAACCACCCGGGCCGCGGCCGCGACCGCGAAGGCCCGCACGGCAGGTTCCGGATCGTTGCACGCCTTCGCCAGCGCGGGAGCCGTCCCGCGCGGGACGCGATCGAGCGTGCCCAGGAAGCGCGCCGCGTTCCCTTTCCTCCGCCGGTTGAGTCCCGCCAGCGAGTCGACCACCGCGTCGCGGGTCTCGATCGGCAGCCGTGCGAGCAGGTCGGCCGCGGGCCCGGCGAATTCCGGGGCTTCGAGCGGTACCGCGTCCAGCAGCCAAGGGACCAGACCCGCGGGGTCGTCTCCCACCAACTGCAGCCCCTCCTCCTTCATGCCCGCCACCAGCTCGATCGCGGCCGCACGCACTCGCGCGTCCGGATGCAACAGGGCCGCGACCACGCCAGAGGCGCCGGCCGAAGCGAAAGGGGACGGGTCGACCCCCTGGACCCGGCAGAGTGCCTCGAGCGCCAGCGCACGCACGCGGGCGTCGACGTCGAAGGCGGCCGCCCGGACCAGCGACGTCCGCACGCAGGCGGCATCCACCCCGAGCCGAACGAGGCAGCTCGCCGCGACCGCGCGTTGTTCGGCCGCGCTCGCAGGGGTGAGGAGAGCCGCGATCGAGAGGGCCGCGTCCGCTCCCAGCACGGAAAGCCCCTCGAGGATCGCGGACTCGGTCGCCGGATCGTGCCGCGCCAGCGCGGGGACGAGGTCGGGGACGCCACGCAACAGCGCCTCGCGCGCAAGCGCCGCGTCGGGCCCGCCGGACCGGGCGCGGGCGACTGCGGCGCGAAAGTGCTCCACCGCGAGCGCGCGCACCCGCGCGTCGGCCTCCCCGAGCGCGCGCGCGCAGGCCGCGGGATCGGCGAGCCGCCAGCGCTCCGCGATGCGCGCGTCGCGCCAGACCGGAATTCCGAGCCCCGCGGCGACGGCGAGGGCCGCCGGGATGACGATCCGCCGGAAGCGCGACATGGGCTCACTCCGAGAACCGGCTGCGGCCCGCGTCCCACCACAGGCGGTCCCGCCGTTCGTGCCACCAGGCGCGCGCCGCGGCCGACCCTTCCTGCGCGAGCAGCGAGCTTAGCGTCGGGGACTCCACCCAGCGCCCGAGCGCCTCGCGGAAGGCCGGGTCCTCTCCCGCCCGGCGCAGGGCGAGCGGGATGAGCTCCCCGCGCACCCGCTCGTAGGGCACTGCGGGCCGCTCGGCGAGCGCGCGCATCGCCTCCGCCGCCGCCGCAACATCTTCCCCCCGCGCGACCGTCAGCAGGAGGTCGAAGGCGCGCGGGTCGTCCGCCGTCGCGAGCGCGCGCACGACGCGGGGTCGGACCCACGGCTCCGCCCCTTCCAGCCCGGCCGCCGCCGCGTCCAGCGCCTGCGCGCCGAAGCGGTCGAGGGACTCCGCAATCGCCGCCGAGCGCACCTTCGGATCCGCGTCCCGAGCGAGCGCGCCCAGCGCCGCCCGCAGATCGGCATTCTCGCCCGCGAAAACCTCCAGCGCCCGGCGTCCCTCGGCCCGCAACCCCTCCGGCGACGCCGGATGCACCGCCGCCACCGCCAGCCGCAGCGCCTGGTCCGGCGCGATCGACCGCAGCACCCGCATCGCCGTCGGGAACTTCCCCGCCTCCGCGCCCGCCTGGACCCAGCGCTTCACCCACCGGTCGAGCACCGGACCGAGCTCGCGCGCCTCCCGCACCAGACCGGCGGCCTGCTCGGCGACTCGGGCCGACACCCCGGCGTCCGCGTCCTCGATCAGCGGAGCGAGCCGCTCCGCGAGGTCCGCTCCCGCGATTCCGAGCGCGTCCAAGCGCGCCCGCGCCGCCGCCGCGCGCACCGCGACCGACGGGCTCGCGGTCAGCTCCGAGCCGAAGTCCCGCCCCGGCTTCGCCCCGCCGAAGACCCGCTCGTGCGCCATCCATCCCGACGCCACCAGCAGCCGAACCCCTTCCGGACAGGCCGGGTCGTCCCAGGTGGATGCCAACGCTTCCTGCGCCATCGCCGCGGTGCGGTCCCACGGCAGCGCCTCCCCCGCCGCCGGGAACGCCTTCTCCACCTCCTCGAACAGGCGCCACCAACGCTCCAACTCGCCCGCGGACGCCGCGAACAGGAATCCGCCCACGGCGCTCTCCTGGTACGCCGCCATCCGCTCCTCCGGCGCCGGACCCCAGCTCAAGCGAAGCCAGGCCGATTGCTCCGCCGCGATCCCCGCAGGATCCCGGTACTCGCCCGCCGGCCGGTCCGCCGCCGCCAGGAAGCGGCGCAGCTCCGCCGCCCGCTCGGGAGCGACGGGGGCCCTGCGGACCTCCACCGGCAGGCTCCCCGCGCCCGGACCGATCGGGATCCGCACCAGGGTGGACTCCCCGGCACCGCCGCGCACCCGTGCCGCGCGAATCACCACCCAGTCTCCGCCCCCCTCGGCATCGCGATAGACCCAGTCCAGCGACAGCTCCTGCGCCCACGCCGCGGACGCCGCAAGCGTGAGCAAGAGCGCGAGCACGTGCCCTCGCATCGATCCCGATCCTCCTCGATGGCCCCGCCGCGAAATCCCAAACCCCAACACCCCAACGCCGTTTGTGGAGTCACTCAGGTGTTCCATCGCGCGCCGCGATGAAATGGAGAGATAGTCGCACAGCGCGGCTGCCGCCGCAACCGACGGAACTACGGATTATACGGATTGTCCGGATTGCACGGATTGTCCAACGGCAGAAGGTGTGATTCCTGGCAAGCACGACGCTCGCAGAATCTTGCTGCGCGGCGAAGAATCTCACGGATAGTAGAACAGGACTATAGCCGATCTCTCTCTCGCCGCCAATTCCCGTGCCACCGCGCCGTTGCCGCCGCGCCGGCCCCCGCTCGCGCCGAGGCGAGTCTCCGGCGCCAGTCACGCCGGACAACGCCGGACCGGGTGCATGACCGCAGTTGCAGGGCCGTCTGGACCCGGCGTGGCTTCCGCCGCAAGCAACCCAACTACGGATTTCGCCGGAACAGCCCCACGATCTGGTTTCCTTCGCAACAGACTCTGACGTGCGGGTCGTGCGCGTGCTCGTACTCGTTCTCGGGATCGTTATCGTAATCGTCATCGTGCTCGACGCGCCCCGCGCGCGATTCCGTCGAGCACGAGAACGATTACGAGGACGAGCGCGCACGCGTCGGATAGCCCAGCGCGGCTTCCGCCGCAACCGTTTCGCGGGGCAATGCCGGTCGTGCACCCCGCCGGACCGCCGGACCCGCTCGCTTGACGCCCCCTCCCCAGCGCTGTTAGTGTCTCGTCCATGTCCCGCATCCGCAAGCAGTCGCTCCAGGAAAACACCCAGCTCCGCCTCGGCCGCACCGTCAACGAGATGCTCTTCAAGCTCTCGCCCGGAGAACTGGTCGATCGATCTCCTTCCGTTCGTCCGCAAGAACCGCCCCCCCACCCGACCGGCTGCGAACTGACCAATTCCCCCTCACCGCTGGCGCGACCTTGCCCAGGCGCCCGCACCCGCGCAGCGGCCCTCGAGGGCCTGATGGTAAAGAATCTTCCTAACAAGAGTTGGGTCATGCCCAAGTCGAGAAATCGGCCCAATCCCGGCCCGCGGCTTGCACTCGTGTGAACAGCTGCCCGTCGCGACCGTTCATTGCATGAGAATCGAGGTGACCATGATCCGTCTGCTGGTCCCGCTGATCCTCGCGATCTTGCTGTCGCCTGCGATCCGGGCGCAAGAGCCGGCACAACCCCGGGTCGAAGGGAACACGATGATCTTCGACGCGGGTGAACGTCTGGACCTGGAGAAGCAGGAACTCGTGATCGAAGGCACATTCTGCTTGCAGAAGGGCCCGATCGAGCTGCTCGCGTGCGCGCCCGGGGGCAAGGACCACGAGAGCGTGCTGGTGCTGAAATGCAAGCCGCAGAACCTGCATCTGGCCCTGATCGCGCTCGGCCTGCGCGACAAGACCGAGCTGGGCGGCGGCGGTCCGAAGTACCTGGGGGACCCGACGCGGCCGGTGGGCGACCGGGTGGTGGTCGAGGTCGAGTTCGTGCGCGAAGGGCGGACGGAGCGCGTGCGCGCGGAGGACCTGGTGCTGAACGGACTGGAGAACAAGTCGATGGACCGGGCCGGCTGGGTGTTCGCGGGCTCCTCGTTCGCGGAGGAAGAGGACCCGGAGACCGGGAAGCCGACCGGGCGGAAGGTCTACCTGGCCAATCGCCACCGCTCGCTGATCACGACCTATCACGATCCGACGTCGCTGGTGGACAATCCGACGCTCGAGGGCGGCAACGACGATATCTTTTATGCGAACCCGGCGGTCTTGCCTGCGCCGGGGACGCCGGCGAAGGTGTGCTTTCGCCTTCCTACCGAGGCGGAGATCAAGGAGATGGGGGCGGTGGAGGCCTCGGTGGAGTCCCGGGTGAACGCGCGCATGAAGGAGGCGGGCGCGCCCGAAGGCGAGGAGAAGCAGGAATGACCTCGCCGGCGGCAGCGTTCGCGGCGTTCTTGCGCCAGGTGCACCGGCGCCGGAAGGCGCATGGGGCGTTGGCGGCGGCCGCTTGGGCGCTGGCGGGCTGGACCGTGGCGCTGGCGGTCGCGGTCGGCGTCGGGCGGCTCGTACTGGGGGTGCCGGTCGGAGCGGTCGCGGCGGGGCTCGCGCTCGCGGGAGCGATGCACGGGGCCTGGCGCGCGGTGCGGGCGCGCGCGACGACGTTCGACACCGCGGTGTGGATCGACCGCACGCTGGGGCTGCCGGAGACGGCGGCGACGGCGGCGGAGCTGCTGGGTCGGCCGGACGCCGGGGAGTTCCGCGACGTCCTGGCCCGCCGGGCGCTGGCGGAAGCGGAGCCCCGGTGGCCGACGCTGCGCGCGTTCGGTTCGCCTCCGATCGCTTTCGAAGTGGTGGTGGGCGCGGCGGTGGTGGCCCTGGCCGTGGCGTTCCTGCCGGGGGCGGCGCCGGAGTCGCGCGTGCGGACGGGTGGAGAACGGCGGGAAGCCGAGGCGGCCGGTGCGGGAACCTGGCTCTCGGAGGAGGAGGCTCGGCGCGCGCAGCTCGATGAAATCCGCGAGGCGCGGGCGCAGGGCGCGCCCGAGGCGGCGATCGCGGCACGGCTGGCGCGACTGGAACATTCGGCGGAGCCCATGGCCCCGACCTCGGCGGGCGAGAGAGAGACGGACCTGGACGCGCGCCTGGCCTCGCTGGCGCGGCGGCTCGAGCTGGAGGAAGGACCCGGGACGGTCGGCGGTGGAACCGGAAGCGGTGCCGTACCGGCGCAGCCGGACGCGGGCGGAGGACCGGCGCCGCGTTCGGCGATGAACAAACAGGAAGCTTTGATGGGGCGACCGGATTGGCCGAGAGATCTCGACCCGCTGGTCGCGCGGTATTTCGAACGATGACGGAGGCACCATGAAGACGGCGTGGACGACGATCGTGCTGGCCGCGGTGCTGCTGGCGCTCCCGGCGGCGGCGGAAGAATCCAAGGCGGGCGCAAAGGACAAGCTGGAGGCGGTGGTCGGCAAGGGCGCCGACTGGCTGGTCGCGCAGCAGAAGGACGGTGCGTGGCTCGACCAGGGCGGGAAGCCCGACGTGGGCATCACCGGGCTGGTGGTGGCGGGCCTCGCCGGCGCTCCTGCGGCCGTGCTGGCGAAGCACCAGAAGGCGGTCGATGCGGGCATCGACTATCTGCTGAAGAATCAGCAGGAGTCCGGGGCGATCTTCGAGCGCGACAAGATCCCGACGCTCTCGAACTACAAGACCTCGGTGGCGTTGATGGCGCTGGCGGCGTACGGCCAGGACCGCGTCAAGGACGCGGTGGCGAAGGCGCGGACCTATCTCGAGGGGACCCAGTTCGGCGAATCGCACATGAAGGTCCAGCAGGACGACATGAACTACGGCGGTTGGGACTACGATGAGAAGTCCCAGAAGCCCGGCGCCGACATGTCGAATGTGCAATTCGCGCTCGAGGCGCTGCACAAGGCCGGACTCCCCGCCGAGAGCGAAGCCTGGAAGCGGGCCCAGCGGTTCCTCAACCGCTGCCAGAACCGCAGCGAGTCGAACGACTTCTCCGAGCAGTTGGGCAAGCAGGGCGTGAAGGTGCAGAACGACGGCGGCTTCGTGTACGACCCGTTCGCCAGCAAGGCGGGGATGATCGACCTGCCCGGCGGCGGCAAGGGGCTGCTCTCGTACGGCAGCATGACCTACGCCGGCCTGAAGAGCTTCATCTATGCCCACGTCGACAAGCAGGACCCGCGGGTGCAGGCCGCGTACGGCTGGCTGCGGGCGCGCTGGACGCTGGACGAGAACCCGGGGCTGCGCACCGACGCCGACCCGAAGCTGGGCAAGCAGGGCTGGTACTACTATTTCCACACGCTGTCCAAGGCGCTTGCGGCCTACGGCGAGAAGACGCTCAAGGACGACAAGGGCGTCGAACACGCGTGGGCCAACGAACTGGTCGCGAAGCTTGCCTCGCTCCAGCAGGAGGACGGCTCGTGGGTCAACTCCGAGCAGCCCCGCTGGTGGGAGGACTACCGGCCGCTGGCCACGTCGTACGTGCTGATGGCGCTCAACGAGGCGCGAGGATTCGTCACGGAGTAGTGCGTGCGGGTCCGCGGTTCCACGGATCCGACAATTCCGCCTTCCGTCCGGCCCGCGAGGGCCGGGCGGAGGCGTCGTTCTCGAGGGAAGGGTCGACCATGGCGCGCAAAGTCGGGGTGTGGGTGATCGGGGCGTGCGGGAGTGTCAGCACCTGCATGATCGCAGGCGTGGAAGCGATCAAGGCGGGTCTGGTCTCGCGCAGCGGGCTGGTGACGGACCTGGCGGAGCTGGCGGCGCTCCCGTTGGCCGGGCTCGAAGACCTGGTATTCGCCGGGTACGACATCCGCTCGACCGACCTGCTCGCGGCCGCGCGCGAGGTGCACGGCTTCACCGGGCTGCTCCCGGACGGCATGATCGAGCGCATCCGGCCGGCGCTCGCGGAGATCTCCTCCCGCATCAGCTACGGCTGCAGCGTCAACTGCGGCGAGGCGATCGCCCGGTACAAGTCGGACGGGCTGCAAGAGGAAGAAACCCCGGTCGCCCGCATCGTCGAGAAGATCCAAGCCGACCTGCGCGGCTTCCGCGACCGCCACGGCCTCGCCGACGTGATCCTGGTGAACCTCGCGAGCACGGAGCCCTACCTGTCCGCGCCCGAGCAGTGGCGGGAGCTGCGGGACTTCCGCGGGCTGATCGCGAACGACCGGCGCGAGCAGCTATGCCCAAGCGCGATCTACGCCTTCGCGGCGCTGGACGCGGGCTTCCCCTATGTGAACTTCACCCCCTCGGCGGGGTCCAGCATCCCGGCTCTCGCCCAACTCGCCGAGGAGCGGCGGGTCCCGCACTATGGCAAGGACGGCAAGACCGGCGAGACCCTGGTCAAGACCACGCTGGCGCCGATGTTCCTCGCGCGAAACCTGCGCATCCTGAGCTGGACCGGGCACAACATCCTGGGCAACCGCGACGGCGAAGTGCTCGACAATCCCGCGAACCGCGAGGCCAAGATCCGCGACAAGGACGAGACGCTGCGCCAGCTGGTGCGCGGGCAGGACGTTTTCAGCCAGGTGCGAATCGACTACGTGCCGTCGCTCGGGGATTGGAAGACCGCGTGGGACTTCATCCACTTCCAGGGCTTCCTCGACGCGAAGATGATCATGCAGTTCCTCTGGCAGGGCTGCGACAGCGCCCTGGCGGCTCCGCTCGTGATCGACCTGGTGCGGATGACCGAGTACGCGCACCGCAACGGTGAAGCGGGTGCGCTGCGCCACCTCGCCTGCTTCTTCAAGAGCCCATTCCAGGTGGCAGACCACGATTTCCGCAACCAGTTCGACATGCTGGTGCGCTACGCGGAGGAACGGACGCGCGCGGAGGCGGCTGCGACGGCGGTCGCGGCCACGGCGATGCCCCGGCCCTGAGCGGAAGAAGGGTCCCATGGCCGATTTCTTCGACGGCAAGGCGTTCCTGGTGACCGGCGCGAGTTCCGGCATCGGCGAAGCGGTCGCCCGGCGGCTGGTCGAGCGCGGCGCGCGGGTCGCGGCGATGGCGCGCACGGAGCCCAAGCTGCGCGAGCTCGCGGCAGTTCTCGGCGAGCGCTGCCTGGCGGCCCCGGGTGACGTGACGCGCGAAGAGGACTGCGCGCGCGCGGTGGCGGAAACGATCCGCGCTTGCGGGCGGCTCGACGGAATCGTGCACTCCGCCGGCGTCTCGATGCGGGCGCTGGCGCGCGAGACCAAGGTGCAGGTCTACCGCGACCTCATGGAGGTCAACTTCTTCTCGATGCTCTTTCTCTTCCGCGCCGCGGTCGAGCCTCTGGTGAAGACGAAGGGCCACCTCGTCGCGATCTCGAGCATGATGGGGCTCTACTCGACCCAGAAGCGCTCGGGCTACGCCGCGGCCAAGCACGCCCTGCAGGGCTTCATGGACAGCGTCCGGCTCGAACTCCACGGCGACGGGGTGCACGTGATGACGGTGAGCCCGGGATTCGTGAAGACCAACATCAGCCTGCACGCGCTCTCGGCCGACGGCACGCCGCACGGGCAGGTCGACCCCGCGATCGAGCGGGGGCTCGACCCGCGGGTCGTCGCCGACGCCATCCTGCGCGGGATGGAACGGCGTGCGCGGGACGTTTTCCCCGCGGGCGGGAAGGAGAAGCTGGGCCTGTTCCTGAGCAAGTGGGCGCCCAAGCGGCTCGACCGCTTCCTGCTCGGCACGTCGGTGACCTGAGCGGGGTTCAGAGGGTCGCGAGAAACGCCAGGTGCCGCGCGCTCAGAGCGATCGTCAGCATGGTGACGATGAGCACGAACCAGGGGCCAAACGTCCGGACCGATCGAGGGCCGTGCAGACGGATCCCCGCGAGCAGGACCCCGAACCAGCCCGCGACCGC
>Ga0209514_10005255_pt1 | contig 16727 bp, 17 predicted proteins | sample Subgrocontami58m_FD_187452 | JGI IMG/M metagenome (GOLD analysis project Ga0209514, IMG submission 187452) | Subsurface groundwater microbial communities from S. Glens Falls, New York, USA - GMW37 contaminated, 5.8 m (SPAdes) (version 3) | ecosystem: Environmental > Aquatic > Deep subsurface >...
AGTAACATCAAGGATAAAAATGCTTGACAGGCATAATGGATTCTGGTATAGTATACCAAATGGTCGGTTTTTTATGGTATAGGAAAGTATCCCTTCTTGTTTTCTTCGAAAACAAAGCAGAGAGGACAAGAAAAATACTTTCATGCCTATACCACTGAAAATCACATTGAAATTCTGCGTAGCGAGCGAAGCGATTTTCTTGGAAAGGAGGGTAAACTATGTGTACAGTATTAGCTGTAGGTTTATTGTTGTTAGCCGTGTTAGCCGGTTATATGGTATTGCTAAAGGCATGTGCTCAGGAGGGAAAACTCAAGGTAATCGGTCAGATTATCAGCTGGGTAGTTATAGTAATTGGATTTATCGGGATACTCTGTTCTGTGGCAGCAATTCATTGTTATCAGGGACGGGGACTTTTTTATAAAAAAGGATGGTGCTATAGCAAATCCGGATGCGATATTTATCAGAAGCAGCCCGGGCAATGTCAAAATAAAGAAGGAGAAGTGCCTTCCGTAGAGGAGAGATAAGCTCCTGCCATGAGTAGCAGGCTTGTAACAAGAGATAATTTATGCAGACCAAAGGCGAATTGACGAGAGAAAGGATTATCAGAGAAGCAACATATCTTGTTAGTAGAAAAGGGCTTGGAGATACAAGCATAAGTGACATTATTTCTGCTACAGGGCTAAAGAAAGGCAGTCTGTACTTTCATTTTTCCGGGAAAGATGCTTTGTCATTAGCCATTTTAGAGAAATCAAGAGATGAATTTATGATATTTCTGGATTTCTCCCTTGTTGGCAATACACCCGGAGAATGCCTTAATAATTTTTTTGAAGAGGTCATGAATCTCCATAAGAATGCAGGATTTGCTGGAGGATGCATATTTGGCAATACAGCACTGGAAATGAGTGACAAGAATAAAGAGGTCTCCGTTTTTATTGAGGGGGTATTTGCTGAATGGACCAAAAAGATACAAAAGGTGGTTAAATCTGCCCAGGCCTTAAGGCAGGTACGTGACGATATCTCTGCCGGTATCCTGGCCCGTAACATCATCGCAGGTATTGAAGGTGGTATTATGCTTGCGCGGCTTGGGAAGAATGAAAAGCAATTAAGAGACTGTCTGAAGTCAATAAAAATGCTGATAGAGCTGAAAATCAGAACGGGCTAAAATGAAGAATCCTGAAGAAAAAAGGAGGTGATATTATGGGGTGCGGTTCATGCTGTCCGGAGAAGAAAGTGAAGTATCAATGTGCAGTTAATCCAAACGGTTGTCCGGCCAAGGAAGTAGAAGATGGCCAGCCGGAGCTGGAATGCTGCGGCCAGCCTATGAAAAAGCAGGAATAGACTGTTGATGGGGGGAGGAAGGATGCTCCTTCCTTTCCCTTCCTTATGTATTAGTTGTAGATGTGATGGTAAACAAGGCATATTTTGATTTTAAGAAAGGGGCAATGATATGAAGGTGTTGGGTATTTCCGGGAGTCCGCGTAGAGGACAGACTGTGGATAGATTAGTCCAGGAGGTATTAAATGGAGTTGAATTCGAGACAGAGTTTATCTCACTTGCTGGAAAAAAGATATCCCCATGCATTGCTTGTCTACGTTGTGTTGAGGATAACATCTGTAAGGTAGAAGATGATATGGGTAAACTTAGACAGAAGATTGTTGAGGCAGATGCTTATGTTATTGGAGCACCTAATTACTACTCTGTCCTGAATGGATTGACCCACTGTTTTCTTGAAAGATTTTATCAATTCCGCCATCAGGAAGGAAAGGCCATAGCAGGTAAATTAGGGGTTGCTGTAGGCGCTGGAGCTGGTATGCCAGAAGCTCCTGTCAAAAATATAGAGAAATTCTTTGAGTATCACCAAATCCAGCATGTTGGCTCAGTTTATGCACAGGGTGCGGCAAGCTGTTTTACCTGCGGCCATGGCGAGACATGCAAAGTAGGTGCAATCCATATGTTTTATGGTCCTGGCACAAAGATTACCGATGATATTATTCCTGACCTTTCCAAACAGCCGGAAAAGATAGAGGAAGCACGCTCTCTCGGGCGAAAACTCAGCCAGCGCTTAAAGGAATATGCCGCAGCTACTTGAGTATAGCAGAAGGCTATCCCATCTTGGAGAATGTTTTGTCTCCTTTATCATACCAAATAGGCGGTGAAGAGATTTTTATTTATTTTGATGAAGAAAAAAATCTGCTGCGAGGAATAAAAGATGCAATGGCTGATATTTTAATCTTACCGAGGGATATACTGCCGATAAAAATTTTGAATAACTTGATGCTCAGGAATTTTCTTTTTAGGTCATTCATTTTGTTTTTGGGCTTATGGGTAATCAGTTTAAATTCTTTTGTTCTTGCGAAAGAGAGAGTATTTTTTATAGAAGAAAAGATACAGATAAAAAACCTTCCTGAAAACACAGATGGCCTCCATGTGTGGGTTCCTTATCCTGTTAGTGATGAATCGCAGACGATAGATGATTTTAAATTAGTATCTTTCCTTGATGCAAGTATTATAAAAGATAAAGAATATGGAAATAAAATCCTATATCTTAGTTCAAGTAGAGATTTAAATGAAAGTGAAATTGAGATAACCATAGCATTTAGAGTAAATAGAAGAGAATATAATTCTTTTGATAAGGTATTACACCATGATGAAAATTTAGTGCGTTTCCTTAAACCAGACAGGCTTGTGCCTGTGAACGGAATAATGAAAAATCTTGCAGAGAAGATAACAAAAGGAAAAAGTGATGATATGGAAAGGGTAAGGGCTATTTATGATTATATCATTGGTGAGCTTACCTACTCCAAAGATGACCCGAAGGTTTGTGGTATTGGTGATAGCCTTTTGACATTACAATATAAAAAGGGCATCTGCACCGATTATCACTCCCTATTTATCTCTTTGGTGCGTTCATTAGGAATACCTGCAAAGTTTGAAATCGGTTTCCCAATTTCTCCTGATAAAGAAGATGGCAAGATAAATGGCTATCACTGCTGGGCAAAGTTTTACATAAAGGATAAAGGCTGGATTCCTGTTGATATCTCAGAGGCAGATAAACATCCTGAAAAACGGGATTACTTCTTTAGCAATATAGATGAAAACAGGATACATCTTACCACTGGAAGGGATATAAGTCTAAAATATGCAAGTGAACTAAAGTCCCTTAATTTCTTTGTTTATCCTTATGCAGAATTGAATGGCGTACAATTTACGGATATGGATATAGAAATTTCATTCAGGGATTTGAAAGGGGGTGGTTGAGGCAGGTCTTGTATTATCGGGTTTGGATGGTTTTGTTGAAATGTAGCGGCGACATTTATGTCGCCAGAAAAGGAGGCAAAGAATGAAGAAGTTATTGGGTGTGTTGGTAAGTTTGGTAGCGGTAGTTTTTTGGTTAAATCTTTCTATTGCGGCTGAGCATCCGGGAACAAAGGCTGAACACCCGGGGACAAAATCTGAGTCTAAGGAGCATCCAGGTGAGAAAGGTATGCTTTCAGCAGAGGAGATTATAAAGGGTATAAAAGACAATATAGATAAAGTGACAAAAGAGAATAAGGGATATTATCCCATTGAGGATACTGAAGAGGCGAAAGACTTACGCCTTAAACTTGTAAAGGTCCATGAAGATAGGGTCAGTTATATCAAGAAAGACGAAGCCTATTTTGCATGCACCGATTTTATTACAGAAGATGGCAAGACAACATATGATGTGGACTTCTGGATGAAAAAGAATAAGAAAGGTAAACTTGAGGTTTATAAGGAAAAGATTCATAAGAAAGATGGAGAACCAAGGTTTACCTATAAGGATGATGAGATAGTAGAAATTGAACCGGCTCCAAAGGCTCCAGAGGAAGGTACTGGACGTATGGCACCAGAGGAGCATACATAGGAATAGGTAAAATTGAGTAGATATCTCTTTTTGCTTATCTTATTCACTATCCTGGTCTATCTCAATTCTTTTGGCAATGGATTTGTCTGGGACGACCTGAACAACATTGTCAATAACAAACAGTTAGAAGGGCCGGTGGTATGGAGTGATGTCTTCTTTAAACTCCAGCCACCAGCCCAGTTTTATAGGCCAATACCATTCCTTACAATAACATTAGACCATTTATTGTGGGGGAAGAATCCATTTGGTTATCATCTGACTAATTTTCTTTTCCATCTGTTTAATGTGCTCATTATCTTTTATATAACAGTACGCCTGACCAATTCTAATTTAATCTCTTTTATATGCTCTCTTTTATTTGCCATACACCCTGTCCAGACTGAAGCAATTACATATATCTCAGGAAGGTCTGACCCTATATGTGGATTTTTCCTTTTTACTTCTTTTTATTTTTATCTTAAGGCAACTTGTAGGGGCTTGATTTATCAAACCCTCAACAACGGGCGTCATAAATGTCGCCCCTACAACTTTGAAATTCCGATACGATAAATTAGAAAGAGAGGCATATCAATCGTAATCCTTATCTTATTAGCCACAATCTTGTTAGCCTATGCCAATGGTGCGAATGATAATTTCAAAGGGGTGGCAACCCTATTTGGTAGCGGGACAACTGATTATAAAAAAGCACTTTGGTGGGCTACAATCACCACTCTTTTAGGTTCTTTAACAGCAATTCTTATTTCCACCAAACTAATTGCATTATTTAGTGGAAAGGGATTAGTCCCTGATGCAGTAGTCAGTGACCCTCATTTCTTGATTTCTGTTGGGATGGGTGCGGCATTGACTGTCTTTATCGCTACTATGAGAGGGCTGCCTATCTCTACTACGCATAGTTTAACTGGCGCACTAATAGGGGTTGGATTAGTGTCTGCAGGGGCTCAAATTGATTTTCATACCCTGGGCAACAGGTTTTTTCTACCTCTCTTATTAAGCCCAGCCATATCCGCATTTCTTACATTGATTATTTATCCCTGCTTTAAGTTTGCCAGGATAAAGTTTGGTATTGAGCGTGAGATGTGCATTTGTATCGGGGATAATATTGAATCGGTTTGCACTCAACGAGATGGGACAGCAGTTTTGAAGTCAAGCGGCATAACTCTTACAGTTGACGAACTTAAAAACTGTCAGCAGTATTACCGGGGTAGAGTTTTGGGTTTTGATTCTCAAGGTATTCTTGACAAGTTGCATTATATATCAGCAGGGCTGGTGAGTTTTGCCAGAGGACTAAATGATACACCCAAAATCGTTGTCTTTTTACTGGTGATGAGTGCACTTTCTCTAAAATTGGGGATTTTTCTTGTGGCTTTTACTATGGCTATAGGTGGCTTATTAAATGCCCAAAAAGTAGCCTTGACGATGAGTGAGCGAATCACAAAGATGAATCATGGCCAGGGCTTCAGTGCAAATATTGTTACTGCCTTTCTTGTTATCTTTGCCTCTAAATGGGGATTGCCTGTTTCTACAACACATGTCTCCTGCGGCTCACTTTTTGGAATAGGACTCGTGAACAAAAAAGCTGATTGGGCTGTAATAGGCAAGATTATTATGGCATGGGTTTTGACTTTACCCTTGGCAGCGATATTATCTGGTCTCTGTTTTTTGTTAATTCAATAGTATAGGAATTTCCTTTTTGAGATTCTTCGGCTGCGCCTCAGAATGACAATACAATAATGTCACTCTGAGCGGAGCGAAGAGTCTAATTTAAATAATGAAAAAATGGCGTAATATGAAGTTTTTTAAAAGCCCATGGTTTAAAGTATTACTCATTGCAGTTTTTGTTGGAGTTGTATTTCTTATCTTAAGCAAATTTAATATAAATTTTTCTGGTATAACTGAGGAAGAATTTAAAGAGAAAGTAAATTCCTTTGGGATTTGGGGTCCCGTTTTATACATTATAGTATATGTCTTGCGCCCTTTGATACTCTTCCCGGCCGGAGTCCTTTCAGCCTCGGCTGGTTTAATATGGGGTCCGGCTAAAGGATTTTTTATTTTACAGATTGGAGCAAATATATCCTCTACAGTAGAATTCTTGATAGCACGGTCATTTGGACGAGAGGCGATTAAAAAGCATTTGAAAGGGAAGATGGCAAATTTGGATGAAAATATAGAAAAGCACGGTTTCTTGACTGTTCTCTTAATAAGGCTTATCCCAAATGCCCCCTGGGATATTCAAAATTTAGGTCTTGGGTTGACGCATGTTAGATTCAGAGATTATTTCTTCGCTACACTTATAGGCATTATGCCTGGTTCATTCGCCTTTGTATATTTCGGCTCTTCTCTGATAAAGGTTTTGTTTAACCCTAAAAATTTCTGGATGATAATTGTTGCCATATTGCTCTTTACAGGCATTTACTTTCTTCAGAAATATCTGAGAGGTAAAAAAGGCGTATGACCTCCATTATTATTCCTGTTTATAACGAAGAGAAAAATATAAATAGAGTTTTAGAAAGTCTGGCTGATGACAAGGGATTGGAAATCATTGTAGTAGATGGAAGAAGTGAGGATAGGACAGTAGAATTTGCCAGCCGATTTCCGGTTAAAGTGATACAATGTTCTAAAAACAGGGCACTCCAGATGAACAAAGGTGCAGAGGCATCTTGTGGCGATATGCTCTTATTCCTGCACGCAGACTGTTTTCTTGAGAAGGGGAGTATAGGTGCAATTCAAGATATTTTAAGGGATGGATATGGCGGCGGGTGTTTAACGCAGAAGATAAAATCCAGTAAGCGTATATTCCGATGTATAGAGGCATCAGGAAATATTAGAGCAAGACTCTTAAAAATCTTTTATGGTGACCAGGCAATCTTTGTGCGACGTGATATATTTTTAAAATTAGGCGGATTTGATGACATTTCTTTATTTGAAGATGTCCTATTCTCAAAGAAGATGGGAAAAGAAATCAAAACCAAGATATTAAATAAAAAGGTTTTTGTCTCACCTCGCCGCTGGGAGAAAGGTGGAATTATAAGGGTAACATTCATTAATTGGCTCTTGACCTTAGGATTCATCTTGAATGTGCCAATTGATAGACTGAAAAGAATATATCATGATATTAGATAATTTTAAAGAGGGGTAATGTCAGAAAAACCTGGTTTTGATGTAGTAGTATTGGGTGGTGGGGCAGGGGGTTTGTTTGCGGCAAGTGGCGCGGCGGCATTAGGGGCAAAAACATGCATGATAGAAAAGAATAAATTGGGTGGCGACTGCACATGGTATGGCTGTATGCCTTCTAAGGCATTGCTCAAATCAGCCCATGCATTGGCATTAGTAAAAAGGCTAAAAGATTTCGGTATTTCATCTGGTGATACCAGATATGATACAGGAAAAGCAATGTCTCATGTGAGGGACATTATAAACAAGGTTAGCACACACCATCCTGCAGAAGTCTTTGAAAAAAGGGGGATTAGGGTAATATTCGGTAACCCGAAGTTTATTGACAATAAGACTATAGAGGTGAATGGGGAAAGGATTTCTGCCAAACGTTTTATTATTGCTACAGGTTCTCACCCTGTTGTGCCTCCTATCCCAGGCCTTAAAGAAGTTGACTTCTTGACTAATGAGACAGTCTTTGATTTAAATACACTGCCGAAATCGATGATTGTTTTAGGCGGGGGGCCGATTGGCGTTGAGTTATCGCAAGCGTTTAGCCGACTCGGGGTTGAGGTGTCTATTGTAGAGATGTTAGGTAGGATATTGTTCAGGGAGGATTTTGAAACGGCTGATGTTTTGACAAACGTTATTAAGAGAGATGGCATAAAGATATTCACCGGTAAAAAGGCTGTAAAATTTAGAAAAGAAAATGGACAGGTTATAGTTACTTTAGAGGATAAAGATAAAAATATATCTGAAATAAAAGCTGAAAAAGTTCTGGTTGCAGTAGGAAGGGCGCCAAATGTCCAGGGTTTGGATTTAGAAAAGGCCGGCGTTGAGCATGAAAAAACTGGTATAAAGGTAAATGAATTTCTACAAACAAGCCAGGCAAATATCTTTGCCTGTGGTGATGTTGTCGGACCTTACCTATTCAGCCACATTGCGGCTTATCAGGCAGCACTTGCCGTCCGCAATTCTCTCCTTCCGCTTTTACGGCAGAAGGTAAATTACGAGTCTGTTCCATGGGCAACGTTTACTGACCCTGAACTTGCACATTTGGGGCTGACTGAGGAAGAGGCAAGAGAAAAATATGAAGTTCGGGATTTAAAGATTTATCGGAGTTACTTGAAAGAGACTGACCGTGCGGTTACGGATATGGAAGAAGATGGTTTAGCCAAAGTAATCTGTGATAAAAAGGGGTATATTTTAGGTGCACATATTGTGGGTGCTAATGCTGGGGAGATTATCCATGAATATGTAATTGCAAAGGCAGAAAGACTCACCATCGGTAAATTAAGTTCTACCATTCATATATATCCCACTCTGGCACAAGTAGTGAAAAAGACTGCAGACCAATATTTACTTGAAAAATTGGGTTCTCCATTACTAAAAAATATTGCTAAATTTCTAATGAAATTTGTGAAATAACGAAAGGGGTGGCAAAATGGATAATTTTTTGAATGTATTACATTCTACAACAGATTATAAGATTTATCGTGGGAAACTAAAGACATTGCAGGTTAATTTAGGCAACCTTTGCAATCAACGTTGCGGACACTGCCATGTTGATGCAGGTCCGGACGGTAAGAATATAATGTCTCGTAAAACTATTGATAATATTCTTGACTTTATTTCACATAATAATGATTTGATTCTGGATATTACAGGTGGTGCACCAGAACTTAATCCACACTTTGATTATTTAATACGCTCGGCACGTCCATTAATCAAAGAGGTCATTGTCAGGTCTAATATGACAGTCTTTTTTGAGGCAGGCAGAGAGTATCTCCCTCACTTCTTTAAGGAGAATAATGTCCACCTTATCTGTTCACTTCCCTGTTATACTAAAGAAAATGTTGACCGCCAGCGTGGCAACGGGGTATTTGAAAAAAGCATAAAAGCACTGCGCATCCTGAATGATTTAGGGTTTAGCAAAGAGAATGGGCTGTATCTTGATTTGGCACATAATCCCAATGGTCCATTCTTACCAAAGGCCCAATCCGAATTAGAAGAAGATTACAAACATTTTCTAAAGACACAGTATGGCATAACCTTCAATAGGCTCATTGCCTTAACAAATGCTCCTATAAATAGATTTAAGAATTATCTGGGAGACAATGGAGGATATGCAAAGTATATGAGCCTATTAGAAAGCAATTTTAACAAAGAAGTTTTGGAAAATCTTATGTGCCGTAATCTCTTAAGTGTAGGGTGGGATGGCAAAGTTTATGACTGTGACTTTAACAATGCATTAGGTTTGGCATTGAAAGATGAAAAAGAAGAGATTATTACTATTGAGACCATTGGCTCTGACAGGCTGGAAGGAAAATGGATATGTTTTGGTGAACACTGTTTCTCCTGTACGGCTGGTGCAGGTTCAAGTTGTCATGGGACATTGGCTCGAGGGGGTTGTTCTGATATACAAAATAAAGTAAAAGATTTTTATAGGGATGCTGCGATGAAACCCAAAAAAGAACTTTGTTGCCCTGTAAGTTATGAAAAAGAGGATGTATCGTATATACCTAAAGAAGTCTTAGAAGTCTCTTATGGTTGTGGTAGCCCCATAAGTTTATCTCAAGTCAATCTCGGCGAAGTAGTAGTAGACTTGGGTTGTGGCGCAGGTATAGACTGTTTTATTGCTGCAAAGAAGGTAGGCATTATGGGGAAAGTAATAGGGATTGATATGACTGAGGAGATGTTAAATAAAGCCAATAAGGTTTTGGAACATGTTGCTGGTAGATTAGGATTTTTAAATTGCGAATTTAGATTCGGGTTCTTAGAAGACGTGCCTGTTGAATCCGAATCAGTAGATTTGGTGACTTCTAACTGCGTAATAAACCTATCCCCGGCTAAATCTAAAGTCTTCGCTGAAGTCTACAGGATTTTAAAAGATGGCGGCAGATTTGTTATATCAGATATTGTTGCTGATAGGGAACCGCCAGCCTATATGAAAGATAATCAGAAATTGTGGGGTGAGTGCATATCTGGTGCTTTAACTCAATGGGAGTTTTTATCCATAGCAAAAAAGGCTGGATTTTATGGACTGGAGATATTGAAAAACTTTAAGTATAGAGAGGTAGAGGGAATACAGTTTTGCTCTATTACGGTGCGAGGGTATAAATTTAAGAAAGGTAAGAATGGTGTGCCAAGCCCTTGCTGTTCATCTCAAGATAAGGGGAAGTCTTGTTGTTAGAAAATGTCTTAAATATATTTGTGAAGTATCCTGAACCTGGTTTTGTTAAGACGAGGTTAGCAAAAGATATAGGTAAGGATGAGGCGGTTTCCCTATACAGGCTATTTGTAGAGGCAATATTGGCAAGGACTGAAAATATTAGTTTTAGAAGGATTATATTTTGCTATCCGTCTGAGAAAAGGCAGGAGATTATGGATTGGTTGATGCCTAAAATTCCTTTAGAGTTTTATTCGCAAAAAGGGGATACATTAGGAGAGAGATTATCCAATGCCTTTGCCCATTCATTTAAAAAAGGTGCCAGGAGAGTAATAACGATTGGAACTGACAGCCCTACCATTGATAAAAAGGTTATTTTAGAAGCGTTTAAAGAATTAGAGACTAAGCAATGCGTAATTGGCCCTGCGTTAGATGGCGGATATTATCTTATAGGACTGTCTTCATTTCATAAAGAGATATTCATGGATATAGATTGGAGTACAAGCAGCGTTCTTAAACAAACCCAGGACAGGCTGAATAGATTAGAACTGGAATTCACTCTTTTAGACAGAGAGATTGATGTAGATTCCTTTAAAGACCTTTTAGTTCTTAAAGATAAATTACAAGACGTGTCCAATATAAACCCCATCGGCTTAATGCCTCTTATTAATGCATTGACAAATATCAAGAAAACAAATTCATAGTAGCAGAAACCCTCCTATAGACTAGACTCCAAAAACAGGACATTTCTAAATTGGTTTGATACTATAGGAAATTCCTTTTTAAGACGTTGAGAATAAAGAAGTTAAAAAAGTCTGTTAGACGGTTGTCATTCCGCACTTGATGCGGAATCCAAACCCTCAACAACACTGGATTCCCGCTTTCGCGGGAATGACGGTTGGAAATTACCAACCCTAAAGTCCGCACCGAAGGTGCGTTAATTTAACAAGGTAACGTAAAATGTTTGACTTTAGCAAAAGAGTATGCTATATTTAAGAGGATGAATAAGGATTTAAATAATTCTTTTGTAGAAGAATTTCTGGATTATCTGACTGTGGAAAGAGGCCTGTCAGCAAATACTATTTCAGCCTACAGGAGTGACCTCAAGAAATACACAGATTTTCTCCAGAAGAAGTGGGAACCCTCCCCGCCAGGGGATAGAATAGTCTCACCCTGTAATGCTGCAAGAAAGGACATAACATCATTCCTGATGTCTTTGAAAGATAAGGGATTGTCTGCCAATTCCATATCAAGGGGCATGGTCGCTCTGAAGGTATTTTATAGGTTTTTATTGAGGGAGAGACACATTAAAGATGATATTACCTCTACTCTGGATTCACCTAAGTTATGGAAGAAACTGCCAGATGTATTGACAGTGAAAGAGGTAGGGGAATTGTTGAGTAAACCCCCCACGCATCGCTGGATGGGCATAAGAGACAGGGGGTGTTTGGAACTGGCATATGCTACCGGGATGAGGGCTTCAGAATTGGTTAATTTAAATCTAAATGATTTAAATATGGATGTAAATTTTGTCAGGTGCGTTGGGAAGGGCCAGAAGGAGAGAATAATCCCTTTTGGCAAGAATGCATCGGATATATTAAAAAGATATATAGAGGATGTTCGGCCCAGACTCCTTAAGGGCAGGTCAACGCCCCACCTGTTTTTAACAAGGCTTGGTAAGAAGATGTCACGCCAGAACTTCTGGAAGATGGTTAAAAGATACGTCAAGATTACCAATATAAAGAAGGAGGTTAAACCCCATACATTGAGACATTCATTTGCAACCCATATGTTAAAAGGCGGGGCTGATTTGAGGATTGTCCAGGAGATGCTTGGCCATGCTGATATATCCACTACACAGATTTATACCCATATAGACAGAGACCACTTAAAATTTATTCATCAGAAATATCACCCGAGGCCGTGAGGTAGGCTTGTTTGCCTAAATTTCCTTTTTGTCATTCCACGGCCCCCGTTTTCACGAGGGCAGGCTTGACCGGGGAATCCATAAGAAATACTACGAAATAATTGCTGGATTGTCCAATCAAGTTGGACAATGACAGTTCGCACCGTAGGGACGTTAATTAAAAATTATGAGCGATTTGATAGTTACGCATACAAATGCAGATTTTGATGCATTTGCATCTTGTGTTGCAGCGAAGAAATTGTATCCTGATGCCAGGATATGTCTGCCAGGTGCACAGGAGAAAAGCCTCAGGGAATTCATGTCGCTGTGTAAGGATATAATCAAGGTTGAGACAGAAAAGGAATGCCATATTGATGATATTGATAGGCTTATTATAGTGGAGACGAGGCAGGCAAGCAGGATAGGAAAGATTCAATACCTCTTAAAGAAAAAGGATGGTATCCAGATACATCTCTATGACCACCACCCACCCTCTGAAGGAGACATAAAGGCAGATAAGGACATCTATCGCAACGTTGGTGCTACTGTGACCATATTGGCTGGATTGCTCAAAGAAAAGGATATAGGATTGTCTCCATTAGAGGCGACTATTATGGCGTTAGGGATTTATGAAGATACAGGTTCACTTACCTTCCCGGGCACAACTATAGAAGACGTTGACACGGTCAGTTTCCTACTTTCTAAAGGTGCTGACTTGAGTGTAGTATCAAGATATATAAACAGGGAACTGACAGAAGATGAGATAAAGGTCCTGGTAGAACTATTACATTCAACAGAGACTTATTCTATAAAAGGGGTGCGGGTTGCAATTGCACATGTGCGGGATGCAATAAGAGGTATAGACCTGGGGTTACTTACACATAAATTACTTGAGGTTGAGAATTTTAATCTCTTATTTGTGCTGGGTGAGGAAAAGGATAAGATCCAGTTGATAGCCCGTAGCAGTTTACCTTATGTAGATGTTGGCAGAATTTCAAAGGCATTCGGTGGCGGGGGGCATCCTACTGCTGGCTCTGCTGTAATCAAGGGTGTTCAACTGCAAGATGTTAAGGAGAGGCTGATTAAGACGTTAGAATCCTCTATAAAACCAAAGGTATATGCCAGGGACATTATGACATATCCTGTGAAGACTGTAACCTCTAATCAGTCAGCAGAAGAGGTTAAGAGAATCATCATGAGGTTAAACATCAGCGGGATGCCTGTATGCGATAAAGGCAAACTTGTTGGCATTGTAACAGGCCATGACCTTGACAAGGCGATATACCATGGATTTGGGCACTCACGGGTGAAGGGATACATGTCTATAAATGTTGTATCTGTCTCTCTTAATACGCCACTATATGAGATGCAGAGGATAATGTTTGAAAATAACATAGGCAGGTTACCCGTTATTAAGAAAGGCAAACTCGTCGGGATAATTACAAGGACTGATGTCTTCAGGGCTGTCCATTATGACCTTATTAAGGATACCTGGACAAGGCCAGATGGCATCTTAAGGACAGAGGATGTAGATGAGAAGATGAAGAATGTCCTTTCCAAAAGGGTGATGGAGATATTTAAGTTGACAGGTAGTCTCTCTGGCAGGATGGGTTATAAGGTCTATGCTGTGGGTGGGTTGGTCAGGGACATCCTTATGGGACTTGAAAACATGGATGTGGATATAGTGGTAGAAGGGGATGGCATCCAGTTAGGTAAGAGGTTGGCCCAAAGATTAGGTGGCAAGATTACGATTCACAGGAGATTTGGGACGGCTACTATAATCCTGGAGGATGGTTTTAGAATAGACCTTGCAACTGCAAGGTCAGAGTATTACGAGTATCCTGCAGCACTGCCAACGGTAGAATTTGCTTCTATAAAGCATGATTTATACCGCAGGGATTTTACCATCAATAGTATGGCGATTATTCTTAATAAGAAGAAATTTGGGCAATTGGTTGATTTTTTTGGAGGGGAGAGAGACTTACAGGCAAAAAAGATAAAGGTTCTCCATACATTGAGTTTCGTAGATGACCCTACAAGGATATTCAGGGCTGTCCGGTTAGGAGAAAGGTATGACTTCACTATAAATGGAGAGACAGAGAGGTTAATCAAGACAGCAGTTGACATGGAGATGTTTGATAAAGTCCAGAAAGAACGTGTGAGAGATGAAATAATACTATTATTGAGTGAGAAATATCCTTTAAAGGGTATAAGAAAGATGGCTGAATTGCATGAACTGAGGTTCTTACATCCTAAGATTAAGTGGAATGAAAGGTTGAACAGGCTTTTAAAATCCGTAGAGGATTCTATCTACCGGCTTGAGACAAATACCCTGGCGGATGGATTTAGTATTGAGAAGTGGCTTATTTACCTTATGGCACTTATGGATAGTCTGACCTTTAAAGGATCTAAAGAAGTTACAGCAAGATTCATTTTTAAAAAAGAGGATGAGAAGAGGATACTATCTTTTAAAAGAAGTTCCCATGGTGTTCTGAAGAAGTTAGGCGCCAGGCAAACGCTCAAACCCAGCTCTATATACAAGTGCCTTAAAGGTCTTTCTAATGAAGAGATTATCCTTATTTTTGCTAAACTTAAGAGCGAAAAGGCAAGGGGGTATGTTAAGGATTATCTAATGAAGTATAAGGCTGTCCAACTTGATATAACAGGCAATGACCTGAAAGATAGGCTGGGGTTAAAGCCAGGCCCTCATTTTAAGAGGTTATTGGATAAGACCCTTTATGCAAAACTTGACGGCAAGATAAAGACAGAAGAAGAGGAATTAGAATTTGTGAGAAGCGTCTTATGAGCAGTAACCGCCCTGAGAGGGTTGCACAGTTTTTAAAAGAGGAATTGAGCCAGATAATCCGTGAGGAATTAAAGGACCCGAGGATAGGTTTTGTTACTGTAACCAGGGTGAATATAACCGCGGATTTACGGTATGCCAGGATATACGTGAGTATCATGGGTGAGGAGAAAGAGAAGAAGGAGACATTTAAAGGGTTGGAGAGTGCCAGGGGATTTGTAAGGAGGCTCATAGCGGAAAGGATACGCTTACGTTATACCCCGGATATAAAGTTCAAGATAGATGACTCTATAGAATACAGTATCCGTATAAGTAAGGTTATAGATGAAGCTAAGAGAAAGGCAGGAGACTAATGAGCGGGTTGAGTAGAGTAATAGATGTCCTGAATAGATATAATCGTTTTCTCATAACCACACATAAAGACCCTGAAGGAGACAGCCTTGGCAGCCAGCTCGCATTATGGAGGTTGATTTCAAATCTTGGCAAGACTGCCTATATGGCTAATCAGGACCCAGTACCTACTATGTATAAATTTTTACCATGGAGTGATAATATTATAACAGGGCAAGGGCTAAAAGAGGAGATAGATGTGATATTGGTCCTGGATAGCCCTAATAAGGAAAGGATAGGGAATATAGCAGACTATATAACAGGTGGGAGGATAGTAGTTACTATAGACCACCACATCAGTAATGATAAATTTGGCGATGTCAATTGGGTTAACCCAAAAGCAAGTGCCGCAGGTGAGATGGTCTATAGAATATTCAAGAGGATGGATATGCCATTTGGCAGAGAGGAAGCGCTCTGTATATATGTGGCTATACTTACAGATACAGGTTCTTTCAGATATAGCAATACAACACATGCGACACATAGGATAGCCAGTGAGCTCCTGAGGTGTGGACTGAACCCACAGGAGATAGCCTCGTCAGTCTATGAGACAAAGAGCCCGCAGGTCTTGAGATTATTGTCAAGTGCACTGTCCACCATTAAGATAAGCGATGACGGAAAGATAGCATGGATGAGGCTCACCAATGAGATGTTCAAGTCCAGCGGAGCAAGTAGTAATGAGATAGAGGGATTTGTTGACTATCCTCGTTCATTGGGCGGAGTAAAGGTTGCTTTACTCTTCAGAGAAACCTCTAAAGAAAACCAGATCAAGGTTAGCATGAGGTCCAAAGGAGAAGCGAATGTGAATAATATAGCCTCAGACTTTGGCGGAGGAGGACATAAGGCTGCAAGTGGCTGTCTTGTCAATGGCTCTATAGATGAGGCGGAACGAGCCGTTTTAGAAAGGGTTAGAAGAGAGGTTCAATAGATATTGATTATGTTAAACGATATCCAGAAAAAAAGACTACTTAAAATTGCAAGGGCGTCTATAGAGAACTATATCAGAAACACCCCGATGGATATATTGAGAGAAGATGACCCTGAATTATTGAAGAATGGGGGTGCATTTGTAACTATTAATGTCCGTGGAGACCTGCACGGATGCATAGGGTATATACATAGGGACAGGCCACTTTACAAGGTTGTCTCTGATATGGCTATAGAGGCAGCATTCAGGGACCCCCGGTTTCCTTCTATTACAGAGTCAGAATTAAAAGATACACATATAGAAATATCGGCACTTTCAGAATTTAAAAAGGTGCACAACCCCCACGAGATAAAGGTTGGTATTCATGGATTGATGATAAAGAAGGGATTCTGTTCAGGGTTACTCTTGCCGCAGGTGGCAGTGGAACACCGTTGGGACAGGAAAAAATTCTTAGCAAATACGTGTTACAAGGCAGGACTTCCATTAGAGGCATGG
>Ga0209514_10005259_pt1 | contig 16722 bp, 15 predicted proteins | sample Subgrocontami58m_FD_187452 | JGI IMG/M metagenome (GOLD analysis project Ga0209514, IMG submission 187452) | Subsurface groundwater microbial communities from S. Glens Falls, New York, USA - GMW37 contaminated, 5.8 m (SPAdes) (version 3) | ecosystem: Environmental > Aquatic > Deep subsurface >...
GGAACGAATTTACAAATACTTAGAGGAAGTAAACGAGCAACCGGTAATATTTCGCTGGCGCTATGGACTAGAATCGATATCTTTAACCTGAGAATTATTGCAATGTTATTTAGGAAGCGTTAATCTAGTTTATTGGACTGTCAATATTTGTTTTTTCAATTGTGAAATCTGTTGGAGAAAATTCTCTAACCCTGCTAATAACTGAGTCATTTTGTTTTCGCTTGTCTAACCATCTGACACGCCAATAGTTCACTAACTTGTCTAATGGCATATTGCGATAGAATGGAACTTCGGACTCACCCTTCAGGAACGATCTAAAGTTCCTCGCTAATGGGACGGCAAATAATCCTCTTTGAAAAGAATGCTTCAGTATTACGTTAGAATCTAAGCTGAGCACATCACAAGCTGCTCTTATAACTCGCATACGCCAATTAGGGCCGTCACCAAATCGATTTGATATATTGCATTCATTATCCTCTGCGAGTTGCAGCATTGAGTTGAAGGTTTCGCTAGAGATGTGAAGAGACCCGTAGCCAGACGTTGTACCGATTGGTTTGTAAAGTAGCGTTTTCCCATATTTCAAGCGATTGTACTGAGAGCTATTCTGCCCGTACAGACTTGTAGTCACGAGTAATACAAGGTCAGAAGCTTTGCGCTTCTTGATTATAGTCTTTGCGCGGGCGTATTTCTTCTTGTAGATTATTCTTAACTCATTAGATGCCAGAACATAAGAAACAAGTTTTCCGCCAAGCAAATGATTGTACGGGGGCACAGCTCCGATGACATACGCGTCCATTGCATAAACGATTCGATTTGACCTTGTTTTTTTGTCCCAACCGATCCACTTGTCCCTATCGGGAATATGTATGATGCTACTTCCGAGAGCTGCAATCCCTATAATCGGATTGCCTTTTACCCCATCGTCTCTGATAAGTAATCTTATCCTTCTACCTACATAATCTGAGAAGGGAGAACTCCAAAAGTACCTAAATATTCTGAATATACTGTGCTGGCTTTCTGTTTCACACACCTCTATTCGTGGGCATATTTCGGACTTCAAAACGTCAGTTCCCAGTGCCAGATTGCTTCGAGCTAGGTCCAAGTGCTTTTCAATCCAACTTTTATTCGCTTCTATTATCTCGTTTCTCGAATAGGCCATTGCTGCTTTTATAATGGGTTTTTCGTAATTCGTTGGCGGCGCCAATTCAAGCGAATTGTTTGAATTTGAACGCAAATGCCAGCCTAGCCTGAGTAGGTCACGCACAAGCAACAAGGGCACACGTTTTTCCAGTGGCAAGTCCTCTTGTGTTAGAGAAGTTTGGCGAATAGCGAACGAAGGATCTTCTAGAATACGGGCGAAAACGTTATCGCTCTTGGTGGTTGGGACGGTTAAAGTGGTGGTCACTTATACAGTTTGTCCTTTATGAGTTTCTCGAATTCTAGTACACGTACAGGCACGGCGAAGGCACGGTCAGATGTAACCATATAAAGATTCCCAGGTATTGTTTCCGTTTGGATGAAGGTTGAAATGACGCCATCGTAGTTGATGTTGGACTTGACTAAAGCCTTAATATCATCAGAGTTACCCATGTAGAAAGTAAAGAAATTCTCAGCCTGAGTTCGGATTTCCTCGGAAATTGCAGATGGTCTCTGTGTTATTGCTACCATGCCCAGTCCGAATTTTCTACCTTCTTTGGCACACCTTACAAATGGGTTAGCATTGCTTTTCACTAATTCTTCGGAAAGCACATTCTGAGCCTCTTCCACAAAAATAACGCTCTGAACAACAGCGTCTGATTTATCGCTGGTAAATTCCATCTTATTATGCTCAAAAAGCTTCCGTACAAGAATAGTTGAAATGATGCTCGCATCTGTGCTGTCTTTAAGCGAAAGGTCAATAATAACTGTTTTCTTTTGCTTGAGATATTTGAATACGTCTTCAATTAGCTGCGATTGACTACTATGTAAACCTTTACCATCATCTATCAAGTGCCGTATTCTTTTGCGAATGGCAGCTATTGTTTTTTGAGCGCTTTTATCTTCGTCGCCCGGTTTCTTGGGGGGGGCAAAGAAATCAGGATAATCGATATGAAGCTGCGATGGATTACGCACATAATTGTCGATTTTTGAAATGAAATCGCTGACGCCTTCATCATCAAGGTAAAGGAGAAAGGACTTCATAACATCGGAAAAGCCGGTAGAAAAACTTAGAATATCGCTAATAGTTAAATGTTGACGCATATTAAGAAGAACTTTGCCGCTGAATTTAAAGTGGTCTTTGTAGGCTGGGTCAATCTGTTTATCGCTATAAACTATTAAGTTGTCCTTTATCTTTTGTTCATCAATGTCGCCCAATCCAAAAGTTTTCTGACCTTTGAGGAAATACTCACCGTTTAGGTCAAAAATTAGCTTCCCATAACTCTTGTCGCCTATGATGTGATAAATTAGGACTTTCACTAGGTTAGTTTTTCCAAAGCCAGATTGGGCAAAGACCATCGTCCGTTTATCTCGGAGCCTTTTCGTATCAAAGAGTATTTCCCCTTTGTCTCCGTGAATATCCTCGCCAATACAAAGATGCCCTATCGGTGCTCCACTAGAATCTGGTTGGTTTATTATGGCGTCGATTTCCCTTTTGTTTAGATGTCTTGCATGATAGGAAACTACTGGGAGCTTACGTACTGCTGTTGTAAATTCAATTTTTTGTCCAGTGTCAATAAAAGTGCCAAGCATCCGAACTCTGTATGTATAACTGAACATTTTTTGTTTGTCCCGTTCTGAGAGTTCCCTTTCAGCTATCCGTGCATAATGAACTGCTACCAACGTTTTGTCTTGAGACCGGAAGATTGGGTCTTCATCATAAATTTCCGCCTCGACTCTTGCTAGAAATTTTCTTCCACCCTCATCCTTTTGCGTAAGAACAATAAAATCACCTTTATTTGGACTTGCTTTAGCGTCCTCATAGGATGAATATATAAGCAAAGCATCTTCAGTCGTTTTCTGCCCATACAGAACTCCGAAATCTGTTCGCTGAGTCATTTCTCCTCCTCTAAAATCGGGAGTGAATATCAAGAAACAAATTCTCAATGTCCACATGGTCCATATGTTGGCCTGAATACATCGCATGCTTTACACGGCCGATAATCTCTTCCTTAAAGTCTGTTTTCAGAGTAATAAAATTGTGTGCCTCAACCAAAGGATAGGGATAGCCAAGAATGTAATGCTCTTGTGTCAGGCGAGTTAGGTCGTAGAAAATTGATTTCAATCTATCCATATTTCGAGCCAGGCTATTTTGTTTTATACCTGGGATTGCATCAAAAATATTGACATCAGCAACAACCCAATCGTAATTCTGCAACTTCTCAACGTAATCAAGCCTCGCTGCAAAAAATAACCCAAAACCTCGGCCACCTGTAAGTTTCTTCCGTACAAACATTGACCCATCCCCGTAAGCACTTAACAAAACGGGGTCAGAAACTTCAAGCCAGCAGCATAATTTCTGGCCCTTGGGGTCAGTTTGTTTAAACGGATACTTGGGTTTTAGCTTATCCTGAAGATAGCTATCTATCTGTTTAAGAGTGTAACTCAATTCCATTTTGATTGGGGTATTCTTTGTGATTCCCACTAATACAACTTGCTTCTCATTACTCAAGAAATCACCAAATTTGACAAGATATTCCTGTCTGATGTTTACTGACCTGAGATGGCCGTCTTTTAATATGAAATCGCCCGGCTTAGTCTCCGGTCTGCAAGCGGCTTCGTATACAAGAGACCATTCGAGGATTTCTTGACAAAAGGACAGAAGAGTTGAGGTTGATGTACAGATTGCCTTTCGGTCATAAGGGAACACTTTCTCTGGTGAAGCTTGCAAGAACTCCAAAAATATTTTGACCGGCGTCAAGGTCAACAACTCATCATATATCGAAGATAGGTGTTCGTCACAAGTTATTAGAATATTCTGCGGAGTATAAGATTGCCCAAGTATTACTGGGTCATTGTGGTCGTTCAAGCGTATCTGTTTTCCTAAGTGAAAACAGACATACCCACCTCGGTAAAGCCCAATACTAACTCCGTTGTAGAAGGAATGGCTATTACTGCTGCCATCAATTGCATAAAACTTCAAATCAGCCTTGTCAATTTGATCAAACGGTATGATTTCAAAAATTTGTGGTGTTTCAGGGTTAGAAATATCTCCAACTATGGGAATGCTGTATTGCTTATTAGTCCTCTGGTTAATATGCTGAGCGATAGAATCAATTGCATTTTGTGGGATAATATCTTCCATACATTTTGCCTACTTAAGATTATGTTCCTATTATACACCATGCCGATTTATCACCCACCCATCCGGTTTTACATTCAATTAATTGCATTCATGGAAAGCATAGGTTCAAAGCCACCTCGGAGATTAAACCTAACCTTACCCGTACTCAGTCCGACCTCGCCTTGACTTTCACCCCACGCTGAACTAGAATGCGCCTATATATTTTTCGGGCAGCCTCTATATACCGGATAGAGACAGAGACAGAGAAGGAGTCGGGCTATGCAGCCATTAGAAGGGGTAAAGGTACTGGATTTCTCCCAGGCGGCCTTCGGGCCTGTCGCTACCAGGCTGCTGGGCGACCTCGGCGCTGACATTATTAAAGTCGAGCCGCTGGAAGGTGATTTTGCCCGTTTGACTGCCCTGAGGGAGGGCGATAGCATCACCTTCCTGAGCTGCAACCGCAGCAAACGCAGCCTTTCGGTCAATCTCAAGGATGACAGGGGCAAAGAGATTGTCCTTAAGCTGGTGAAGCAGGTAGATGTGATTGTCCAGAACTTCAGGCCCGGCGTCATGACTCGAATGGGGCTGGACTACGAGACGGTCTCCAAACTCAACCCCCGTATCGTTTACGGCTCCTTCTATATGTTCGGCGATACCGGCCCGATGTCCCGTTGGCGCGGCGCGGACCCTCTGGCCCAGTCTTTCACCGGCGTGGTGGCCAGCCAGGGTGAGCCGGGAAAGCCTCCCTATCTGGCGGGGCACCCTTTCATTGACTACGGCGGGGCTGCCCTGAACGCTTTCGCCATCTCTACTGCCCTGTTCATGCGGGAACGCACCGGGATGGGCCAGGAGGTGACGAACAGCCTGACGAACTCCGGTATGTACCTCCAGCAACCCACTATTGACGCCTACCTGATAGAGGGTGTCCTGTACAAAAAGGGCGGGCGCGGCATGGCTATGACCCGTTTCCCCTACGGCGCCTATACCGCCGCCGATGGCGATATAGTTACCATAAGCGGCCAGGACGATGATGAGTGGGTTATTTTCTGCTCGATGCTGGATATAGAGCACTTGCTGTCCGAACCTAACTATAGTACCCACCAGAAGCGGTTGGAAAGGCGCTCCGAGCTTTATCCCATTTTGGACCAAGCTTTCAGCAAGAAGACCCGCGCCGAGTGGGAGGTCATCTTCCGTCAGCATGGTCTCTTCTGTTACCCCTGCCTGGATTACGCCGAGCTACTTTCCCACCCCCAGGTTGAAGCCAACAATATGATAACGGAGGTTGACCACTCACGGGACGGCCAGATACGGCAGGTGAATGTGCCGGTTAAGTTCAGGGGCGCCGAACCCGATAAACAACTCAGGCCGGCGCCGGTTCTCGGCGAACATACCAGAGAAATACTCCTGGAGTTAGGCTATAATAATTCAGAGATAGATGAGCTGGGCGAAACTGGCGCAGTAGGCCTGCCAACGGCCGATATGTTCCAAAAACAGAAAAGGACCATCTCGATGAATGTTACCGCCTACGGCAGGAAACATGCCATCAAAGCTCAACCCCATGCAAAAGCTACTGAATGGGTTACAGGAGACAAAGTCAAGAAATGAAATCACTGGAAAACATATTTTCCAAGCCACCTCTCCCTCGAGCGGAGAGGATTAAGGTGAGGGTGAACCACGCAGCAACCCTTCCCGACGTTTCGGGACTCTGGAATGATAGTTCCAGCCTGTTTTCGTCACTCATGGTGCTCACGTAAATGAGCATGAAGCATTCACTGGTTATCGGCGGCACCGGGCCGACGGGGCCGTATTTAGTAAACGGCCTGCTCCAGCGCGGCCACCAGGTTACTATCCTCCACCGCGGCGCCCACGAGGTTGATTTCGCCGGGCCGGTGGAACATATCCACGGCGACCCTCACTTTCCGGAGACCCTCCATCAAGCCCTGGGGAATCGAAACTTCGATTTAATGATTGCTACCTATGGAAGGCTTAGACACGTTGTAGAAGTAGCTAAATGGAGGACGCCCCGTCTGATAGCGATTGGCGGTTTGCCCTACCGTGCCTTTGTCGAGGGAGAAAAAGACCCCGATGGCGTCCCTGTCCCCCTCCCTGAAACTGCCCCCCTGTACACCGATGAATCCGGCAACCGCTTTACCTATCTAATGATGCTCAGTGAAAAGGCCGTTATGGAGGCCCACCGGAAGGGGCATTATTCAGCAACTCTCTTCCGTTTCCCTCTGGTCTTCGGTCCGCGGCAGTTGGCTCCTCCGGAATGGAGCCTAATCCGGCGCATTTTAGATGGCCGCAAGCAGCTTATTATCCCCGATGGCGGCTGGCGGTTGGAAAGACGGGGCTATGCCGAAAATATGGCCCATGCTGTCCTGCTGGCTGTAGATAATCCTCAAAAATCAGCCGGCCGGATATACAATGTGGCCGATGAGACCATTCTCCCCATACGCGATTGGATTACGCTCATTGCCCGCACCATGAAGCACCAATGGGAGTTTATCAACATGCCATTCTCCCTGGCCCGACCCAGCCGCCCCTATGCGGGGCGCGCCCACAACCGGGTGCTGGACATCCGTAAAGTTCAAACTGAGTTGGGATACAGGGATATAGTTTCTGAACCTGAATCCATCCGCCGGACGGTGGAATGGTATCTGGTTAACCGTCCCGAGCCTGGCGGCGAGGTTGAACGCCAACTGGGCGACCCGTTCGACTATGAGACCGAAGACCGCCTTATTCAGGAGTATACAAAAGCCACCGGGCAACTCCGGGATATAGGGGAGGTTAAATTCAAATGGCGACACGCCTATGACCACCCTGAAAAACCGTCTTAAAAAGGCTATCCCCAGGGCGTTGGCAGCTCTGGCAATAGGGTTTCTTTTCATATTGCTGCCGTTGCCACTGGAAACCAAAAGGCAATATCAGCTACTTAAAGATGGAGTGGTAGCCTTCTTGCTGGTAGTTTACCTGGGCAAGTTGCTATTCGATACCCTGTTTTATGACCGTTACTGGCCGTAAAATATAACCGATATAGTTCATTGAATAAAACAATGGATAGTGTAATTCCTAATAACGAATCTCTAAGCACTAAACAAATCTAAAATTCAAATTCCCAAAAGATACGGCTGCGGCCAATGAAGTCACCATATATTGGGATTGACTACGATTACATTCGTATTTGTTTGAGCTTTAGACATTTGGTATTGTTTGTGATTTGGTTCCCCGCCTTCGCGAGGACAAGGCTTTGAATTTGGAATTTAACTCCTGAAGGAGGCAAACATGCCAGAGACTAAACAAACACCACCACTACCCCAGCAGCCCGACCAGGTGGGTATAGTGGTCAGAGACATGGATAAGTCTGTACAATATTACACCACAGTCTTAGGCATGGGGCCATTCCGCCGCTTCGAGTTTGCTTTGCCGGATGGTGTAATGAGAGGCAAAAAGGTCTCCCTTAAGTTGAAGCTGGCCTTCACAACTCTCGGCGCTCTTGAGCTTGAGCTGATAGAAGCCCCACCCGGAGATAATATCTATCGGGAGTTCCTGGATGAGAAGGGCGAAGGTTTACACCACTTGGGCTATCACGTCCCCGACATCGATAGCCATCTAGCCAGCCTGAAACAAAAGGGCGTCGGGATCCTGTTCAGCGGCAAGACCGAGCGCGTCAGCTTCGCTTACATGGACACGGCAGAGCCCGGCGGCGTCATATTCGAGCTTATTCAGAGGAAATAACTTCTCCCCATTTTCGCCTCTCCCTTAATAGGAAATGACTGCGGGAACCTTACCCCTCTCGCTCTTGAGGGGAGAGATTTAGAGAGAGGGTGAGAATTCCGTAGAGACACGGCATGCCGTGTCTCTACCACCCCTTTCCCACGGTGGGAAGGGTCAAGGGGCTAGGTCGGATTTCCAACTTCCTCTTCCTGCCTCTCCCACCTCTCACATCTCACTTCCATCAAGCCTTGCCTCAAATTCTGCCATGCTAAAGCTATATTCCTGCGTGCCATAGCACTCGACGGCAAAAGATGCAATCACACTTCCCATCCTGGCGCCCTGTTCCACGCTCTTGCGCTGGACCAACCCCTTGAGCAGCCCCGCCCTGTATGCATCTCCTGCGCCTGTTGGGTCAACCACCTGTCTCGGTTTCACGGCAGGAATCTCCGTTTCACCATCCCGGCTACGTATACAGGAGCCGAGTTCACCCAGCGTTGTAATGATTGCGCCGGTCAATTGAAGTAACTTTTGTTTATCTAACCCGGTCTTAGCGATGATCATTTCCAATTCATAGTCGTTGGAAATCAAAATCCGGGAACCTTTTATAGATCTAACCAGGTCTTGACCATCCCACATCGGCAATGATTGACCGGGGTCAAAAATGTAGTCTATACCCAGACTCTGATACTTAGCCGAATATTTGGCCATATCCTCAAGATTCCCCGGGGCCACTATAGCGATACAGTTCTCAGGTACGATATTGGAGAAGCTGAATGAGGAAGGATGCTTCATAGCGCCGGGGTTGAACCCTGTTATCTGATTGTCGGCCAGATCGGTTGTAATGTATGCGCTGGCGGTAAATTCCCCTTCGATAACCTTAATGTTATCCCTGGCCATGTTGTTTTTTACCAACCATTCGAAATACGCATGATAGTCACGGCCAATGGTAGCTACGATCGCCGGTTTTTCACCCAGAAGAGACAGCCCGTAAGCGATATTACCGGCAGTGCCGCCAAATTTCTCCTTCATACCATTGACAGTAAAGCTGACGTTCAGTACGTGTATTTTCTCCGGTAAAATGTGGTCGGAAAAATGTCCGGGAAAGTCCATGATCCTGTCATATGCCAGAGAGCCGGAAACAATAATATTCATTTCAACCCTGCACCTAATCGAAGTTACGATAGGTAATAATATTCAGCCAGCCGAGCCCGTTCAAAGCGTCTGTGAGAGGTTAGTGGTTTTCGAATCGTCATTAACAAAGCCTTCGTAGAGCATATCCACAGGCATGAGCTACGGATTTCATTATACCCCGTTTACGACCGGGGGGCTAGCCCGATGAGTATACACACCAGGGTCTTTGCATTATTGGAGAAACTCATATCAAGGAGGCTATACAACCTGTCATGCCGGAGCGGAGCGAAGCATCTCAGCGAAGCATCTCAGGGTGGGGATGAGAGGTATAGAGGTATTCCACAGTCGCTATTCTACAACCCCTCACCACCAGATTCTTTCCCGAAGATCGGGACTCCAGGATGACAATGCAAAGACCATGGGTAAGTAAGTTCAGCGTCTTTACATTTGCCTCCATTCCCATTGTTTGGGACGCAACTCTCCGTTTTGTTTAAATTGAGGGGTGGTGGGTTGCGCTTCGCTTCGCTCTACCTACTCTACATAACCACAATAGCTTCCCCCGTGTCTGAACAACCGCCAGAGCAACAGTTGACATGCCCCGCCATACGCTGGCATAATAGGTATGCGCTGAATAGAGTTGTTGGTCTTAAAGTCGTATAGCTTAGTTTGGCGTGTATCCCGATGACAATCGGGACGGTCTCGGTTTCGAGTTTACGGGGATAAGGTTAAGGTCGATTCAATAGGGGTGTAGCTCAGTTTGGTAGAGCAGCCGTCTCCAAAACGGCCGGTCGCGGGTTCGAATCCTGCCGCCCCTGCCAGTTTTGGATTTGTTGGAAGAGGTGACCGATGACAATAGCGATAGTACTTATCGTGGTTGGTGGGGTGGCGCTCCTCGTTAAACTCGGGGTTATAATCGGAAGTATCTGGAGTTTCACCTGGCCGGTATTGCTCATTGCCATAGGTCTAAGCTGGTTGCTGGGCCGGTTACGGCATCGGCACAATCACGGGTGGGGATGGTGTTGCGGGCCGTGGGGACACCACGAGGAGAAAGAAGAATAATTTTCACCCTCACCTTTCATCCTCTCCCCTCGAGGGAGAGGAGATTAAACGGGCCGGGGTGGTGGAATGGCAGACACGCTGTCTTGAGGGGGCAGTAAGCGTAAGCTTGTAGGAGTTCAAATCTCCTCCCCGGCACCAAATAAGTAAGAATACTTCTGAATGTGGCGGCGTAGCCAAGTGGCAAGGCAGGGGTCTGCAAAACCCCTATACAGCGGTTCGAATCCGCTCGCCGCCTCCATTTTATTGGGTTCATAGCCTGATAAATCAGGCAACTACGAAATAGGTCTAAAAGGGGCTGCCCCCGACTCGTCGGGGGCAGCCCCTTTTTCCTGATTTCTATCATTTAGTGTCTCGCCTATATTAATTGTTTACACTTTTCTACCCCACCCTGAGATCCTTCGTCCCGACGTATCGGGACTCCTCCGAGTAAAACATCGGAGTCCGATACCCGCTCGGACAGGATGACAAAGGTACTCCTTTCTCCTCTTCCCCGGTTTCCGTAACACGAACTTAACATTGGCGTAATACTGCATTAATGCAGCGTGTTTAGACTGGGTAGTATAAATCAACGGGGAGGAGAATATGTTTACTGCGATGTCCTTGCCTTTAGTTCGGGACGCAATGAGCCAGGCAGCTCAGGCCAAACCTGTGGTGGACACCGGCGACACTGCCTGGATACTGGCCTCGGCGGCCCTGGTTATGGTTATGACCCCGGCCCTCGGTTTCTTCTATGGGGGTATGGTCAGGAAGAAGAATGCCCTGTCCACTATAAACTGGAGCTTCATTATTGTGGCATTAATCAGCGTCCAGTGGGTGCTGTGGGGCTATAGCCTGGCATTCGGACCGGACAAGGGGCATATCATTGGCAACCTTTCCTGGTTCGGTCTCAATGGCGTAGGGCAGGAACCTAACGCTGATTATGCCGCCACTATCCCGCACTTGGCCTTCATGATTTTCCAGGCTATGTTTGCTGTTATCACTCCGGCTCTTATCACCGGCGCCTTCGCCGAGCGGATGAAGTTCAGCTCCTTCCTGGTCTTTATTTTGATTTGGGCTACTGTGGTCTATGACCCGGTAGCACACTGGATATGGGGTGTGGGGGGATGGTTGAGGAATCTTGGCGCATTAGACTTCGCTGGAGGCACCGTGGTACATATTGCCTCCGGTGTTGCGGCTCTGGCGGCGGCTATGGCTATGGGACGACGGCAGGGATATGGCAAGGAACCTATGGAACCTCACAATATCACAATGGTAGTGCTGGGGGCCGGTCTTCTGTGGTTTGGGTGGTTCGGTTTCAATGCCGGTAGCGCACTAGGCTCTAACGGGCTGGCTACCAGCGCGTTTGTCGTAACCAATACGGCAGCAGGCGCCGCAGCGTTGACCTGGATGATAATGAGCTGGCTGTTTACAGGGAAGACAAGTATTCTGGGCATAGCTTCGGGGGCTGTCGTCGGGCTTGTAGCTATCACGCCGGCCTCGGGATATGTAACTCCTTTAGCCTCTATTGCAATTGGTATAGGCGCTGGAGTATTTTGTTTCCTGGCGGTTCGAATGCGCAGCCGTTCCCGATTGGATGACTCGCTGGATGTGTGGGGTTGCCACGGCGTTGGCGGCACATGGGGAGCGCTGGCCACAGGCCTGTTCGCCAGCAAGGCGGTGAACCCGGCAGGCGCTGATGGTTTATTCTATGGCAATCCTGTGCAATTGTGGTACCAATTTATAGCTGTGGCGGTCGTCTGGGCCTTTTCGTTCAGCTTTACCTGGATTATTCTGAAGGTGATTGATGTGACTATGGGCTTGCGGGTCAAGGACCATGAGGAGGAGATGGGGCTGGACCTATCGCAGCATGGCGAAGCGGCCTACAGGATATAGGAGAATAAGGATTTTCACCACAGAGGGCGCGGAGGGCACAGAGAATTCTCGATTTCCTCCGTGTTCTCAGCGACCTCATCGGTAGAATCATAATGGTTCCGGCTTGTCCGGATTAGGAGAATAAGATGAAAAAAATAGAGGCTATTATCCGCCCCGAGAAGCTGGAGGATGTGAAGAATGCCCTGGCCGACAATGGTATCCTGGGTTTGAATGTGACTAACGTGACTGGCCGTGGGGTGCAGAAGGGTATAACCTATTCGGGGCGGGGAGGGCGTCCGGTCAGTGTGGATATGTTACCCAAGATCAAGCTGGTTACGGTTGTCAAGGATGCCGATATGGAAAAAGTGCTTGACATAATAATAAAGGCTGGCCGGACAGGAAATATAGGAGATGGCAAGATATTTATCTCGTCGGTGGAGGAGGTAATACGGGTGCGGACGGGGGAGCGGGGGGAGAACGTTTTGTAGTTGCCCAATTCATTGGGCAGTTTCTTGTCCCATGATACACCACCCGATAAATCGGGCAACTACGGGGTTCACCCTCTCCGAAAGTGTTTCACCTTTACGGAGTCTCGATGAGTCCCGCTAAGTCGGGACATCATCGGACACCTACGCCTCTCCCATCGAGGGAGAGGAAGATTGAAGGTCTCACCCCAACTCTTTGCCGAAGATGGTCACGCAGGCTACTGAGGGCGGTCCGCCTAACGTGTGGGCCAGTCCCCTTCGGATATTCTTCAACTGGCGGTTGCCGGCTTTGCCCTGGAGCTGTTTGTATACCTCGTAGCTCATGCGCAGGCCGCTGGCGCCTACCGGATGGCCGAAGGACTTCAGCCCGCCGTCGGCGTTGACCGGCAGGTCGCCGGTGAGGGTGAAGCTACCCGCCTCAATGTCCTTGCGGGCCTGCCCTTTAGGACTGAAGCCCAAGTCTTCGTAGATTATCATCTCGGTGATGGTAAAGCAGTCGTGGACCTCTGCTATGTCTATGTCCTCTCTTGGGTTGGTTATGCCTGCCTGCTGGTAAGCGGCTTTCGATGCCTTGCGGTTGGCCTCGAAGCCCAGCCAGTCGAAGCCGGGCCGGAAGTGGGGCATCATGGGGTCAACAGCCAGGCCGATGCCTTTTATATAAACCGGGTCGGGTCGGTATTTTTTGGCCAGGTCGGCCCGGGTGATGATGGCAGCGGCGGAGCCATCGCTATTGCCGCAGCAATCGAACAGGCCCAGGGGCCAGGCTATAATAGGCGCAGCCAACACTTGCTCGATGGTTATTGCCTTACGCAGATGGGCCTTGGGGTGTGATGCGCCGTTACTATGGTTCTTCACAGCAATCTGGCCGATGATTCTTTTGCCCTCGTCGGGGGTGAGGTGATAGGTGTGAAAATAGCGTGTAGCTATCAAAGCGAAGGAGCCGGGAGCGGTGCGGCGGAACTCCCAAACGGGGTGCATTCCCCGGCCTACGCCCAATCCTCCGGCGCCGGTATCCTTGAGCTTCTCAAAGCCCTGGGCCAGGACGACATCGTAAGCGCCGGCAGCTACCGCATAGGTGGCGTTGCGTAACGCCTCCAGGCCGGTGGCGCAGAAGTTCTCTACTCGTGTTACAGGAATGCTCCTCAGTTTGAGAGGGTCGGCGAGGCAGCAGCCCCCGATACCTGTCCAGTTGGCGGCGGCGGTGCCTACCCAGGCGGCCTGGATATCATCGGGTTTGACGCCGGCATCCTGATAGGCTTCGTAGGCAGCCTCTATTATCAGGTCCTCGGGGCGTTTTTCCCAGTGTTCGCCGAACTTGGTGCAGCCCATGCCGATTATGGCAACTTTATCTCTAATGCTTTCCATAAATCTAAACCTCTTTTCTTATACCCGGGTTATGCCTGTATATTGTAGGGGTAAGAGAACAACAAATGGGAAGGTTCACCCTCACCCCTTCGACAGGCTCAGGGCATGCTTTAGTCCTCTCCCCTCGAGGAAGAGGTGATTCCAGACCATCAAGGGCAATCGCTATTTTGGTTTCTAATATGTTTCACTTTACCATCTTTCTGGCTATAGAGCAAGGTAGTAAAAGTACCATAATCCGTGGATGGTACCCCCCGATGTATCGGGGGGCATGGGGTTTTTATATCTATGCCCCAGACTGAAGTCTGGGGTACTGGGGAAAACCCCCATGGTTTACGGCACAATGCCATTTATTCAAATGCATACGAAGATTAGAATCCACGGATTACGGAAGTAGATTCCTGATTTGACACTAAATTGTGGCTGAGATATATTAAGACCATCTAATTTATGCATCAAGGGGGCTTTGTGGCAAGAGGCGAGATAGTTATAGATGAAGCCTATTGTAAAGGGTGTGGTTATTGTATTAAGTTCTGCGCCCGCGGTTGCATAGTTCAACCCGGCGATAAATTCTCTCCTCAGGGATACCTGCTGCCGGAATTTGAAAACACTGAGAAGTGTAATGCCTGCGGTATCTGTGCCTGGATGTGCCCTGACCAGGCTATCGAGGTCTACCGGTTGGTGGAGGATAAAGTCCCAAGCATAGTGTAGGTTGAACGATACGAATATAGATACAAAGAATACATTAAATCCTAACACAGGTTAACTGGAAACTCTAAGCACTAATTTCTAAACACTAAACAAATTCAATTGACCAAAATCCAAAATCAAAGACCTCGTTTGGAATTTGGTGCCTGGGTTTTGGGATTTGTTTAGGATTTGGTGCTTCGGATTTAGAGTTTCCAATTTGTTGAGAAGATGGGTATTACTTTAGCTGCTGTGAATATACTTGTTTAATGTTACTTAAGGAGCCATATTAAATGGGGGAGAAGATGTTCGTCCAGGGGAACGAGGCAGTGGCCTGGGGGGCGCTGAATGCCGGTTGTGAAGCTTTCTTTGGCTATCCCATAACCCCTCAAAATGAAATAACCGAGTGGTTTGCCAGGGAGTATCCCAGACGGGGGAAGGTATTCGTTCAGTCCCAGAGCGAGACCGGCTCGATCAACATGCTCCACGGCGCTGCTGCCTGTGGGGTGCGGGCTATGACCTCCACTTCCGGTCCGGGTTGGGGGCTGATGCAGGAAGGGATGTCCAACCTGGCTAATGCGGAGTTGCCCTGTGTTATCGTTTTAGTGCAGCGTGGTGGGCCTGGCGCCGGAACAACCCGGCATGCTCAAATGGACTATTCATCGGTGACTCATGGTGGTGGCGCCGGGGGATACAAGAATATCGTTCTGGCCCCGGACTCGGTACAGGAACTCCACGACTTTGTCCAGCTTGCTTTCTACCTGGCCGACAAATACCGCAATCCTGTCATTGTCCTCAGCGATGCTATTCTGGGCCAGATGGCTGAGCCGCTGGAGCTACGGCAACTAGAGTTTGGGCATCTCCCCGTAAAGGATTGGGCCATATGCGGTAAAACGCACCATCCTGGTGGCCAACGGCGGGGTATCTCCATCGGCCAGGGCTTTATACCCAATCCCGAATACTCCACTTATCTGGCTTTTATGGAACATCTTAATAATAAAACCCAAGAGATGAAGCAAAATGAGGTCCGCTACGAAGCTCATCATTTAGAATCGGCTAAGCTAATCCTGGTGTCCTTTGGTTCGGTGGCCAGAGCATCCCAGGGTGCTATGGATATGGCCAGGGATGTGGGCTTGCCGGTGGGGTTGCTGCGTCCGCTAACCTTGTGGCCGTTCCCGTATGAAGTCATTCGGCAGCATATCCGCGAGGGGGTCCAGTTCCTGGTTGTGGAAGATAACCTGGGCCAGATGATTGAGGATGTCAATACTGCTGTGGGGCAGCGTACCCCCGTTCATTATTTGGGGATGCTGGCCCGCCATGAGCCCAGGGAGATGGGCATGATTTTCCCGGACAGGATCCTGGAAAAAATAAAGGAGATATTAGCGAAGTGATAGACGCTGAAGAGGCGAAGCCCATACTTAAAAAGGAAAAAGTTGCCGGACGGCCGGACTTATGGCTGCGAACGGCCAACAACCCTATTCCATCCTGCCCCGGCTGCCATGAACCCACAACTGCCCGCGCTATCCTGGAGGTATTACAGGAGATGGGGCTTACCGGAGAGACAGTGATGGTGCTGGGTGTAGGCTGCTCTTTCGCTTTCCAGTCTATGATTGACCTGGACTATCTGTGTTGCGCACACGGACGCCCGCCCGATGGGGCTACTGCGGTGAAACGGGTGCTCAAGGGAAAACCATTAGTCTTTACTGTCCAGGGTGATGGAGATTGTATCGCTATCGGCGCCGGGGCGCTTATCAATGCGGCGGCGCGGGCTGAAAATTTTACAATAATCATGTTAAACAATGCCAACTACGGGACTACAGGAGGCCAGTTGGCACCGACTACCCCGCTGGGACAGGTTACAAGCACCACTCCTCAGGGGCGGAGCACCAAAGAGGGTTTTCCGGTTCGTGTGCCTGAGCTACTGGCCACCTTTGATGGCGTAGTCTACACGGCTCGCGGCGCAGTGAACACCCCGGCTAACTATCAGAAGACAAGGGGTTACATAAAGAAGGCATTCCAGTCGCAGATGGCTGGTCAGGGCTTGAGCTTTGTGGAGGTCCTCTGTGCCTGCCCTCCTAATTGGCACATGACACCCCTGGATAGCCTGAAATGGATAGAACAGACTATGATTCCTCAGTTTCCTCTTGGGGAGTTTAAGGATGTTCAAAAAGC
>Ga0209514_10005262_pt1 | contig 16713 bp, 19 predicted proteins | sample Subgrocontami58m_FD_187452 | JGI IMG/M metagenome (GOLD analysis project Ga0209514, IMG submission 187452) | Subsurface groundwater microbial communities from S. Glens Falls, New York, USA - GMW37 contaminated, 5.8 m (SPAdes) (version 3) | ecosystem: Environmental > Aquatic > Deep subsurface >...
GACATGACGGGCGTCTGCGCCCGGAAGCGCTCGACGATGCTGCGCACGAAGGGGCGGATGCCGGCCGAGGTCACCAGCACCGGCGCCTCGCCCGCGCGCGCGGCTTCCTCGAAGCGCTCGCGCACCAGATTGATGAACTCGGTGAGCTTTGACGGCTGCATGGCCAGGCTGCGTTCCTCGCCCGGGCCGACGATGGATTCCGCGAAGCTCTGCTCCCATTTCGCCGTCAGTGCGATCAGCGGCAGATAGCCCGCGGGCGAGGTGTGCTGCGCGCAGATTTGCCGCGCCAGCCGCGCGCGCACATGCTCGGCGATGGCGGCCGGGTTGCGGGTGAACGACAGTGCGTCGGCAACGCCTTCCAGGATGGTGGCGAGGTCGCGGATTGACACCCGCTCCGCCAGCAGCAATTGCAGCACGCGCTGGATCGCCGACATGCTGATCTGCGCCGGCGCGATGTCCTTGACCAGTTCGCTCTGCTCCTTGGGCAGTTCCTTGATGAGTTTCTGCACCTCCGAGTAGGAGAGCAGCTCGGACACGTTGCTCTTGAGCAGCTCGGTCAGATGCGTCGAGAGCACGGTGGCGGAATCCACCACGGTCAGGCTCTTGAGCGAGGCTTCCTCCTTCAGCGAAGCGTCCACCCAGGTTGCGGGCAATCCAAACGTCGGCTCGGTGGTATGGATGCCGGGGAAGTTCACCTGCCCGCCGGTGGGATCCATCACCATGTATTGGCCGGGCCAGATGCGCCCCGTGCCGGCCTCCACTTCCTTGATCTTGATGACATAGGTGTTGGCCTCGAGCTGCACATTGTCGAGGATGCGCACCGCCGGCATGACGAAGCCCATCTCCACGGCGAGCGAACGGCGCAGCGCCTTGATCTGCTCGGTCAGGCGGTCGGTGCCGTCGGGTGAATTGACCAGCGGCAACAGCGCATAGCCAAGCTCGATCTTCAGGTCGTCGATCTTCAGCGAGGCGGAGATCGGCTCTTCGCTTGGCAGGGGATGGGCGTCGGCCTGCGCCTTCTTGGCGTCGGCGGCAAGTTGTTTGATCTGGCGCTTGTCGAACATCAAGGCCAGCGCGCCGGCGCCCGCGCCCAGCGCCAGGAAGGGGATCATGGGAATGCCGGGCAAGAGCGACATCACCGCCATCACCGCGCCCGACATGCCGAGCGCCTTGGGATAGCCGGAGAGCTGCCGCAGCAGCGCTTGGTCGGCCGCGCCGGAAATCCCCGCCTTGGAAACCAGCAGGCCGGCGGCGGTGGAGACGATCAGCGCCGGCACTTGCGTCACCAGTCCGTCGCCGACCGTGAGCAGGGTGTAGGTATGCGCGGCGTCGGCAAAGCTCATGCCCTGCTGGGCAATGCCGATGATCATTCCGCCGATGATGTTGATGAACACCACCAGCAATCCGGCGATGGCGTCGCCGCGCACGAATTTGGAGGCGCCGTCCATGGCGCCGAAGAAGCCGCCCTCATCCTCGAGCTGCTTGCGCCGCCGCCGCGCCTCCTGCTCGTCGATCATGCCGGCGGAAAGGTCGGCGTCGATCGCCATCTGCTTGCCGGGCAGGGCGTCGAGGTGGAAGCGCGCGGCCACTTCAGCGATGCGGCCGGAGCCTTTGGTGATGACCACGAAATTCACGATCACCAGGATGGTGAAGACGATGATGCCGATGACGAAGTTGCCGCTCATCACGAAGTTGCCGAAGGCCTCGATGACGTGCCCGGCGGCGTCCGTTCCTTCATGGCCATGGGCGAGAATGAGGCGCGTGGAGGCGAGGTTGAGCGCCAGCCGCAGCATGGTCGCGATCAGCAGCACGGTGGGAAAGGAGGAGAATTCCAGCGGCGTATGGATGAACAGCGCCGTCATCAGGATCAGCACCGAGATGATGATCGAAATGGCAAGGCAGAGATCGAGCAGCAGCGGCGGCAGCGGCAGGATGAGCACCACCAGGATCGCCAGCACGCCGATGGCCAGCGCGAGATCGCCGCGCTTGAGCATGTTGCCGAGGTCGCCGATGCTCGGCAGCCCCATGCCGCCGGCTGCCGCCTGTCCTGCCGTTGCGTCACTCATGGGGGCGGATGTGTGCCTTCTGTGCCGTTCGCCGGCGCCAGCGGGTTGCCGCGCGGCCGGCGGGCCGCTGGGCCGGATGGAAGGAAGTGCTGCGGCGGCGTCCAAGTGAATCCCCCGACTCGCCGGTAAGCGAGTGCTCCCCGGCAAGATTTGCCCGGTTTATGGTTAGCGGCTGGTTAACGGAACGCTCTTCTTCCCCTCTCCCCTTGCGGGAGAGGGTGGATCGCCGAGCGGAGCGAAGGCGAGCCGGGTGAGGGGGCTTTGCTTTCCCGTCATGGCCGGACTTGTTCCGGCCATCCACGTCTTTGCTGCAAATGAAGGAAGGCGTGGATGCCCGCGACCCGCTGCGCCGGAGTGCAAGCGAGGCGAGCAAGCGCGGGCATGACGAGTGTTTGTCATTCCGGGGCGCCACCCCCCACCCTAACCCTCTCCCCGCAAGCGGGGAGAGGGAGAATCAAATCACGGCCCCCCTAAACCCTCATCGCGATTTTTTCTTCTTCAGCTTCACCCCCGGCTCGTCGCCGTTGGTGAAGACGACGCCGGCTTTTTCCAGAGCCTGCACGACGGCGCTAATCGTCGGGCCATGCTTCGCCTCGTCCGCTTCCATCTTCCTGATTGTATTGCGATGAACGCCGGACTTTTCAGCCAAATCACGCATGGTCCACTTGACAAGTGCCCTTGCCGCTCTTATTTGTTCACTAGAAACATTTTTGTGCATATTGAACAGTGCTTCTGTCACATCCAGGTGGCAATAGCATACATGGATGAGCCATTCCATGCCGCGCCGCAAACCTGCGCCGGGCAAGCGCCCGCGCGCCAAAGCGACTGCGAAAGTCCGGCTGGCAGAGGCCGTGCATCGCGCCTTTGACCTGGAAATACCGCTGACCAACACCCGCCACCTCATTGCGGCCCTGCGGATGATCGGCGACGGCATGGTGGCCGACCGCAACGACGAGGGCCTCCCGATCGCGGCCATCGCCCGCGCGGCATCGAACCGGCTCGATGAGCTGGAACGGGTCTGGCTCGGAATCCTCAAGGCGGGGCGCGGGTGACCTGATCGTCATGGCCGGGCTTGACCCGGCCATCCACGTCTTACTTCCTCGGCGTTTTGGCGAGCTGCTTGATCGCGTCCCGTGGGTCAAAGCCGATCGCTTCCGCCCATTCCATCAGTTCGACCACGTCGATGAGCTTCTGTCCGGTTTCGACATAGGTCACGTAGGACTGCGAGCGGCCGAGTCGCTTGGCGACATCCACCTGCCGCAGCTTGGCCTTGTTCCGTCGTTCGACAATGAACGCCCGCAACGCTTCGTGACGCGGCGAATCGAGCGTGCGGACCATGGCGCCCCCCGTTTAGGAGGCGCGTCCTTAAAACAACTTTTCTGTTACCCATAAAGTTGGTATTAGACTTTCGGTTATGGGGAGAGGGACTTCTATATCGCAGGGCGCGGAGCCGCCGGCACACCCGGCCGAGGCCTGCGCCATCCTCATCAAGTGCTACCGCGACGGCGCCGGGGCGGAAGCGCTGCTGCGCGCCTTCCTCGCCGAGCGCGACTGCAACCGTCCTGCCGCGCGGTTTTGGATTGCGGTGTATGGGATGATCGTGGAGAAAACGAAGCAGTCGCAGGGTGGACTGAGCTAAGCGGCAGCGAGTCCATCAGTTGCCAGTTTTACGTGGATACGGCCCCTTCTTTACCTATACACGCTTCATTTCGAGATTGGGCTAACGTTTTAAGCCATTCGACATATTGGGCGGGTGATGGCGCGATCCGCCCCCCGCTTCTCCCCCGCCTTGTCGAAGGCGATGACGAGCCTGGTCATGCGGCGTTGAAAGTAATCCGTCCGGCTTCTCCCGTTTTCCTGCGGCGGGGCCGCACCGTGATCTCGACATCCTGATCGAACGCGGTGAGCATTCGCATCAGCCGTTCCACGGAAAAGCCTTGGTAATGGCCGCGCAGAATGTTCGATAGGTCGGGTTGCTTGATGCCGGCCAGCTTCGCTGCGGCGATCTGTGTCAGCTTCCGGGCTTTGATGAGCCGATGAAGCTGCACGACCAGAGCGGCTTTAAGCTGATGTTCCTCGGCGTTCGGGAGGCCGAGGTCGGCGAAAATGTTGCCGCTTCCGATTTCATGGATGGGCAGGGTCTTCTTGCTCATGATCTGGCTCCCTTGGCGGCTTGGTGAATGATCTCGGCCTGACGCAAGCGCTGCCTGACCAGATCGAGATGTCGTTGTGGGGTGGCAATCCCCTTTGTAGATTTTTTCTGGAACGTATGGAGGACATACAGCACGCCCTCGAAACGAACGGTGTAGACCGTCCGGTAGGTGTCGCCGTCGAAGTTATCGCGAATCTCGAGAACGCCGCTTCCGAAGCCCTTCAGAGGCTTCGCGCCGGCTGGATGTTCCCCAAGCTGCGCTTCAAAGAGGGCCTGTCCGATCTCCCGCCGGACCTCCGCAGGGAACGCCTGCAAGTCGCGCCGGCTGGAGCCGACAAAAACCGCAGGCTTGATCGCGCGAAGGAGATCATCCACGGGATTATAGTATTTATACTATAACCCTTTGTCAACGCGCAGTGGAACATTGACACCTCCAGGAAACTGTCCACAGCCCGCTTTTGCGCGGGCCTGACCGGAAAATTATCTTGACAATATTCCTAAGGTATATAATCGCATTTATATACTTGACAATTGTAACCCAAAGGGACATATTGATGCTTACAGGGGAGCATCATGGCGAAAGCAGTATTTCAGAGCCCCATCTTTCAGGACGAAACTAAGGCCCGCAAAGCCCTAGAGGCCGTACTGTGGCCTGATGGTCCTTTCTGCCGCCATTGCGGCAGTAGCCACCCCGATCAGATTGCCAAGATGCAGGGCAAGTCCGCTCGCCCCGGCCTCTACTATTGCAACGACTGTAAGAGCGAGTTCACCGTGACTGTTGGCACCGTTTTTGAGCGCAGCAAGGTTCCTCTCACGAAATGGTGGATGGCCGCTCACATGCTCAATTCTGGCAAGAACGGCGTCAGCGCCCACGAAATTCACCGCACCATCGGCGTCACCTATAAAACGGCTTGGTTCATGATGCACCGCTTGCGCGAAGCCATGAGCGGAATGAGCGGCGGCGCGATGGGCGGCTCCGGTCAATCCGTGCAGGCGGACGAAACCTACTACGGCAACACCAGCAAGCGCGCCAAGGGCTACAGGAAGGGTCATAGCCACAAAGCTGGCATTGTCGCGCTTGTTGAACCCAAAGGCCGCGTAAAGGTTTTCCACGTTAAATCCGCGACGGCCTTCGGCGTCCGCGAAATTCTCGTTCGCAATGTGCGGCGCAACTCAGAACTGCACACCGATGAAAGTCGCCTTTACACTTTGACCGGCAAGGAATTTGCCGCGCACAAGACGGTCGAACACGGTTGGAACCAAAGCGGCTTCTATGTCGGAAAAGACGGCCAGACCACTAACGCCGTCGAGAATTTCTTCGGCAATTTCAAGCGCGGTATGAAGGGTACCTACCGCTTTTGCAGCGAACAGCACCTTGCGCGCTATCTCGCGGAATTTGAGTTCCGCCACAACAATCGTTCCGGCCTTGGCGTTACTGACGGGGAACGGACGGCGAAGGCTCTTTCTGGTATCGAGGGCAAGCGCCTGACGTATCGGCCAGCTATCTAAACCTAACCCGAAATGGATTCGGCACAACGCTAGGCGGTTTTCCGCTTGGCGGAAGCGCCGCGGTTTGGGCGTTTGATTTTTTTGCGCCTCTTTCCGAGTTTCATATCTTCATGCGCTTTGGGGGGCATACGCCCAAGAGCTGCCATCAGTTGTTTTGTACCTTCAAGTGGTGATGCTTTTGTCATGCTTTTGTGCCTTGCACGTTGAACGTTATCAAAAAGTCCGCAATATCCTTAAAAGAGGAGTGGTTCACAGGAATCAATTGATGGTGCTTGTCCTCATCAAATACTTTTCCTAATGCGACGAATGGATCAACCACACATCGCACGGCCAAATTAGTGCGCAGCCACGCCTTACCGAAGCGAGAGTCATTGTTCCACTTCTCGGCACCAATCAGCGCCATAAATGTATCGACATCCTTGCCGATCGTTTTGTCAGCATCCCGCGCCGATGGAACGCACAACCTTTCTAAATGCCCGTTCAGGCTTGCCCACGGGATCATCAATACAGACACGGCGGGCTTTATTTTTGTAGTTCGTTCCAGTGGCTTTGATGGCGCGCTGCCAGCACCAAAGAACTCGTCAATTTGCCTGCAAACGTTGTCGAAATTATCTTTCGGAGCTTCGTCGTTATCCGCAACGATTACAATATCGCGCAGAGAAGCAAATGTTTTTGGCCTACTAATTTGAAAACCGGCTATTGCTTCACCGAACTTGGCATTTCCTCCCCGCGAGTGCTTTCGGCCGCCGGTATGCCAAATATGAAACCTGGGTAGATTGCGCGTCTCGATTAGTCGGTGAAAAAAGAAACAATCCTCCGGACCCTCACAGATTAAGAGCCTAGGAAAGTGTGGTTTGTCTTCATTCGTCTCCGCCACGCACCTCAACTCCCTGAGCAATACCAGCCTTCAGTGATTGGCCCCCAAATTGAAACATCTCTACGTTCCAATTTTTGTCGTGTTCAAGACGCCAAAGAGAAATATCACCTACGTCCTTTCCAGCCGCGCTGGTTAGAGACGAAAGCCATTCGCCACTGTGACTCGACAGAAACAACTGGCAGTCGTTCTGACGCGCTGTTTCGAGCAGCAACCTAATCATTGATGCTTGTCTGGAATAATAAACGCCATTCTCTACTTCATCTACTAATACAACTCCATTCTTTTGATGTGCGATGGCTACGGCAATAGCGACAATCCGATTGATCGCACCAGATACAGCGGTCAGTGGAATCTTTCTTTTGAAGCCGCGGACACTTGCGTGCACTGCCGGTAGCGCACCGATGGTTTCAATACTCAAGTCATCAAGCCAAGAGAAAATACTCTTGAACGACCGAATCAAATCACCAGTTTGTCCAGCCGTGCTTAGTGCCGAAAATCTAGCAGCGGCCTCAATAGACGGGACCGGGGCAGCAGCGGGGAAAAAGTAACAGTCGGATTTACCGACGCCAGAATGTTCAAATTGAATCCCAGCTGAGCTAATTTTTGTTCGACTTACTTTTTTATCTCCTTTGAAATCAGTCCATTCAAAAATAGTGGACGAGGTAACTTCGGCCTCACGAGTGCCGTTGCCACCAACGGGTATTCTGGTTTCGCTTTGGCCTTTTGAAATCTTTAGCGATCTGGTTTCGGCACCGTCGCCATTGAGGATAATTTCGACCGGCGCTTGAGTGTCTGCGGCGCTGAACAAATCTCCGTACAGTGCATCTTCAATCGTTTGTGGAGCGCCGCCGAAAGCCCCGTCAAGGCCACGCCATTGACGAAGCACTATTGCTTTTTCTGGAGTGGCGGAAAGCGCAAGAAAAATAGCTTCAAGTAAAGCAGTTTTGCCGACGCCATTGTCACCAACTATGACATTGACCCGGTTGCAGTGATCTACCTTGAAATTTTTGAACCCCTTGAAGTTTTTTATTTCTATTGAATGAATCATTTGATACCCCGCCGGAAGAACACCCGGTTCCGCTCTGTAGGGTATCTTAGCGTGGACGTAGCGAGGGCGTATAGCCCGTGCGGACGGTTTGGTAATAGCACCCATCGGGCGCTCCTTTCAGTTGGAGCGCGTTCAGATACTTGCTGCCCTGTCAGATCGGGCTATAGGATGCGTGTCCTACAATTGTCAAGTATATAAATGCGTATATAATCCTACACCCGCCTGGCTCACCGAGGGGCGTCTTCTAGGGACGTTTAGTTGGCGGGGCTGGGTGCGGTGCCCGCGGGCGTGGCTCTTAACCACGCGCTCGGGCGGCGCCGAACCCCGACCCCCGGGCAATAGGACCCGGGCGCAGGAGCTAGCAGCCGTCGGCGCAAATGCCCGCGGCGAGCGCGGGACGGCGGCCGGAAAGCACCGCAGCGGAGCGCCGAGAGGCGCGCGCCCCGCCAAAGGGCGCGCCGCGTCTTAGCGGACGCGGATTTGTTTGGTGCGCCTTTTCGGCGCTCCGCTCCCCTCGTTTTAAGGGGGGAAAAAGCCTTGCCCCCGCGGAGGCGGGGGTTGGCCCCGCGCAGGCGAAGCAGACGACGGCGCGCCCGCGCCGCAAAGAACAGGGCAAGCGAAGCGTTGGCTAGGGCTGTTTGAAATTCGATCTACCCTTCATACTTGCCGCATCGGCTTCGCCGGAGCCGCGGCGGCGGGAAAGGGCGAAATATTCGGGCGGTGCATGGTCGTGTTTTTCGGACCGCGCACGTCCGGATTGGACCAGGTCCAGCACTCGCCGGTCTCGTCCTGAAAGCAGACCCAAAGCAGATCAAACTCCGGGCCGTAGTCGATGACGAAATGCGCCAGCGCCTCACCCTTCGGCGTCATCAACGGAACGGGAGGATTGAGCTGAATCACAGACACGGGACACCTGCGAACGGGACCGGATAACCCCTTGGCCCCGTCGCAGTTCCCCGTAAAAATACCTGTAGCTATTGCCGCTTCCAGATTTCGGCGCCGACCTGGCGGCCGTTGGCATAAGTCCAAACGCCGGCCCAGTTGCCGCCGTCCTCGCCATAGAGCGCAAGTCCGGTGTCTTTGCCGGATTTGTAGGATACCGCGATGAAATCCTTGTTGCCGATGCCGGTCCCGTCATACTGCGTGCCGCCCACGATCCAGATCACGCGATAGGTCTCGCCGGTTTTCTCGACCTTCACGGTGCCGGTGTATTTCGAGCCGTCACCCGGATTGGTCCCCTCGACCTTGTAGATACCGACCGGATTGGCGGCAAAGGCAGCGGGTGTGCCGAGCACAAGCGCGGCCGCAGCAATAGCGAACAGATGACGCATAATTTCCTCCCAAAAGAATCCCCGAATTAGCTGCTATGCCATGTCCGGGCGATGACAAGATAGTAGGTTATCTGAAATTCGATTACCTCGTCATCGCCGGGTTTGTCCCGGCGATCCCGTTCAGGGACGCATTGCTCACCTAAGCGAGATGGCCGGGACAAGCCCGGCCATGACGAAGAAGTAGTGCGTTTTTACTACGCTACGCCGCGCCGCGCAGCTCGCCGCCGCAGCGCAAGTCGGGTTTACCCGACTTGCGCCTCAAAAGAACGATCTCTGGGTAAACCCGAGATCGATGGCGGCACCGGCGTTCCGTCGGCGGCATATTCGTTGAGCTTGTTGCGCAGCGTCCGGATCGAGATGCCGAGGATATTTGCGGCGTGGGTGCGGTTGCCGAGGCAATGCTTCAGCGTCTCCAGGATGAGGTCGCGCTCGACCTCCGCCACCGTGCGTCCCACCAGATTGCGCGTGACCTGCTCGGCGGCCAGCGCCGCATGCGCCACCGCCGGGGTCTTCGACTGGTCGATGCGCGCGCCGTCGGGCGTCAACAGCCCATCGACGCCGATCTCGTCGCCGACTGCCAGCAGCACCGCGCGGTGCAGCGTGTTCTCCAATTCGCGCACGTTGCCCGGCCAGCGGTTGGCGACGAGCGCGTGCCGCGCTTCGGCTGAGAGCGGACGCAGCGGCACATCATTGGCCGTGGCGTATTTCTTGATGAAATACTGCGCCAGCTCGACGATGTCGGCAGGGCGCTCGCGCAGCGGCGGGATTTTCAGATTGACCACGTTGAGGCGGAACAGCAGGTCCTCGCGGAACTTGCCCTCGCGCACCGCTTCGGCGAGGTCGCGATTGGAGGTCGCCACGATGCGGATGTCCACCGGCACCGGCCGGGTGCCGCCGACGCGGTCGATCACGCGCTCCTGAATGGCGCGCAGGAGTTTTGCTTGCAGCCGCGCGTCCATCTCGGAAATCTCGTCGAGCAGCAGCGTGCCGCCGGTCGCTTCCTCGAATTTCCCAATGCGGCGGGCGACGGCGCCGGTAAAGGCGCCCTTCTCATGGCCGAACAGTTCGGACTCCAGGAGATTTTCCGGGATCGCCGCGCAGTTGATGCAGATGAAGGGCTTTTTCGAGCGGTTCGAGCGGTTGTGCAGGTAGCGCGCCAGCACCTCCTTGCCGGTGCCGGACTCGCCGGTGATGAGCACCGAGGCGTCGGACGTGGCGATCTGTTGCGCCAGCTTGACCACCCGCGCCATGGCCTCGTCGCGATAGATCAGCTCGCGCCTGTCGTCGGCGACGGCGGCGAGCACGGCTGCAATCAACTCGGGATCGGGCGGCAGCGGGATGTATTCTTTCGCGCCGGCATGGATCGCCGCCACCGCGGCGCGGGCGTTGTTGTCAACGCCGCAGGCGACGATCGGCACATGGATATGCTCGGCCTCCAGCCGCTGCACCAGGTCGCGGATGTCGAGGGCCACGTCGGCCATTATTAAGTCGGCGCCGCGGCCCGAGCGCACCACCGCCATGGCCTGCTCGATATTCTCGGCGTGGGTGACGGACGCGCCCTTGTCCATGGCCATTTTGGTGGCGAGCGTGAGCTGGCCCTTCAGGGTGCCGACGATCAGGAGGCGCATGACTTTAACTCCGTAGCTTTCTGTCATTCCGGGCGAGCGCGAAGCGCGAGACCCGGAATCCAGAGGCAAGAAGAAAGATCGGTTTGTGCATCTGGATTCCGGGTTCGCCGCGGAGCCTGTCATCGGGCCGCGCTTCGCGCGGACCCGTTGGCGCCGCCCCGGAATGACGAATAAAATATGCCATCAATTGCGTTCCGCCTTGATGATTTCCGTCATGGTCACGCCTAGCTTGTCCTCGACCAGCACCACTTCGCCGCGGGCGACCAGGCGGTTGTTGACATAGATGTCGATGGCTTCGCCGACCTTGCGGTCCAGTTCCAGCACGGCGCCGGGCCCGAGCTTCAGCAACGCGCCCACGTCCATGCGCGAGCGGCCGAGCACGGCGGACACCTGCACGGGGACGTCGAACACCGCCTCCAGATCGGAGGCGCTGCGCGTTACCGAATCCTGGTCGCCGTCGGTGGTGAGTTCGGTGCTCTCGGCGAAGTTTTGCACATTGCCGCTCTTTTCCAGATCGGGAAGCGGCACTTGGCCTTCGTTGTTGCTCATGGGGCGGACCTTTCGGGAATGTCATGGGGGGTAGTGGGGGCGGCGCAGCGCGCCGTGACGTAGCGTTCGACCGCCTCGGCGATCGCCGCTTCGGCTGCGGCGCTGTTGCGATTGACGCCGCCGTCGGCCCATTCGATGCGGCAGTCGCCCGGTGCGATCTCGGGCTCCGCCAGCACAACTAGGCGTCCCTCGAAGCCGCTGGAGCGGACGATATCATCGAGTTTGTCGCGCGTGGCCTCATAGAGCGCGTCGTTGACGCGCACGACCACATGCGGCGCGGCGACGAGCTGGCGGAAGCATTCGGTGGAGAGCGCGGCGATCTCCGCGAACGGCTCGCGGTGGATCAAGGCGGGGGCCAGCTTGCGGCCCACGGCCACGGCGACCTCGACGGCTTCCGCCTCCAGCTTTGCCTCAACCGCGCGCAGGGCCTGATCGAGGCGGTCGAAGGCGCGGGCGATGCGCTCCAGCGCCGCGGCGGTCAGGCGGCTCGTCTCGGCCAGCGCCTGTGCCTCGGCCACGGCGACGCCATTGCGATAGCCGTTGGCTTCAGCTTCCGCGAGCTTCGCAGTATGCTCGGCGAGCGACATCGCCGGCTTGGATTCCGCGCCGCCGCTGAAATCCACGTCGAAGAGATATTTGGCTGCCGCTGCCATCAGTAGATCAACTCCTCGTCGCTACGGCTCTTGGAGATGAGGATTTCGCCCTTGACGGCGAGATCCTTCGCAAAATTGACCAGCTCCGCCTGGGCTTCGTCCACGTCGCGCAACCGCACGGGTCCAAGCGCCTGCATATCGTCGATCAGCATCTTCGCGGCGCGCGTCGACATGTTGCTGAGGAAGAATTGCCGCACCGCCTCGGACGCGCCCTTCAGGGCGATTCCAAGCTTGTCCTTGTCGATGTGGCGCATCAGCGTCTGCGCCGACCCGGTGTCGAGCTTGATCAAGTCGTCGAAGGTGAACATGAGCGCCTTGATGCGCTCGGCCGCGTCGCGGTTGTCCTCTTCCAGCGCGGTGAGGAAGCGCGTCTCAGTTTGTCGGTCGAAGTTGTTGAAGATTTCCGCCATCACCTCATGCGCGTCGCGTCGGCGGGTCTGCGAGAGGTTCGACATGAATTCGGTGCGCAGCGTCTGCTCGACGCGCTCGATGATCTCCTTTTGCACCGCTTCCATCTTCAACATGCGGTTGACGACGTCGAGCGCCAGCTCCTCTGGCAGGATGGCAAGCACGCGGGCGGCATGTTCCGGCTTCAGCTTCGACAGCACGACGGCGATGGTCTGCGGATATTCGTTCTTGAGGTAATTGGCGAGCAACTCTTCCTGAACGTTGGAGAGCTTTTCCCACGTGTTGCGGCCGGCGGGCCCGCGGATCTCATCCATGATGCCGCTGACGCGTTCGGGCGGCAGGTATTGCTGCAACAGGCGCTCGGTCGAATCGTAATTTCCCATCAGCGCCCCGGAGGCGGACATGCGGGAGACGAATTCCAGCAGCAGATTCTCCACCGCGGAGGCTTCCACGGTGCCGATGGTCGACATCACGATCGATAGTTCACGCAGATCGTCGTCATCGAGCATGTTCCAGATTTTGCCGCCATATTGTTCGCCCAGCGCCAGCATCAGCACCGCCGCGCTCTCCGCGCCGTTGAGCTGCCGTGTCGTGGATTTCTGTGTTTGACGGCTCGCCAGTGTCGCCACCAGCGAAGCGATGTCGTTGGACTGGGATTTCTGTGCGGATGCTGCTGCCATGGTTATCTGGGGTTAAGCGGCGCTGTCATGCAGCCATTGGCGGATGATGGAGACGGTCTCGTTCGGATTCTTGTCAGCGAGCTCGCCGACCTTCTGCACCGACTGGGCATGGACCTGGCCCTGCACCTGGGCGATATCGATCATCTTGGCCGTGTGGCTCGGCACAGCCTTCAGGTCTTCGGTATTGACCGAGGCGATCGCGGCCTGCACCTCGGCAGGGAGAAATCCTCCAGTTCCCGCCGTGCCGGCAACAGCGGCGGCGAGCAGGGCGGCGTTGCTGAGGGCGGGCTGATCGGAGGAGAGCATGCGGCGCACCAGCGGCCGCACCACCAGCAGCAGGACGACGAGCCCGAGCAGCGCCATGACCAGAAGCTCGGCGCCGCGCAGGATGTCATCCTTGGTGAATTGCAGCATCGACATCCAGCCCTCGGGCTCGGGGATCGCGTTCGTGGGCGCTTCGGCAAAGCGCAGGTTGACTACCTCGATCTGGTCGCCGCGCTTCTGGTCGAAGCCGATGGCCGAGCGCACCAGCGCGGAAATGCGGTCAATCTCCTCCTTCTGGCGCGGCTGATAAGTCACTTCGCCCTTGTCATTCTTGCCGTAGGTGCCGTCGACCAGTACCGCGACGGAAATGCGGTTGACGCGGCCAGACTCGATCACCTCGGTCTTGGTGGTGCGGGAAATCTCGTAATTGACGATTTCCTCGGATTTGCGGTTCTGGTCGCGCGCGGAAGCTGCCTCCGCCGGTCTTTGACCGCCGGGCAATTCGTTGCTGACCGAGACCTGGCCTGAGCCGCCGTCGGCCGCGGAGGAGGTTTCCTCGCGGGTCTGGCTCGAGCGCACGACGCGCCCTTCCGGATCGAAGCGGTCCGAAGTCTGGGTGATGCGGTTGAGATCGAAATCCGCGGTGAGCTGCACGCGGGCGCGGCCGGGGCCAACCACCGAGGACACGATGGCTTCGACTTGCTCGCGCATCCGGCGCTCGAATGCGTCCTTGCGCTCGTCGGCGCCGATCCCGCCGGGATTGTTGCCAGCGGCACCGTCCGCGAGCAGCCGCCCGGCCTCGTCGACGATCGACACACGCTCCGGCTTCAATCCATTGACGGCGGTGGCGACCAGGTGGCGGATGGCCCGCACCTGCTGGGCTTCCAGCGTGCCGCGCACCTTGAGCACGATCGACGCGGTGGGCTCGTTTTTGTCACGCGAGAACAGCGGCCTTTCCGGCAGCACGAGATGCACCCGTGCCGCCTGCACGCGGTCAATGGCTCGGATGGTGCGCGCCAGTTCGCCTTCCAGCGCGCGCAGATGATTGATGTTCTGCACGAAGCTGGTGGCTCCGAGCGCGTCGGTCTTGTCGAATATCTCGTATCCGACGCCGCCGCCCTTGGGCAGCCCGGATTCCGCAAGCTTCATGCGCAGCCGCGCGACCAATTCCTTCGGCACCATGACGATGGCGCCGTCGTTGCGCAGCTCGTATTGGATGCCCTGGCGCTCCAGGTCCTTCACGATGGAGGCGGAGTCGTCAAAGGCAAGGTCGGTGAACAGCGGCGTCATCTGCGGGGCGGTCACCCGCAGGATCACGAAGGCGAAAAACCCGATGAGCGCGACGGTAACCGCGCCCATGGCCGCGATCCGCGGCGCACCGAGCGATTTGATGAAATCGGCGAAACCTTGCACGGGTCTCTTGCCTCTGGAATCGGTAGCGCAGTGTGGCTACCCGGCAAGAATTGCCCGGTGCATGGTTACCGCCCGGTTAATAACGCGCAGGATTGTGCAACGGCAGGCGCTTCTGCGACGCCCGCCGTTGCACGAAATGGTGCGAAAAATAGGATAGGGGTCCCAATATTATACTTGACAGACCCACTATTCCGGCTATAATGGCTGCAAATAAAGGGGTTCTGTGCCATGACTTCAATCCTATCCGCCAAGCACTTTCACGATGAGGCTGCGGCATATGAGTTTTTAGAGGCTCGGATATGGCCTAAAGGGCCTGTCTGCCCACATTGTGGGGGTGTGGAGCGGCTTTCCAAGATGCAGGGTAAGTCCACCCGCATCGGTACCTACAAGTGCTATCAGTGCCGCAAGCAGTTCACCGTGAAGGTCGGGACCGTGTTCGAGTCCAGCCACGTTCCGCTGAATATTTGGCTACAAGCGGTCGCACTGCTGACCTCATCTAAAAAGGGCATTAGCTCAAACCAGCTTCACCGGACCTTGGGGGTCACTTTGAAAACCGCGTGGTTCATCGGCCATCGTATCCGTGAAGCAATGCGCGACGGATACCTTGCCCCGATGGGCGGCAATGGTGGCATCGTTGAGATCGATGAAACCTATCACGGTTGGGTTGCCAATCCTCTCGACGTGACTACCAGCGGTCGCCCTTACACCAAGAGCGGCAAGACTGGCCCCTCGAACAAGCGCGCGATTGTCGCGCTTGTGGAACGCGGCGGATCGGTTCGCTCAATCCATGTTGAACACGCCGACAAGGCAACCATCAACGTGATTGCCTCACGCAATATCGCGAAAGAGGCGCGCGTTCACACCGATGAAAGCCGTCTCTATAACGACATGCTGCAACACGCTTCATCGCATGAAAGCGTAAAGCACTCCGCTGGTGAGTATGTTCGCGGCGAAGTGCACACCAACACCGTCGAAAACGTGTTCTCAGTTTTCAAACGCGGTATGAAGGGCACCTATCAGCACTGTGCAGAAAAGCATCTGCACCGCTATCTTGCCGAGTTCGATTTCCGCTATAACAACCGCATCAAGCTGGGCGTCAACGATCAGACCCGCGCGGACAACACACTCAAGGGCATCGTCGGGAAGCGCCTAACCTATCGCACAGCTCATTAGTGAAAAAGGCCAATGCCTCAAAAGCCCAAAACTCGCGGAAGTCCGCGCAAGATTGGCGCGGCGCGCAAAACGAAAACACAGTTCGAGCGGTTCATAGAAGCCGCTCGGACGCATGGCGTTGACGAAAGCGGAAAAGAATTTGATCGGGCACTTAGGAAGATTGTGCGGGCCAAGCCAAAGGGCGCATGAGTACGGATCGCAACTCACTCTATTACGGCGACAATCTCGCGGTGCTCAGAGAAAGCATCGCGGATGAAACCGTTGATCTGATCTATCTCGATCCGCCATTTAATTCGAGCGCGTCTTATAATGTTCTTTTCAAAGCACCATCCGGCGAAGGATCGCAAGCACAGATAGAGGCATTCGAGGATACTTGGCACTGGAACGAGTCAGCCGAGCGCGCATTTGATGAGGTTGTGACCGGCCCACATTCTGACGCATCGATCATGCTAAAGGCGATGCGTTCGGCGCTCGGCGAAAATGATATGATGGCCTATCTCGCGATGATGGCCGTTCGACTGATCGAATTGCATCGCGTACTCAAACCAACGGGATCGATCTATCTGCACTGTGACCCAACGGCCAGCCATTATTTAAAGATTTTATTGGATTCCATTTTCTCAATCGAAAAATTTCAAGCTGAAATTATATGGCAACGAACTGCGACACATAATGATGCTAAGCGTTGGCCGTGGCTATCTGACACCATTTTATTTTATACGAAGTCCGATGATTTCAAATGGACCCCGCAATTTCGTCAGCAGTCCGAAGAAGACGTTGCGACTCGATATCGATTAGTCGATTCGCATGGACGGCGGTTTCGACTAGGCCCTATGGACGCGCCAGCGGAGCTATGCGCGGAAGTTGGTGACGGCATGAAGGGATAAGGCGGCGTATCGTGGGGGTGTTCGACGCCTCCACTTCTCCACTGAAGGAGTGATACGCCGTGACCGACACTAACG
>Ga0209514_10005263_pt1 | contig 16711 bp, 13 predicted proteins | sample Subgrocontami58m_FD_187452 | JGI IMG/M metagenome (GOLD analysis project Ga0209514, IMG submission 187452) | Subsurface groundwater microbial communities from S. Glens Falls, New York, USA - GMW37 contaminated, 5.8 m (SPAdes) (version 3) | ecosystem: Environmental > Aquatic > Deep subsurface >...
AATAGTCTTATTTATCCTGTTTTTGGGTAATATTCACTAATCTGCTTCAAAAACTGTGGCTGGTATTATTTTTCAGGTAAGTTCCAGGTGATTTCAAAGTTTTTAATCAGCGTTTCGCGGGAAGCTCTTATCTGTTAACTGGTTGAGATGTTGGGGAGTAAGTTGTAAAATAGCCAATCATAGATTAAATATTTTAATAATACAGGTATTGTTTACACCAGGAGGTTAAAATGCCTAGTACTACTGTTAAGGAAGATGTCTGGATTCATAGTGTTTGCAATATGTGCCTGGGCGATTGCGGGATTATGGTGCATAGAGTAGATGGTGTTGTCGTCAAAATAGAGGGCGACCCCAATTGCCCCAATAGTAATGGCAAGATTTGCGCCAAGGGACTGGCCGGCATAATGAGCCTCTACAACACCAAACGGGTTACAACCCCCCTCAAACGCACCAACCCACAGAAGGGACTGGACATCGACCCCGGCTGGGTTCCCATATCCTGGGAAGAAGCCCTGAATATACTCCAGGAAAAACTTGGCGCCGCCAGAAAGGAAGACCCAAGGTCAGTAGTTGTTTCCGCCTTCGATAGCGCTAATCTGCGGGAAGTGTTAGCGCCGTGGGCTTTGGCATTTGGCACTCCAAATTCCCACTGGTCCGGCTATTTCTGCGGCCAGTATTTACACTCTTCCATGTATCTCACCAACGGCACATTCCATTCCGACTTCGACCCGGAGCATTGCAAATACCTGCTTCTCTTCGGTAACCAGGCCGGTTTCATGGCTGGCCTCAGCCCTAACATTACCTCCCAGAAGGTTGCCCTGGCCCGCAAGCGCGGCCTTAAGGTCGTGGTTATTGACCCTATCTGCAGCAACGCCGCCTCCAAGGCCGATGAATGGATACCCATCAAGCCGGGCGCCGATGGCCTCCTGGCTTTAGCCATGGCAAATGTACTGCTAAATGAATTGGGCGTCTACGACAGAGATTTCCTTAAAAAGCACACCAACGGCCCCTACCTCGTAAAATCCGACGGCTTCTACGTGAGACAGGGCAATAAACCCATGGTCTGGGATGCAAAAGAAGGTAAGGCCAAACCCTTCGATGCCCAGGTGGAGGACTATGCCCTGACCGGGACATTCGATGTCGAAGGAACAAAGTGCCGCCCGGCCTTTGAGTTACTAAAAGAGCATGTTAAGCAATATACACCAGAGATGGCGGCAAAGATAACTACTATCTCTGCGGCCACTATCCGGCGCATCGCCGAGGATTTTGGACGAGCGGCCAGTATAGGCTCCACAATCACGGTGGATGGGGTGGAGCTACCCCTGCGCCCGGCAGCAGCCAATATCTACCGCGGGGCCGGCGCCCATAAGCACGGTGTGATGGTTGCCCTGGCCATTCAGACATTGAACCTGATTGTCGGCTCGTTCTATGTGCCTGGTGGGCACAGGGGCATGAACCTTATCGGACCATCGTGGAAATGGTCGCCCGGCCAGTTTGATGGACTGGTGGTAACACCCCATGCACTCGGCCACGGCGCAAACTATTACAATTACGAGGTCAAAGAGCCTCAGACCATGGGCCTGCTTGAACTTTTCCCCATTTCTACTAACCGCTCACCTATGCTATTGTCGAGCAGCCTCGATGCCAAGAAAAACAAGCTGCCCTATAAACCTAAAGTCCTCCTGGTATGCCGCCGAAATCTGTTCCGTGGTGGCGTGGACTATGGTCTGACCGCTGAGGCTCTTAAAAATTACGAGTTCATCGCCTCTTTCTGCATCCAGATGGATGAAGTGGCCCAGTTCGCCGACCTGGTATTGCCGGAGCAAACCTACCTGGAGAAACTCCAGATTTTCCCCAATAGCTTATCCTGGAGCCAGTCAGCTCAGAGCGGCTACTTCTACTGGGGTGTGAGACAGCCTGTCGTGGAACCTGTCGGCGAAAGTCGCGACTGGGGCGATGTACTTATGGAACTCGCCGATAGAATGGGATTCATAGGGCAGGTTTATAAGCATCTTAATGTTGAATTCGAGCTAAACGAACCCTATGTGTTGAATCCATCGCAGAAATACACGAAAGAGGAAATACTTGACCGGCGGGTAAAGTCCGAGTTCGGGCCGGATAAGAGCCTGGAATGGTTCAAACAGAACGGCTTTGTCAGCGTTAAACGTAAGGTGGACGAGCTATTCCCCTTGTATAAACTGAATGTCCGCTTCCCTATTTACTACGAGAACATCAAACGGGCCGGCCAGCAGGTGCAGGCTGTGACAGAGAGAATCGGGCTTAAGGATTGGGATATTGAAGACTATGAGGCTTTGCCTACCTGGAAGGAAGAGCACACCGGCGAGGATAGCGCTGAATTTGACCTCCTGGCCTGCAACTTCCGCGTGCCAACCCACACCCAGTCGTGGTCTTATCAAAACCCCTGGCTCAGCGAATTATCCAAACTCAATCCCTATGCTGAGAAAATCCTTATCAATGCAGCCACAGCTAAAAAGAAGGGGATAAAAGATAAGGATAAAATACGTGTTCGGTCAACGGTGGGAGAACTGGTTGGCGAAGCCAGAGTGACCGAATGCGTCCACCCGCAGGCAGTTGGAATTTCCAGTCATTTCGGGCATCTGACAGGGAAGAAATCAGAGAATCACGAAGTTAACTTCAATAACCTGATTCCCTTCGACCAGGAACATATAGACTGGGTTTCCAGCGGGGTGGATGCTTGTGTCCGGATAAAGGTTTCTCGGGTCTGAGTTGTTATCTGTAATTACCCCTTACCCTGAGGAAAAGAGGAGGACACAATGCACTGGGGAATGGTAGTTGACCTAAAACTATGTATTGGTTGCAATAGTTGCGTAGATGCGTGCAAAGCGGAAAACGGCACTTCGCCAGGTATATTCTGGAATAAGGTCCTGGAACAGGAAGTAGGCACTTTCCCGAACGCCAGACGCGTCTTCTGGCCGATGCGCTGTATGCATTGCCAGGACCCACCGTGTAAACAGGAATGTCCTACAGGCGCCACCTATCAGCGCCCTGATGGTATTGTGTTAATTGACTCAAACAAGTGTATCGGCTGCAAAGCCTGTATGGTGGCCTGCCCTTACGGCTCCCGTGATATTTTCGAAAATAAAAAAGGCTACTTCTCAGAAGGTCTTACTCCCTTTGAGGTACAGGCCTATGCCAAGCATGTCAAGGGCGCTGTCCAAAAATGCACCTTCTGCTCTCACCGCCTGGAAAAAGGCCTTAAACCGTTCTGTGTAGATAACTGCATTACCGGCGCTCTCATTTTCGGAGACCTGGATGACCCTAATAGTGAAGTAAGCCAGGCGTTACGGGCAGCCCGGGGTACTATCAGGCTAAAAGAGGAACTAAGAACTAAACCTTCTATATACTATTTAACTTAATTATTAAACAGGGAGAGATAAAATGGCTGGAAGAGAGTTTACTGTTGGTTCCCGTCCCCAGGTTGTGTGGGGCTGGCTTGTAATCCTGGATTTCTTCCTGGCAGGCTCAGGCAGCGGCTTGTTCATACTTTCCCTGATAATGGGATACCCTCTGGGCATGTCCGTAGCCCTTGTCCTCGTTTTGTTGGGAGGATCCCTGTTGATTGTAGACCTGGCCCGGCCAACTAATGCCTGGCGTGTTATAATGCGGCCTCAAAGCTCATGGCTGAGCCGGGGTACTATTAGTATAATGGTGTTCACAATTCTTGGTATCGTACACATTATCTCCCTCACGGCTTCAGCAGGGGGAAGTATGGCTACTGTCACCACCTGGGCAAACGTCCCGGGGTGGGAGAAGATATTAGCAATAATATCCGGGTTAGCCGCTGCTACAGTCGCCCTATATCCCGGATTCTTGTTGGGTAGTATGCGGGGTATCCCGTTGTGGAGTAGTGTCCTCAGCCCGGCGCTTTTCTTATCATCAGCTCTGATAGCTGGCCTCGGTGTTGCGCTGCTATTACCTCTCGGCGCCAATAGCCTGAGAGCATTGATTGCGCTTCAAGTCGCCGGAATAGGGTTTATTCTGCTCCAGTTCTTACTCCTGCTAAGTCTACTCTTCACCGCTCAGGTTGAAGCCACGAAAACCTCGGTTCTGCGTTTAACTCAGGGTGACCTTAAAACTCCGTTCTATCTTGGTTTATTATTGTTCGGGCTGATTACTCCCCTGGGGTTCCTTCTTATCTCACTGGCCACTTTGGGGACCACAACGTTACCGTTAGCATCAGGTATATTGCTTTTAATCGGGCAACTGATGCTCCGGCATATCCTGGTTAAAGCAGGTATCTTCGTTTCGCCGGTTTGAACCCAGGTCTAAAGATGACTAGCATTGAGAACTGCATTATCAGAGTAGAGTTTCTGGGACTGGTTAATAACGTATTGGGGAAAGAATACGATGAGTTCTCCATCCCTGAAGGCGCTACCATCAAAGAACTACTTGAAACAATAGTGGCCCGTTACGGAGAACCTTTTAAATCCAGCGTCCTTAAAAGCGGCGGCCAGCTTCGTCCCGTATCGGCAATCTATATCAATAACACCAACATCGGGACGCTTCAGGGATTGGATACACCTGTAACCGGCAAGAACATAATCTCAGTTGTGGTGGGTGTACAACCCGACCCGGGTGGGTAAGGGATGGTTCGACTATGTTGAGTGCCACCTTTTTCTGATGGTGTCTCCGCTAATCGCTATCTGGCAAGCCCTAGAAGCTTGGCAATATAACCATCACTAAAAAGCTTTTCCCCTTCCGCCAGGTCATCCATTGTAATCGCTATCTTCTTATTATTCTTATCTTGTGGAATCACATTTTGGGGTTGATAGTTGGGGGTGTCCTTCCGTATTGGGTTGGGTTTGGCAACCCTTGCGTAAACCTGTTGACCCTCCTCACCCAGGAACCAGTTCAAAAATACCTTGACTGCGTTCGTGTGAGGGCCTCCCTCGACAATTGAAATTGATTCAAGGCTAAAAGGGTCTCCTTCCTTCATAGACAGGGCTTTTATCGGCGCTCCGGCATCAACCATCGCAGCCGTATCCGCCGAGAAGGAGATTAGACTGGCATTGATTTCCCCCCTGGATAGCGACTGCGCCGCTGCCCCGCCATTTGGCGCCAGCTTCAGATCCTGACCCTGTAGGGCCTTCACGTAGTCCCAGTCAGTGATTCCCCTTTTAACATAAGCAGCATAATACCAGTATGTGCCGCTGCCAGTCCTCGGGTCCGTTAGAAGCATTTTGCTTTTCCATTCAGGTTTAAGAAAATCCTTTAAAGACGTAGGATAATCCTCACTTTTGACAATCCTGGTATTTACATAAGGGCCGAACCAGTTCATCAAGAATACAACCAGGTATCCTTCCGGGTCCAACGCCAGAGGATGGGTTAAAAAGGCGTTCGAATCCTTAAGCACCGGCAAGTCCAAAGCGGGAGCCAACAGACCTTCTGTTTTCATAAGCTTCAAGTACACCCCTGAAGCCTCTACCAGGCTGGCTTCCCTCTGCCCGCTGCGTTTCTCCGTTTTTATCCTTTCATAGTTGGAACCACCACGGCCGGGCAGGATTTCGAGCTTTATGCCTGTCCTCGCCTCAAAGGATTTTGATACAGCGATGCCTATATCACCGGCAAACGGGGTGGAGCCTAAAAAGACGACCGTACCTTCCTTTTTAGCGGCTTCCATAACCCTGGCCCACTGTGTGTCTGCTGCGCCGGGCGTTGGTGCAGCAGCCTTTGCGGGAGTGGCCACGGGGGCAGGAGCTACTGACGTTAGTGATGGAGTTGGAGCGGCAGGAGCAGGAGTAGTTATGACTTTAGGAGTACACGCTGGAGTGAGGGCTAACAGCAACAAAATAATTAATGCCGCCGATGTTAAGAATTTTTTCATAATGTTTTGCCTCCGTTTTAATAAGGATAGTCAGGAGATATGCGATTATAGAAAGAAAGAGATGTAATGTCAATATATATTAGAATAAAATCAATGTTCGACCGGGTCACCTACTGAATAAATATAAATATCGGGGAATTCTCGAAAATTCAAGTTAGCAGAATGGATTTCTCAATTAAAAGACGGCTACGATGGGAAAGAGCTATAAACAGGGCTGATAAATATAGCCTTTCAAATTCGCCTTGACGCACGGTTTGTCACAGAGTATAATCCCCATATTCCTTTTTGAAATAGTGCTATGTAAATTTTAAGGGGGGAAAATGCCCTCGGTTACAGCTAAAGTGGACGCCATAGTTTCCAAATTCAAAGAGGTGGCAGAAAACCACCATAAATACGCAGAAGAATGGAAAGCCCGGACCGGGAAAAAGGTGGTGGGCTATCTATGCACCTATACCCCGGAAGAAGTCTTATACGCCGCCGGGATCCTTCCGGTGCGGATTACCGGCAGCCATCAACCGCAGGATATCACCGAAGCCCACATATATAATATGTTTTGTCCCTATTGCCGGGACTGTTTAGCTGAGGGGCTCCAAGGTAACTACCGCTATCTGGACGGCATCGTCCATGCTTTCTCCTGTATCCATATCCGGCAGACTTATGATAGCTGGTTAAGGCACGTACCCACTCCCTTCAGTCATTTTCTTTATGTGCCCAATCACCTCCAGGCGCCCTCCGCAAGAAATAAGGTAGCGGATGAGGTAAAGCAATTCAAATCAGCAGTCGAAAGCTGGCTGGGAACTCCGATAACCAACCAATCCCTGCAGAAAGCTGTTGCTACATACAACACCAACCGGCGTTTAATGTCTCAGATATACGAGTTACGCAAGCAGGATAACCCTCCCATATCGGGTGAAGAAGCTATGTATATGGTAATGGCCAGCCTTTGCATGGACAAAGCAGAGCACAACCGGCTGCTCCGGCAACTACTGGCAGCTCTCCCGCTAAGAGACCGGACGAAGCATGGTCAACTAAGGGTTATGTATTTAAGCAGCGAAAGCGACGCAGTAAATCTGATAAGGCTTATTGAGACTCTGGGTGCAGAGGTAGTTACCGATGACAACTGCATCGGCACGCGCTATTTTATGCAGGAGGTTGACTTAAAACCCCGCTCCGATGTGCTGACTGCCATAGCCAACCGCTATGTGGATAAGCCGCCATGCCCTGTCAAAGATATGGTAGAGCGGAACCGGTTGCCCCATGTTAAAAAGCTGGTTCAGGACTACAAAATAAATGCCGCTGTCTATGCCAAAATGAAATTCTGCGACCCTCACGAATACGATATCCCGTCCATAAAAAAAATGCTGGATGAAATGGGTATTCCTCTTCTGGTCTTAGAGTGCGACATCACGATTCCCGAAGGTCAATTCCGCACCCGGATTGAAGCTTTCCTGGAAGTGCTTCAACTGGAAACAGTCTGAAATAGGCCCGTAACAAGGAGAATAAAATGGCAACCACCTTTGATATGCAGTCTCTGGCGACCGGTTCCTTTGTGGAGAAAAACCGTCAATACAAGGTGAAACCGCTGGAATGCTGGGCTAAGATGAAGGAATTGCGGCGAGACCAGGTAAAACAGCTATGGAATGCTAAAAAAGAGGGTAGAATCCTGGTTTTGGGGTTGGTTGACCAGTGTAACTCCATACTCAGAGGGCTGGGTCCTATATCCACTTTTACTTTTGGGCCTTACTTCGGCAAGATTATGGACAACACCGAGCTGGCTACGCAATGCGCCGAGGCTACTGAGTCCCGCGGTTTTGGTCCCGATACCTGTGCAACGCTCCGCATCCAGCTTGGCTCTATATTTTTGGGTTTTCACAATAAGGCCCGCGACGGCTCAATTGTGATCCCGGATTTTTGTCTGGAGATGCACCAGTGCGACGCACAGAGCAAGATCGCAAGAGAGATAAGTGAGTGGTATGGGATTCCCTTCTTTGCCATTGAGATACCCCCATTCCCCCGCGCCAGAGATTACCTGGTGGAGCAGTTACAGAATAGTATCGAATGGATGAGCAAGGTTACCGGCAAAACTTATGATGATGAACAGCTTATTGATGGGGTTTATAACGAATGGCGCACCAGGGTTTACTATGCCCGGACCTGCGAGCTAATGCAGGCTGTCCCCGCCCCCCTGGACCAGCGTATGCTGGCTTCTTTCAACATCCTCCTCCAGGTGCGAAAGATGTGCTATCCGGAGGTGGCAGCCCTGTTGAAAGAGCTATATGAGGAGACAAAGGAGCGGGTAAGGGAAGGCATCTCCGCTCTGGGGGTGGAGAATGCCCGGCTTTTCCACGAGGGCCTGTTTCAACAATACGTTTACAAGGGATGGCCCCAGGGAGGGTTAGCCCGGTCCGTAGTGGACTATGGGGCTATATTTGTTGGCTCCCGTATCCAGTTCGGTTTGCAGGGGGCCTGGAAAGTCCACGAAGACGGTACGTGGGAAGCCCCACAAACCCTGGAGGAACGGGGGATAACCCTGCGCAGCCGTGATGAAGCCTTACGTCAGCTAGCTGAGCTATATACTGATTATAGCCCCCACATGCAATGTTGGTCGCTGGCTCCCAGGGTTGGTTTCGAGCTTTCTACCGTAAAGCAATGGCACATAGACGGGGTCGTTCTCAATCTAGACCGCACCTGCCACGGCAACACTCCGGTCATGCTGGAGCAACGGCGGGCATTACAGAACGCAGGCATCCCGGCTATGGTCTATGAAGCTAGCTCGGCAGACCCGCGGGAGTTCGACAGGGTGAAGACGATGGATGCCATAGATGCTTTCCTGGAAAGTATGGGTCTCCATAAAAAGGCGACAGCTAAACCATAACTTATCCTGTCACTTTTCCTATACCGATATATCGGAAGCACGAAGTATGAAAATGTCATTCCGGCCTCCGAGCCGGAATCCGGGGGTATGTGGTTTGAGTGAGGTTCTTGGATTCCAGCTTTCGCTGGAATGACAAATTTTCTATTTTCGGGGGGATATTATGAGGTTGGCCTTAAATCTTGGTTTTGTATGTTTGGCTCTGGCCGTTCTAATGATTGCCTGTGCTGCGCCACCAGCACCCAACAATTCACCACCAGCACCTATAGCCCCTGTCAAGGCCCCAGCTCCCACCTCTAACGTCACACCTCTCACTTCTCAGGACGCTGCCTGGGAAAAGGTCATAGATGCCGCCAGGAAAGAAGGCAAGATAACCCTCTACACTTATTCATTCACCGGAGATATAGGGCTTGCAGTATCCCGTGGTTTCCAACAAAGGTATGGTATATCCGTAGAACTCGTAACCGGCATCGGTACAGTCCTTATAGAGCGAATCAAATCGGAGGTGGCGGCGAACAAGCACATTGCCGACACTATCGATACTGCCGCCCCTATTATTGCTACCGCTAAAGCATTGGGTATCACTAGCTCAGTGGGAGATATACCAGCGCTTCGGGAAAAAGATGTGTGGCACGCCTATCCTGCCCTCGATGTAGAGGCTCATATGCTGGGATTGGAATTCAGCGCTCAGGTACCTTTTATTAACACCACCCAGATATCGGTGGAACAGGCTCCCCGTTCTTACATGGAGTTGCTTGAGCCTCGCTGGAAGGGAAAGAAGGTCGGCATAGCCTCTCCGGAAGCTACCCCGAATTTCGTATGGGTATATGCGCTTAGAAAACCGTTAGGTCTTCCGGATGAATACTTTGCCCAGATGGGGCGCCAGGACTTGAGAATATATGCCACAGTTCGAGACATGTACCGGTCGATAGTCACGGGCGAAATAGCTGTATTGGCGCCCGGTTCTTTGGGCACGCTTGCCCCGGACATAGCCAAAGGCGCTCCAATACGGCCAATTGAACCATTGGAAGGTGCGATGGCCGATTATGGCAATACCATAGCGCCTGTAAAGGATGGGCCACATCCTAATGCTACTCGATTGTTCATAAACTGGTTATTGTCCGTAGAAGGTCAGACCGTATTTCACCAGGCAAAGTCCAATGCCTCGGTGCGCAAGGATGTACCGGATTTCACCCCCGAAGCGGGACGTCTTCAAATCAAGAAATCTGTGCCTATGAATTTAGCTGTACATACCGATACGTCGCGGATAATGAGGGATGGGGAGTTATCCAGGATTATGGGGCTGGTAACAAAGTAGATTTCATAGGAAAGCGGTAACTACCTCAGGCGTTCTTCTTAAATAGCGCCATAATAGAGCCAGGTTTACCCGGGTATTCGCATATTTCTATCATCAGGCTAAAAGTGCCCTTGGGATTGAAGTGAGCTTGTTTGATGTATCCGCTATCGGATTTGCCTAAGAGTTTCAGTCCCTGAGATTCCAATTGTTCAATAGCGATTTCCAAATTGGCCACCTTGAACGACAGGGCATGGATACCCTCACCCCAGTGCTCGATAAAATGGGCGATAGCGCTATCGGGCGTTGTCGGCTCTATTAGCTGTATTACCACGGGACCCGCTTTGACAAATTGGAAACGAAAACCCGCCTCGGCAGATTCATAGATTTTACTGGCTTTGGCGCCCAGAAACTGGCTGAAGAAGCCGGCTGCCTGCTTAAGGTTTTGAACTGCGAGATGTATATGGTCCAGGCCCTGTGCTTTAATCATGTGCCTCCTTATCAGGATTAAGGAGAGTTAGATAGTCCACGACCAGTACTGCCGGACAGCGCCGCCGAACGGTTAAATTGATCTTCTGTCTACAGACGATTTTCTGCCTCAGTGTAGCAGGTTCGCAAGTGGAAAGTCAATGCAAGTTTATGCCCCATAATCCACGGATTATGGGTAGAAATCATTCCTTTAACATGGCGAAAGCGCCTTTAAAAATAAATGTAAATATTTAGACAGGAGGGGTCAAGCGTGTTGCCATCCATTGACTTGCGGCTGAGGTTGAGTGGGGAAGCCATTAGACCAACTTAAGCAAGCGGTATAGGGGAAATCTTTACAATCACTATTTTGTGGCTGTTTTTACATATCAGCTCTGGTTTTAATTTCACCCGGTGAGGGGGTATTTTCCAGCAATTTCTCACTGGCATAAACAGGCGCTCCGCTTCTTAATGCCAGCGCCATGGCGTCGCTGGGGCGGGAGTCCAGGGATATAGTCTTACCGTTATCGCTTAAAATTACCTTAGCGTAATAGATACCGTCTCTTAAGTCCTCTATAATTATGAACTGGACCCTGGCTCCGAGAGCGGCGATTACACCTCGTAATAAATCGTGTGTTAAAGGTCTGGCAGGTTTGGTCCCCTGGAGGGCTGTGGCAATGGCTCTGGCCTCGGACATTCCCACCGAGACAGGGATATACCGTTTCCCATTCTTTTCCTTGAGAAGTACAACAGGTCCTGTCTCTGCCGTGCCGATGACCACCCTTTCCAGAGTCATTTCGATAAACTTATCCAGGTCTATTTCGTAATCGGACTGGATATTTTTTATTCTGGTTGTACTGTCAGGATTTAATAACCAATCCAGAGCGTTACTCATTTCAGATGGCATTAGTAGCCCCAGTATACTGAACATTAGCACTGGCATTAACGCACCAACCAGGAACAGTTTTATTTTGCCCCACCGGCTCATGCTATCACCGATTCATCCTCTCAAAGTTGTATTGTTAGCTGATAACTTTTTCTATTTGAACCAACGCCGTGTTACTGGCAAAGGCCCCTCCCGGAGAGATCTCGTCATTAGTAAGAACATTAGCGCACCCACCCCTGTCAACGCCTTTGTCATCCGGTTCGTACCATGCACCCTGAGGGATTTCTACAACCCCGGGCATTATTCTCTCGCAGACTCTGGCGGGTAACACCATCTGGCCCCGGTCGTTAAAAATCCTGACCTGGTCTCCATCTTTTATTTTTCGACTTTTTGCATCCAGGCTATTGATGCTTACTTTTTGAGTAAGGACCTCCTTGAGCCAGGGTATATTATCGAACTGCGAATGAGCCCGGGTCTTGGTGTGAGTAGTTATCAACTGAAGCGGGTACTTCCGTGACAAGGGGTCATTCAGACTTTCCCATGTTTCTATATATTTAGGAACAGGTGGAATCAACGGGTGATTCATGTCCGCTATCCTCTGGGAGAAGAGCTCAATTTTACCTGAAGGGGTGGGGAAGGGGTGTTTCTGGGGATCCTCAATCTGGTCTTTGAACAGGACATAAGGTTCACTGAGCCTGACCTTGAAGCTGCCGGATTTCTTGAAGGTTTCCGTGTCTTGAATGGGGCTGTCTTTGAGAATGCTCCTCAACCAATCCTCTTCGGACTTTTCATTGAAATTCTTTATCCCCAGTTTGCCGGCAAGGACCACGCCGATTTCCAGATGGCTCTTGCTCTCGTAAAGCGATTCAATAGCTTTATTCATAGCGCCGTAGAATGGAGGCGCCCCTCCGGCTGTGATGTCGTTTCTCTCGAAATAGGTATTGGTGGGCAGAATTATATCGGCGAATTTGGCTGTAGCAGTCATAAACTGTTCCTGAACTGCTATAAACTCCAGCTTCTTGAAGGCCTCGATTGTTTTATTGAGATTTGCAGTCTGATTTAGATAGTTGATATTTACGAGATAGGCGAGCCTGATATCGGCGGGATAACCTCCCGCTTTGCCTTTAAGGATAGCATCCGGCACCATAGTAATATGTACACGGGCGCCGGAGGTGCCCATACGAGCGCCCCCGCCGGTCAGGGCATAGGGACGCGGGGACGCTGCATCCTCTACGGGATTTCCTCCGCTGCTTATCCCCCTCCCCAGTTGGTATGGATAGCCTCCGTATATAGAGTCCCAGGAACGGGCTGCCGTATCGCCGCCATGAATACCTACATTTCCTGTTATTACCGATAATGCCACAGCGGCCCTGTGATACTGTTCGCCGAAAGCTGTCCTTCCGGGGCCGATGCCCCCGACCAGCGCCGACGGTTTGTTTGTGGCATATTCTACCGCCAGACTTTCAATGGTTGCAGCCGCTACACCGGTAATTTTTGCGGCCCAGGCCGGAGTCTTGGCAATTCCATCTTCCTTGCCCAGAACATGATGTGAGAACTGGTCGAAACCTAGAGTATAGGTGTCTATAAAACGTTTATCATGAAGGTTCCGGGTAATGATGACATAGGCCATTGCAAGGAGCATCGCTGTATCGGTCCCCGGTCTTATAGGGATCCACCGTGCTCCCGCGGCAACTGCCGAATCGGTGTACCTGGGGTCAACGGCTACAACCTTGATGCCCTTTTCTTTAGCCTGTGTCAGATACCACATGTGGTTGGTTGTGGAAGCGCTGTTCGCCGGGTCGCATCCCCACAGAAGAATAAAGCGGGAGTTGAGCAGGTCATCCCGTGTGTGGCAGGCCGCCGCTACGCCGTAGGTAGCTATCGAAGAAAAAAGGGCGCCTTCGTACGAGACGAGCCCCCATGTCCGGGTGCAGCCGCCATTCATGCACAGGACCCTGTCCATAACTTTGTAACTGTGTAGCCAGTTGACATCCCCCCCGGATTGTAAGAAGAGTATAGATGCCGGGCCGTAGGTATCCCTGACCCTGTTTAATTCGGTGGCCACAGTTTCCAGAGCTTCGTCCCAGGAAACCTTTTTAAACTGCCCCTTTCCCCGCTCTCCTACCCTTTTTAAGGGGTATTGCAACCTATCGGGGGCGTAGACCCTCTGGCGGTAGGCTCTGCCCTTCAGGCAGGCCCGGAACTGGGGGTCGGAGCCGCTATCCGTCTCCAGCCGGGTAACTTTACCGTCCCTGACATGGATTTTAATGATGCACGTGCCTCCGCAGTGGCTGTTGCAGGTTGTCATCACGACTTTTTCTTGAACACTAGATTTGCCGGTCATTGTTTACCTCCGAACCAAGGATAAAACGGTTCCTTCAGCGACTATTGACCTCTGAAAATAGGTTGTCTTTTCTCCTGGAAGGCCAAGGAAGACTCCCCCCAATCGTCAGAAGCTATCAACGAACCCTGGACATTGGCAATAGCATTCAATGCCGCTGAAAGGTCCATATTGAGACCATCATAAGTAAGCTGTTTGTCGGCTCGTAACGCCAGCGGGGGACCTTTAGTCAGTCGCCGGGCGTATTCCATAGTCTCCGACTCTAAATCTTTAGCTGGCACCAACCTGTTGAGAAGGCCAATCCTGAAAGCTTCATCAGCCTCTAGCATCCGTGCGGTATAGATAAGGTCGAGGGCCCTCCCCAGTCCTATAATTTTGGGCAGCAGCCAGGTGTCACCGAAGGCAGGGGCAATTCCCCGGTTTGTCCAGCCCACCATAAACTTAGCATTCTCTGAGCCTATTCTTATATCACAGGCCTGGAGCATGGAAAAACCCTGTCCGACTGCAACCCCGTTAACCATGGCGATAGTAGGTATCTCCAGGTCCTTGAGAGCAAGAGTGATGGGGCGGATATAATGTTGGACCTCCCGGCCCCAAATGGCGGCGTTTCGTGGCTGACTGGCCTTCTCGCGGGAAACAAGGCTATCGGCATCGCCCTTGAAATCCCCCCCTGAACAGAATGCCCGGCCGGCGCCGGTAAGTACCAGCACTCTTAAGCTGGCGTCTTTACCCACCTCCTGGAGAACATTAAATATCTCGACCATCATAACAGGATTAACCGCGTTTAATCGCTGCGGCCGGTTAAAGGTGATTGTGGCTATCCCCTCCTCGACTTTGTAGATTATCGTTTTATATGCCATTTTGTAGTTCCTTTCTTAGAGCTTTTTAATTTTTTTTAACAAAATTCAGGGCAATTATACCACACTGGCGGCAACAATGATTTATAGGGTTTTACCAGTTGGAATTTGTCAAAAGTGGTTGAATTATTAAATTAGACACTTTTTTCTGGACGTGGGGCCATCCCAGGGTTTAAACTTATTAAGATGTCTCGAAAAAAGCGCAGCCCGTTGATAGTAGCCGGAATATATCAAACAAACTTTGATGGAATGACTGTTCCCTATACAGTTAAACGCAGCTCTGTTGCCAGGTATGTCCGTCTTGAAATAAAACTGGATACAGGCCTTACTGTAGTGATTCCGAAAACCTATAAAATTGAGCACATCCCTGCCTTGTTAAACACCAGAAGGAGATGGATATTAAACAGACTGGCTAAATACAGCCAATCACCGGGAGTTTCACGCGGGAGACAGATTAAGGATGGCGGTACTCTTCCCTACCTCGGTCAGAACCTGGAGGTTGCAATACACCGGAACCACGTTAGTAAAGATTGCATAATAATCGAGGGTAATACGCTAAATATTCATCTGGTAGCCGATGTTGATAAATTGAACCAATTTGTAATTCAATGGTATAAGCAACAGGCAGCCGAAATCATTAAAGAAAAGGCGGATAAGCTGTGCAAAAGATTCGGACTCTCCTATCACAGACTTTCCATACGGTCTCAAAGGACGCGCTGGGGTAGTTGCTCATACAACGGAAACCTCAACTTTAACTGGAAGCTCATAATGGGGCCGGAACCCGTTGTGGATTATGTGGTTATCCACGAGCTAATGCACCTGGAGGAGATGAACCACACAAGCAAGTTCTGGAAGCTGGTAGCTGAACTGTGTCCGCGGTGGCGGGAACATAAAAAATGGCTCAGAGAGCACGAGGCTAATATTTCCAATACACTGTACGAGGCATGAAAAGAGCTTTGAAATGGTATTATGGCTCAATGAAGCCCCCTGCAGATACGAGGCAGAGCCTGATGACAATCTCATGGGGGAGATGAGTGCCGTGAGATTGGATTGATAACAAATTTTTATTGATATTTGAGTGTTTGCACGCAATATATTTTTAAAAATATGGGATAACATGTATCAGGAATTTGTAGGGTTCGGTACAAATAGAAAACAGTTCTTGACTTTATTTGACTGATACAATCCCTGTTTGGTAACCTATGAATTACTAGCTTTATATAAACCATTTAATCTCTACCCGGTGACGGACGAGCCGGAGGAAATGTTCAAAAGTTAACCGGGGTCGTTAAAATTTAAAGTTCGATAAATAATAGAGGATGGCCAGCGGCCAAAGGGATGATAAATATGGATATGACAAACGCGCAGTTGGTTAGTGAGTTGGAAGAAATGCGCCAACGAGTTGCTGAATTGAAAGAATCTGAGAGTAAACTGCGCAGTGTTATGAAGTCAATCCCGGATTTCGTCTTTGTGTTTGATGAAGAAGGTAGATTTACTTCATTTCATGTTGACGTGGAAGAAACATATGTGCCTCAAGAAGTATTTATAGGCAAACTGCCCTCGCAGGTAATGCCTCAAAATGTCAGCCTGTTAATGGACCAGGCCTTCGCCAGAAACAAGAATGGAGAAATAGCTGAGTTTGAATATCACCTTGAAATAGGAGGCGCGACTAAGTGGTATTCTGCAAAACTATCTCCAGTTATTATGGATGGCAGGTTTTCAGGCTCTATAGCAGTATGCCGGAATATCACCGAGCACATCAAGGCTGACGACAGAGTAAGAGAATCGGAAGAAAGATATAGGACCTTATTCGAATCGGCAGCAGAGGGAATACTGATCGCCGATATCGAAACCAAGAAATTTCTACACGCAAATCCAGCCATTTGCACGATGTTGGGTTATAGTAATGAAGAACTAAGAAAAATTGGGGTACCGGATATTCATCCTAAAGACCAACTAGAGGAGATCATTTCTAAATTCGAGGCTTATACAAGAGGCGAAAAACAATTGACAACTGTTCCCTGTTTGAAGAAAGATGGCTCAATAATCTACACGGATATTAACGCTGCCAGGGCTGTTATTGACGGAAGGAGTTGTAACATTGGTTTCTTTACCGATGTAACTGAGCGT
>Ga0209514_10005264_pt1 | contig 16709 bp, 24 predicted proteins | sample Subgrocontami58m_FD_187452 | JGI IMG/M metagenome (GOLD analysis project Ga0209514, IMG submission 187452) | Subsurface groundwater microbial communities from S. Glens Falls, New York, USA - GMW37 contaminated, 5.8 m (SPAdes) (version 3) | ecosystem: Environmental > Aquatic > Deep subsurface >...
AAAACAGAGCGGCAACAGAAAGAATCTGAAGAATAATAGCCCCTAAACCTAGAAGAACATTTAAATAATGGATAGCGTACGCGTTCATAAATGATTATTTTGGCAATGCACAGCCGGTTTTCTCCGCCAAATGCGCCGGCGTTTGCTCCCCGGTTTCTATACTACCGTCGGCATAAACCCAAGTAGGATAACTTTTAATTCCCTTGCTTGTGCATAAAGCTAATTGTGAGTTGCCGTCAGGAGCAGAACATTCAACATAAGGCAATAATTTCTCTGACGTGCCGAAAGCCGCTTTTTGAGCCTGACAATGCGGACACCAGAAAGCGCCATAAAAAATCGCTCCCTTGTCTTTAATACACTGCGCCAAAGAATCCAACTTGCCAGGACCGTTATCCCTATTCAAGAAATAGAATACGCCGCCAAGTATAATGAGTCCCACCAGAGAAATTATTATTGCTTGTTTAGTTCTTGATTCCATATGGATATATTACTCCGCTAAATGTGAATTGCAAAAAACAGAATTCGTTTATCCGTTATCACGGCTCGCCCACAAATAGCGACAAGCCAATGTACGATATGGCTGCCATCGGCGCGAAAATTCTTCAAGATCTTTAGGAGTTGGAGTACGGCGAAAACGATAAAGACCTATAATGGCGTTCCGGAGACCCAAGTCGCCAGCCGAGAAAACATTGGGACGATCTAATGCGAACATGAGGAACATTTCCGCCGTCCATTTGCCTATTCCTTTAATTTTAATAAGCATCTCTATCACTTCCTCGTCGGAAAAAGAGTGAAGATTCCGTAGATTAATTTCTTTTTTGACAATGCGGCGCGAAAGATTCTTTATATAATTAGCTTTTGACGCAGACAAGCCAGCTTTTTTTAATTTAAATAAAGAAATCTTAGAAACATTTTCCGGAGAAGGAAAATCTTGCCTGGGAAAAGCGCCCGAAAACGTTTAGTGATTGACGATGCTGCGCTATTGGAAAGTTGTTGAGATATAATCATCTCGACAAGGGCCTTAAAACGGTTACGTTCAGGCTTCAATTGATGAAGGTCAATATTTTTTATAAGCCGCGCCATAACCGGGTCAATTCCGGTGAGATGTTTTGCTGGATTTTTATGCATTAAAATACATGCTTTCGCCTGTGTGTGGACCTAGGGAGAATCGAACTCCCCCCTCCTCGTTGCAAACGAGGCGTTCTACCACTGAACTATAGGCCCTGAATGAGGAACGAAGTGGTCCGCCGGCTGGCGGATTACATTATCGTCCGAATGATGGGCATACATCTTTAGATATAGGCCCATTCCTAGAGATTATTGGAATTAAACCTTAACATCAAGTTTTTTGTTCCATAATATGACTTCTATCGCTCTGCCCTTAGGAGATTTCGCTTTGCTTAATTTCCAGTTATGAACAACTGGATAGCCTTTTTCGGAATCATTGCTAATAGCCTTATTGTTGCCAATATAGAAACCAATGTGACGTCGTAACATATTTTTACCTGAACTTGCAGGACCCCAAATGATGACAGCTCCAGATTTAGGCTTGGGAATCTCTCGCCAACCAGATTTCTTTAGCTCGCGCTCTACACGATTCACGGTTAAATGAGGACCGTCAATAAAATTGAAAAGACTCAAGACGACGGATACAAACCAGGCACAAGAGAGATTGCCTTTCTTTGTAACATCTATTTTCTTCCCGCGATCAAGAACGTAAAAATTCCTGAAAGATTTTGAGCCAACGCTGTTTTTAATGACTGCCAGGTAAGTGTCTTTTATAATTGGTTTGATAGCCATATTATTTGCGTGTATTTATTGCTTCTTTTCTTCTTTCCCCAAAAACCTCACTACAAAAACTGTGATAATGACTATAAAAAGCGTCATTAAGACAGCGTATATAAGTTTGGCTATAATTGTGCCGTTAGAAAGTGGGAAGACGTATTCTATGGTTGACTTAATGGCATCATTCCAAGCTAAACCAGCCACCAAGCTTAGAGCGGCAACTATGTAGCTGACGGTTCGCTCTCGGATTTCACGGTTCAATTTATCCCCTTCTTCTTTTATTTTCTTTCTAATCATTGATTAATTCTAGTCTCTATTTAATGTTTTTGGAATACTTAATAAGGAATTATTTAGTCAGTAGATAAGAAGCGACTATAGCGGCGGTTTCTGCGCGGAGTGTAAGTTTACCGAGACTGACTATAATAAAACCATTATTTTTAGCTAAAGATAATTCTATATTCGTCCAACCTCCTTCTGGCCCAATGAAAATCGCACTCTCACCGTTAAAAGAAGTTTCTTTAATATGCTCTCCGGAAGAATCAAATAGAAAATTATTGCCGGTCATGGAGGCATTCGCCACTGCTTTTTCAAAAGATATCGGCTCCAAAATAATCGGCACCATTCCTCTACCTGACTGCTCGGCGGCTTCTTTAGCAATTTTCTCCAAGCGTTCTTGATTGAGGCCAAGTTTAATTGTCCGCTCACTAATAACTGGGATTATTCGCTTAATTCCAACCTCGGTAGCCTTCTGCACAACAAGTTCAAAATTTTCTTTCTTTAAAACGGAGCAATAAAGAGTAACCGAATTTTTTGATTCATTGTCGTTCTCCTGCAAACTTTGAACTTTCAAAACAACAGAAGATCTCTCAATTCCGGTTATTTCGGCCAATGCTTCTTGGCTTTTCCCGTCTCCAACTATTATTTTTTCACCGAGCTTCAAGCGAAGGACATTTTTAATCTGCCAGACAATCTCTTTGTCATGAATTTCCAATTCGTCGGCCTTCAAATTATCAGGAATAATAAATCTATGGATTTTCATTACTTTATCTTGGCTCCCGGCAAGGCATCTTTGTCTGTATTTAAAAGAATAGGGCCTGACTCATCGTCGGCTGCCAAAAGCATCCCCTGACTTTCCAAACCCATAAGAGATCTTGGCTCAAGATTAATCACAATTATAATTTCACGACCTACTATTATTTCTGGAGAATAAACCTTACCGATACCGGCGATTATCTGTCTCTCGCCTACCTCTGGTCCAACGTCTACCATTAATTTAAGAAGCTTTTCGGAACCCTCAACACGCTCGGCAGATAGTACTTTGCCAACTCGCAAATCCACGTTTTGAAATTCAGGATAAGATATCATTGTTAACCTATTGTACAACCGACTGGCATTCTTATAAAATGGGTGTCATGGATTATACAACATTAGCAAAAGACGAAGTTTTAGAAAAAATCGCCCTGGCCGCAGATTATAAAAATCTTAAAACTCATATTGTTGGCAATAAAGCCGAAGCTCTGGAGAAAGTTAAGGGTCTGATTAATGCAGGGGCAACTGTTATGACAGGCAGTTCCAAAACTTTGGAGGAGATAGGTTTCGTTGATTTACTGAAATCCGGAAATCACCCTTGGAAAAACTTGAAAGACGCGATTTTAAAGGAAGGTGACACAGCTAAGAAGAATGAATTAAGAAATCAATCTGTTTTTGCAAACTATTTTCTAGGCAGTGTTCACGCCATCACGGAAGATGGAGAATTAATTGTTGGTTCAGCTTCCGGCAGTCAGATACCATCCTATGCCTTCACTAGCCCAAACGTTATCTGGGTGGTAGGAGCTCAAAAAGTAGTTCCTAATCTTGAAGAAGGGTTAAATAGGCTTAAAAATTACGTTGTTCCATTGGAAGACGCACGCATGAAAGAATTGGGCCAAAGCGGCACCGCTCTTAGTGAGATCTGGATATTTAATAAATCCATTATGCCAAGAAATCTGAACTTGATCCTCGTTAAAGAAAGTCTTGGCTTTTAAATCGCTTCAGAGATAATTCCGTCAAAGTGTTCTTCGTTTGCTTCCGCATCGGCTTTAGTGGCGTGCACCGTGCCGTCTTTGTGGTTGGGCGGAGAATAAACCGTGTAAATTTTCATAGGCTCTGTGCCGGTATTAACGACATTGTGTCTGGTTCCTTGTGGCACTACTATAGCCCAACCGTTACTAATCGGATACTCTTCGCCATTTAAAATAGTTTTACCGCTTCCTCCATCTATCCTGATAAACTGGTCCAACTGATGAACTTCTTCCCCAATCTCTTCTCCTGGAGCCAAGCTCATTAAAACAAGCTGGCTGTTTTTGGCAGTGTAGAGAACTTTCCTAAAATTAATATTCTCTAAAGTTTCTTTTTCTATATTGACGACGTAACCTTTCATATTTTTATTTCAAAAATCTTATTTTTCGACCTTGCTCCTTTGATTAGTTTAATACTGCCAGGCGTGAGTTTAAAGTGGCTGGCCAACAGCCCGAATACCGCTTTAGTGGCCAAGCCCCGTTCCGCTTCTTCTTTCACGTGAACCTCAAAACTGTCTGCCGATTTATCTACTATCTTGTTTTTCTTTGAACCTGGAAAAACTTTAACTTTAATTAACATTACTCGTCACCTAAACTTTCTTTTATTTCTTCAAATTTATTCTTAATGCCTTCGAGTTTGGTTTTTAAGTCCTTGATTATTTCTGCTCCCTGCTTAACTTTTTCTAAGCCCTCTTCCAAATCTATCTCTTCCTGTTTTTCAAACCACTCGGCAATGGATTCCAACTTGCTTAAAGATTCGCTTACTTTTTTATTATTTTCCTTTGTATCTTTACCCATTTAATTTATTTTCTTTATTTCAGATTCTATTTCTCCTTTATGCAATCTGGTCTTCAATTTTTCTCCCACTTTAAGACCGGATGTGTCTCTCACAACTCTACCAGAATTATCGGTTACGATGCTATAGCCAAGCTTCAAGTTCCTTTCTGGGCTTACTCCTTCCAAATATTTGCCGATATTCTCTATGTTTTTCACGGTAATTTCCAAAGCGTTCTCATAGGAATCTATGATAGACGATTTAAGATTCTCAAATTTGGTGAAAGCTCTTTCAAAATAGCTCGTCATCTTGGAGAACGAAGAACTTACAGAAATATCAACGACATTAAGGCAATTGCTATAGCGGTTTAGGATATTAGTCTCTAAGGCTGGTAGACGAACTATAAGTCTATCCCAAGAAGCATTAATTATGTTGGCCGCCGCAGTCGGCGTTGAAGGAGAATTATCTCCAACAAGAGTCGCAATAGTGACATCCTTATGGTGTCCAATTGCGGTAATTGTAGGTACTTTGGAAGCGTAGATTGCTCTGGCAACCAGTTCATTATCAAAGGCCTTCAAATCCTCAAGACTACCACCACCACGCATTATCACTAGCACATCCAGTTTCATCTTTTCTGCGTTAGCGTTAAACCAACTTAATGCTTCACAAATATCGTCCACAGCACGCACTCCCTCCACCCTCACGTCTTTCAAAAATATCTCAAAACCAAGCTCTTTAAGATTCTTCTTAAGATCTTCTATGACTGCTCCTTGGCGAGAAGTTATCACGCCGATTCTTTTAATAAACTCTGGCAGTTCTCTTTTTCTGGTAAACAAACTCTCCTTATCCAGTTTTGCCTTCAGAAGCTCGTAAGCTTTCTTCAACGACCCTTCACCGGCTATTTCCAGACTCTGGACTATAAAGCGAAATTCTCCCTTCTTTTCATAAATTGAGGGATATCCACCAACCTTTACCTCCATCCCGTCTTGAAGTTCAACTCCCAAATGCTCATAAGTATAAGGACGAATAAAACAAGACAGGAGCGCGTCTTCTTTTTTATCTTTTAGAGTCAGAAAAGTGCCCCAGTTATAAGCATTAACTTTGGAAATTTCTCCCTCTACTAAAACATTTTGAGGTGAGAGCAAATCATTTATCTTCTCAAGAAACTGGCTTACAGAAAAAACTTCATCACCTTTTTCTGTAAGCTGTATATCTTTTTCTCTCTTTTCTTCTCCTTCGGTCGCCTCACCTTTGGTAATGGCTAAAATAGCGGGCCCTAATTCCTTAAGTTTCTTGGGACCGATGCCTTTGATTCCAGCCAATTCTTTTAGAGTTTGGGGCGAAGACTCGGCTATAAAATCTATAGTTTTATTTTGAAGAATCTTAAATCTCTCCTGTCCAGTCTTCTTGGCTATTTCGTTACGGAGGTCAGTAAGACGCCTGACTATTTCAGAACGATTCTCGTGATTATTGCTTAAGTCTTCCGAAAAAAGAGTTTTAATCATTACTATATTTTAGTACATAACTGCGTTTTTTTATCGGCAACCTCAAGTATTTCTAATAAATTTTCCTTAGAGAGCGCAACGCAACCTTCCGTGGGAGTATATCCTTCTCCGGCAACGTGCATAAATATCGCGCTACCCTTACCAGCGATTGTGGGATTATCGTTATATCCAAGAACTACAATAACGTCATACAGATTATCATCTCTCCACAGTTTCTCGTGCGAACCGTTATAGGGAATCTTTACGTGAGTGTTATATTCTGGCAGATTCACATCGTCACTCCATCCATCGTCTTTTGTAAGCGCTTGAGTTGGGAAAACAGTTTTTGGAGGTCTCTCAAATTTATCTGGTCTATAATAAACTTTTCTTATTGGGAAGCATCCAATAGGAGTTGCCCCGTCGCCTTCTTGTTTATCTATCCGTACCCCTCCCTTTCCTAACGCACAGCGATACTCTTTGTTATTGAAACGAAGTACACCGCTAGAATTCACTACAATATTATCGTTCATGATTTGAGAAATACTTATATATTGGATATCCACATCTTCAATGGCATAACTATATCATCAATAACATCATACTCTATCACCAAGCTGGCAATTCCTCTTGTAGTGTCTTTCATTTGCGTCCCCTTTTTTGCTATGACAATCACTTTCTTGTTTAAGGCAAAAGCGATGCCGGCCTCTATTGCTCTTCCTGTCGGTTTATCAGTCACATCAATCAAAAGTGCATCTGATTTGCTAATTTCGTCTCTAGTTCGTTGCATTAACTCCTGAGGGTCATCGAATATCTTTTTATAATTTTCAACATCCCGAATAAAACAAAAAGCTTCAAATCCAATCATCTTCACAAGTTCGCAAAGATGTTCAATTTCTTTCTTGTTGTCGTCTCCCTGAAAACTTGCTGTTATAAAAAGTTTCATCGATAGTCACAAATATAAGTAGTTTATAGTAGGTTTAGTGGACCTACGGGGAATCGAACCCCGACCTCCTCCATGCCATGGAGGCGTAATACCATTTTACTATAAGCCCAATGATGCTCTTAGAACTCAAATCATTTTACTTGAAAAACCCAGTAAATCAAGGCAGTATAAGGTGATTGAGGTGAGGTGGCCGAGTGGTTTAAGGCGGCAGTCTTGAAAACTGCTATATCCGAAAGGGTATCGTGAGTTCGAATCTCACCCTCACCGCCAGATAATAACGTTGGCAAATCGTGGCGGTAATTATGGAACAGAGCTTTTGGGGAAAATTAAAAAAGCCGATTATGGTTATAGCGCCGATGGCTAACGTCACCGACGCCGCTTTTCGACAGATGTTTACCAAGTACGGCAAGCCTGATGTCTTTTGGACAGAGTTTGTTTCAGTAGAGGGCCTATTCTCGAGTGGCAAGGATAAACTATTGATTGATCTTTGGCATATAGAAGCAGAGCACCCGATAGTGGCTCAAATCTTTGGAGCTAAGCCAGAACAATTTGAAAAAGTGGCAAAGATGATAAAAGAACTTGGTTTTGACGGCATTGATATCAATATGGGCTGTCCTGACCAAAGTATTGAAAAATCAGGGAGCGGAGCGGCTTTAATTAAAAACTCTGAATTGGCTAAAGAAATTATCAAGGCGACGAAACGCGGTGCCGAAGGATTGCCGGTATCAGTGAAAACAAGAATAGGTTATGCCAAAAACGAAATTAAAGAATGGATCCCGTCGTTACTACAAGAAGGTTTGGCGGCCTTAACAATCCACCTCCGAACCAGAAATGAAATGTCTGACGTTCCCGCACATTGGGAATTGGCGCCTGAAATAGTGGCTTTACGAAATAAGTACGCCCCAGAGACACTTCTCTTAGGTAACGGCGATGTTAATACGCTCGACGAAGCTAGAGCAAAAGTAAAAGAATCTGGTTTTGATGGAGCAATGATTGGGCGTGGAATATTTGGCAATCCTTGGTTATTTTCAGGACGCATCCCCTCTTTAAAGGAACGTCTTGAGGCAATGTGCGAGCACGCCGAGCTTTTTGAAAAAACATTTAAAAGCGACAAAGACAAAGAAGAAGGTGGTTTAAAACCCTTTGATGTTATGAAAAAACATTTCAAGGCCTATGTAACAGGATTTGATGGAGCTAGAGACTTGCGCGCGCTCCTTATGGAAACAAAGAACGCTATTGAGGTAAGAAAAACTGCGGAAGAATTTTTAAATCGCCTGAAGCGAAATTAAACCATAAGTCTTTTCGTGGCGACCACTATCAAAAGTATAAGCGCAACAATTAGAAAAATTGTTAAGCCGTTACTCCAACTTAAAGCTCCGAAGATAGAAGCGAACAGTCCTTGACCGCCTACTTTTATATCCATAGAAGTTAATAGTGGAGTTGAATCTTTACCAGTAGAATCAGAGAAATTTAAAGCACTGGTGGTGGTAATTTTTGCAATTTTTGAAGTGTCTACGTCTTTGGATAAATGGACGTTTAACTTAACTGTCCGAACGCCGTTTGCCGCAATGTCACTAATGTCAAAAGTGATTGTATTGCCGTTCTTGCTGAAAGCCTGAGCGGCAGAGCTGTCAAAAACCAATGATGGGTCCAGGTTAATTTGCAAATTGGCCTTATTAATGTCGGTTATGGCATTAATCTCGGATGTAATCACGAATGTGTCGCCTGATTTCAATGCAGATTTATCGGCAGTTAAAGTCACTTTGGCCGAGCCGTTGCTGGTGGAAGAAATTTGCGCAACTTTTTCAGCAACAGTTTTTTTATCCGTTGCGGGATTGCTGTTGTCTACAGTTTTCCCGAATCCGGACAATGCCAAGTTTAATTTTGAAAGAGAATCCGATAAACCGTTCAAGTCCTGATTATTAGCAACGACAGCATTGTTATTGCTGTTGCCGGTGTAAATATTAAGGATGGACCCGTATGCGTTGCCGAAAGAATTTTGCGCTACAGCTCTGTAGTAGTAAGTAGTGTTAGCGTTCAAGTTAAAGGCGCTGGCGCTCGTATTTACATAAGAGCTGTTGGAACTAACGCCCGTAGCTTGGCTGGCACTGCCTAAAGACGCAGTTGGTCCGTACTCAAACCAAGTGGTGGTATAGGAATTGTTAGGATTAACAGAGCCGTAAAAAGTGACGCTGTTGGAAGACGATAAAGTGGCGGAGCCGGTTGTCACAATCGGAGAATTGCTGGTAGGTTGGCTGTAATAAAAAGAGTTGCCTGTAGAGAAACTTAAAATGCTTCCCTGACCGATACCATAAGCGTTCTTTGCAACAACCCTGTAGTAATATGTGCTGTTGGGGTTTAAGTTGGAAATGCTTGAAGAAACGCTGGTTTGATAACTGACATTGCCAGCTGAAAAAATTGAGCTGGTCTGACCCAAAGAATTGGAAGTGCCATATTCAAACCAAGCGGTCGTAGATAGACCGTTTGGATTTACAAAACCATTCAACATCACACTGGACTGCGTTAAGTCAGAGTAAGACGCGGTAGATGCATAAGGAGAGCCGTCGGCTAGAACAGCTGGCGCTAAACCCAGCAAAACAGCCGCTCCAAGAGCAATAATAGATAATTTACCAATAAAATTCGTCTTCATTAGATGAAGGCTAAGTCAATCACAATTTAGCCCTTTTGTCAATAAAAGGGGCGACCTTTATTGCGGGCTTACTTCTTTGATATACGAATTAAAGACTCTTACAGTTGCCGAGGATTGTATCTTGCCTGAACACTGCAGTGTAAACGTGGTAGTTGATGGAATATTAGGAGTGTTCTTACTGCCGCTTGAAGCCACTCGTCCTATGTCTGGCACATTGGGATTGTTATCGCTTATAGTGCAAATACCAACAGCTTGATTGCTGCAATCCCAGGTTAACGTGGAAGTTTTATTAGGCAATATTGAATTTGGATTCGCAATTATATTCGCGTTACACGCAGTTAATTGATTAGTTCCACCAGTACCACTGGTACCACCATTTGCGCCATTTGCGCCAGTATTAGTTGGATTAGTTGGAATTGTGGTGGTAGTAGTAGTTGTGGTGGTGGTTGTGGTATTAGACGCAGAGATTGTTATTGTCGCAGACTTTGAAACAGAATTACCGTTACTATCAAAGCCAGTGATTGTGTATTTGTAAGTGCCTGGAGGCTTGGTTAGAGGACCCAATGTAGTAGAGCCCCCGCTTCTTGAAAATCCATCAGTCCCTGTAACGCTCCAACTGGAAACATTATCAGCAGACCAATTAACAGTAAATGTTGCCATCCCTGATTCATCAGCGGCTTTCTCGGTACCAGTACTTCCGAGATTTGTGATAGTTGTAGAACTGCTTGTCTGATTTGTGGCGGGTATATTAGTGGGTGGAATGAAAATATTAAGTGGGGTTAGCACAGTACCAATTGCCGGGGATAGCGAGCTAACCCAATCACGAACACGTGAAACAACTGTACTTATGGTGTTGCTAATTGCCGGGGATAGCGAGCTAACCCAATCACGAACACGTGAAGGTGCAGGAGTAGTTGTTTTGGCATTATTTGTTGTGGTAATAGCGGTAGGTGTGGGAGTTGTAGTAGTTGGGGGGGTTGTTGTTGTAGGAGCAGTAACTGGCGCAGGAGTTCCCCCTCCATCAATGAGCGCTCTCGCGGACGTTATGGGAGCACTTGTTGCAAGAGAAATCGTTAGTATTGTTAATAATGTTAATAATTTAATCTTCATTAATTTATCCATATGTTAACTGACGGAGGTAACGACTTCGAAGGCGTAGTAGATGCTGGCGCGCTGCAAGATGCGGTTGTGCCTCCGTTAGAGCCAGCGCAAGTCCATGTCCATGGACCGGTACCGGAAGGAGTTGATGGCGTGCCTGGACTGCAAAGATTTGCTGAAGGGGCTGAAGTTGTCGGTACACCATTTGCTGGGCCGCAAGAGCCGTTTGTGATGGTAGGAGGAACAACACACGCCACCTTTACGTTCTTGGTTGCGCTTGTACCGCCTGGTCCTGTACAAAATATGGAGTAGGTTGTGTCGGATGCTGGGGAAACACTATATGTGCCGTTAGGCTTGTTGCTTGTTCCGAAGTTTGTTCCTGTGCAACCGGTGGCATTTGTTGAAGACCATGTGAGAGTTGAAGATTGACCACTGGAACACTTTATGGGTGTAGGGTTGGCGGTCAAAGTGACTGTTGGTACAGATGGGCAAGTAGGTGGTGTGCTTATTATTTTACTGTATGAACCACATCCTGCTTCCGGCGGTGGGTATGGATCGCTATAAGGATTATTCGGATCAAGTTTGGTAGCATTTACAGGCGTTGAGCCGCTACAACAGATGGCATACGCTCCACCTGTACTACAACTGCATGTTCCAGCAAGAAGAGTTGTAGGATTACTTGCGTTATATTTATCCCCAGTGGAGCAAACATTATCAAGAGAAACAAATGTATAACCATCAATAGCACCTTTGGTAGTAAAAGTAGTGATTTTATTTATGTTATACGATCTCCAAAGTTGTGTTGCGTCGCCTCCTGGGATTAATTGATTAGTTATTGGATCACGATAGTCGGCGCATCCAATACCGCAACCGTTATTATGTCTTGTATAAGTGTTTTTACAGGAACCTAAAGGTGTTGTTGTTGTACGTTCAGCTGCTTCCGCAACTTTCGGCTGGCTCCACGTAGTAGAACTTATATACGCATAGACTCCTCCTATTGCAATTATTGTTATAGCGATAAATAGACTGAAAGCTATTTTATTATTTTTATATAAATCCATTCTTTTTATTAAATACAAATTTATTATACCATATTTGATCCTCGTGTCAGTTGTGTATAAGTAAAGAGGCCTGCTTACTAATACTAAACAGGCCTCATTGTTTTACTTTGATTGTGAGACGACTCCAAATAACACCTTGGTCTTAATATTATCAACCTGTGCAGGAAAGTACATAACAAGATTATATTTATCTAATGGCGGTGGAAGTGTTGTATTCATTTCCCCTGTTCTTGCCAAGACTTGTCCCTTATGTATCCGAGTAATAAATCCTACTCCTCTTTCCTCCAGAATCTTCTTAGTTGATAAGATCTTGCCGTCTATGACCCCTGTATATAAAACGGTAAGATAATTTGTGCCAACACATAGACAATCTGCTTTATTCCCAGCTTTCACTGTATCAAAGCTAGCATCGTATGTAGCCGCTCCAGTTACAGTGCCAACGCTTATTAATCCATCGTATGGACTGAATATCGGTGTATCCGCCGGCAAATTGAAAACGGCAAATATATGTCCATCAACAGTAGTCACAAACTCTACCGTCTTGCAATACTTTTCTCCAAGCATTATGCGCGCGAACTTGGAACAGGTTTTGCTGTGTGTAGTAGTTGTAGCGACTGTTGGAGTTGGTTTTGGAGTTTCTGTTATTTTCGTAACAGGTGCGGTTGGCTTTGTAGTTGCTTCTTTTACGTTCCCCTGGGCACAAGAGCCAATGAGGAGCAGAATAGCGACACTCATTGCCACTACTGATATCTTTTTCATTTCATTGCCTCCTTATGTCCTTTTGGGACGTTAGTTGTTTGCCATCTCACTAGTCTATTTAAGACTTCGTGGATAGCTTGGTTTGGGATTTAATGATTTCCTTAATACAATATAACCAAGACATCTGTGCGACGTCTTAAATAGTTAGATTGTAAAGGAGCATCAAAAACTGTATTGACTTATGTATATCATATTTGGGTGAGATTGTCAAATAAAGGCCTAGATAACTAGGTTAATAAGTCTGTTGGGAACGAAGACTATTTTATTTACGTTTTTACCGCCTATGTACTTACTTGTTGCTGGATCTTTAAGAGCCAGCGTCATCGCTTCTTTTTCGGTCAAACCAATAGAAGCTTTTACTCTAGATCGGAATTTGCCGTTAACTTGTATCACTAAATCAAAATTGTCTTCCTTGAACAATTTCTCATTATATTTAGGCCATTTCTCTTTATGAATGGTTTTTTTATTCTTTAACTTACTCCAGAGCTCTTCTGTAATATGCGGAGCAAAAGGAGCTAAGAGTTTCAGGAATGATTCAAATTGTTTTTTAGTAATGGCTTCCTGATGTTTATCAAAATCATTCAGAAGAACCATTAATGCCGAGATGGCGGTATTGTAGTTGAGCACCTCAATGTCGTCTCCAACTTTTTTAATAGCTTTATTAACGGATGCCTCAAGAACATTCTCGGCTTTGGCGGCGAATTTCTTTGTTTGGCCTATTGACCAGACTCTTTCCAAAAACCTTGTTGTGCCTTTAATGCCGTTGTCGCTGAAGTCTCCCCCATCTTCAAAAGGACCGATAAACATGAAATACATTCTTAGGGCGTCTGCGCCAAAATTTTTAATATACTCATCCGGATTAACCACATTGCCCTTTGATTTGGACATTTTACTTCCGTCTTTAATAATCATGCCGTGAGCCCTGAACCTGAGAAAAGGCTCCTCAAAATTAATAAGTTTCATATCTTTAAAGACCATGGTCAGAAATCTGGAATACAAAAGGTGCAAAACAGAATGCTCCGCTCCTCCGATATACATATCTACGGGCAGCCATTTTTTAGTTACACTTGGATTCCAAGGTTTCGCATTTTCTTTAACCGAAGGATATCGCAAATAATACCAAGCTGAATCCAGGAAAGTATCGGAAACATCCGTTTCGCGTCTTGCAACAGCCTTGCACTTCGGGCACCTGACTTTATAGAAAGACTGAACGGAAGCTAGTGGAGACTGGTCCGTGCCAGTAGGCCTGAAATTTTTTACATATGGCAGTTTTACCGGCAACTGCTTCTCTGGCACTGTATACCAACCCGACATATCTTTCCTTTCCCCAATATTTTTGTCTGCACAAACATTACAGAAAATCATCGGTATTGGCGGACCCCAATATCTCTGTCTGGAAATAAGCCAATCTCTCAATCTATATTGAGTCTGTTTTTTGGCGCCGAGTTGTTTTATTATCGCGTCTTTGGCATGTTCCGAAAACATCCCGTTAAATTTATTGGAATTAATCAAATGTCCTGTTCCCGTATAAACTTCTTTATTTTCATCGCAAGACGAATCGTGTTCCTTTGGACAAATAACAACACGAATAGGAAGCTTAAACTTGCTGGCAAATTCAAAATCTCTATCGTCGTGAGCTGGCACGGCCATAATTGCTCCAGTACCAACTCCTCCCAAAACATAGTCAGATATCCAAACCGGTATTTTTTCCTTATTAGAAGGATTTATCGCTGAAACGCCGGAGAACACTCCGGTTTTTTCTTGTACTTTTTCGCTCTCAGGCAAGGAGCGGCGTTTAAGCGTTTCAGAAATATACTTGCGAGCCTTCTCAGGTGCTTGCCAACCAATATCAAGCCACAATTTGCCGCGTTCCGGTGAAATCACCATAAAAGTGGCTCCGTGTATCGTGTCAGGCCTTGTGGTAAATATTTCAATAGAATGTTTGCCGTCTTCCTGCCCAGGAATATCAATAAGCGAAAACGTAATTAAAGCGCCGTCCGATTTCCCTATCCAATTTCTCTGGGCGATTTTAACTTTTTCTGACCAATCAATTTTATCCAAGTTACTAAGCAATTTTTGGGAGTATTCCGTAATCTTGAAAAACCACTGTTCTAGGTCTCTTTTAATAACTTCGGTTCCACAACGTTCACACTTCCCGTTAATCACTTGCTCGTCTGCCAGAACTGTTTTACAAGATGGACACCAATTAACGGGAGATTTTTTTCGGTAGGCCAAACCACGCTTAAACATTTGAATAAAGACCCACTGTGTCCATTTATAGTAATCTGGGTCGTAAGTTTCCAGCCTTTCGTTCCACGCAAAACCGTTACCGATCATCTGTAGCTGGCGATAGAAACCTTTTTCTGAAGTCTTCGCTTGGTCCGCCGGATGACGGCCGATTTTAATAGCGTAGTTTTCGGAATGAATACCGAAACCATCCAGACCAATCGGTTCAAATACATCGTTGCCATTCATACGCTTGAAGCGTCCATAAATATCAGCGCCGGTAAAAGCGAACATATTGCCGACGTGCAACCCCTCAGCGGAAGGATACGGAAACATCATTAAGTTATAAAAAGGCTTTTTAGCCTTTTTTAAATCAGGCTCATAAGTTTTTTTGGTAAGCCAGATTTTTTGCCACTTCTTTTCAATTTTCGCAAACGGATACATGAGGTGATTATACAATTAACAACTGACGACTGACAATTTACCACAACGCCTCATACGTAAAACGCACCCAGTATACCATGATACTGATCAGTACTTTGGTATACTGGAAATTTATTAAAAAGGGGCTTGTTAGCCAAGCCCCTTTTCTTTTACTTTTATAGTTATGAGATGTTGCCGGTGTTGCCGTGGTCGGTATTCGCCCATGTTCCGTGGCCTGGTGCCACGTAGTAGAATTGCCACGCATAGCTCGCTGGAATTGTTGTGTTGAAGAACGTACTTAAGAACTGCGCTCCAGTACAACCTGAAGGACACGTGGCTGTAAAGTTGAAGTCGGCCGGTGCTATCACTGTCAAAGACCAGTTGCCATAGAACGTGCCTGTGATTCCTGCTGATAGCGTACCGCACGGAGTGCCAGGAGTATTCCCGGCTAGCGTGACGAACGTTCCTCTATACAACTGCGTTACATCAAACGAACCATTTGAACGAGGCGTAACGATGTATGTGCGAGTATATGTATCATTCGCCCAGTTTCCGCCGCACGCTGAGGAGTCAGTTGATCCAGAGTTGTATGGCCCGAAGACGAGCGGTGAATTGATTCCGGACGGCCCTTGCGCGCCATTCGTACCATTAATACCGTTCGTTCCTGCGGGACCGGTGTTACCTTGAGGACCGGCAGGTCCTTGAGGACCCATAGAACCCTGCGAACCAGTGGCACCGGTAAGACCAACAGGTCCTTGAGGACCGATAGGACCAACTTGACCTTGAGGACCTATAGGGCCAACTGGGCCTTGAGGACCTGTAGCACCCTGTAAGCCTGTGTCACCCTTTGGTCCGGTATCACCGGTAGGGCCAACTGGGCCTTGAGGACCTGTAGCACCACGTAAGCCTGTAGCGCCCCTTGCTCCGGTGGCACCTCTTGGTCCGGTGTCGCCTTTATCACCATGGAGACTATTCTTCGCATCAGCCGATAAGTTACTGTAACTGATCGCACCAGGCTTCACCTGCGACGATGAGCTGATGATCCAGCTGCTCGCAACAGACCCGGCAGGCGTAAACGCCAGTACAAGTGCGATTGCTACGAATGCTCCGAAGATGGGAATCATCTTCTTTTTCATGATTGTTTCCTTCCTAGTTGTTTGTCATCTCACTCTTTTTGAGAATTAATGAGCTGACTTAGGGCTGATTTACCCTCCTAAGCTTTATTGTATGAAAAACTTAAGAGGATAAACCAAAGCAAATCTCACTGATATAAATCTCAAAAAGCTAAATTGTTAAAGACCATCAAAAACTTTCTTAGCTTGTGTATATCATATTTGATGGAAATTGTCAAATTAAATTCGCAGGACTTTTCTGGCGTTTTCGGTGGTTTTTTCGGCAACAATTTCTTCCGTAACATTTAAAACTTTGCCTATCGCTCCAGCCGTATT
>Ga0209514_10005274_pt1 | contig 16688 bp, 5 predicted proteins | sample Subgrocontami58m_FD_187452 | JGI IMG/M metagenome (GOLD analysis project Ga0209514, IMG submission 187452) | Subsurface groundwater microbial communities from S. Glens Falls, New York, USA - GMW37 contaminated, 5.8 m (SPAdes) (version 3) | ecosystem: Environmental > Aquatic > Deep subsurface >...
GCTGGCGTCGAACCAGGCGAACTTTAACAAGATCGCTGGGAATCTGGCGGAGCTGACGGAATCGCTGCGCGGCACCGTCAGCAAGAGCAAAGAGAACGTCGAAGATTCTCTGCGCCGCATCGCCTCTATCACAAAGAAAGTTGACGAGGGCCAGGGGACGGTCGGCAGACTTATCAATGACGATGAGACCGTGAACAAGCTTAATGAGGCGGTGGATAATTTAAACAAGACCCTTGGCGGGCTGAACAAACTTGAAACGGAGATCGGCTATCACGCGGAATATGAGGCGCAATCGGAAGACTTTAAGTCGTATGTCAATTTAACCTTTAGGCCCAGCCCCGACAAGGCGTTCATCTTTGATTTCGTTCAGGACCCGCATCCCACACCTAATATCAGCGAGCGGACGTCGAACATCACCGTCGGCGGGACCACAACAACTGTCACATCGAACGAGCAGACCGTTGACAGGAATAAATTCCGTTTCTCGGCACAGCTGGCGAAGAAGTTCTATGACTTCACGATCAGAGGCGGGATAATCGAATCGAGCGGCGGCCTTGGAATGGATTATAACAAGGGTCCGTTCGGGGCGTCGTTCTCCGCGTTCAGTTTTCAGAACAGCTATGGCCAGAGGCCGCAGTTGAAGGCCTATGGCACGGTCAATGTTACAAAGAATCTTTACATGATGGGCGGCGCGGCCAATATGATCAGCCTTGCCAACAGGCCTGATTGGTTCGTTGGCGCCGGCTTTAGGCTGGTGGACGAAGACATTAAAAGCCTGATCGGCCTCGGCGCGGCTGCGGCCTCGATGAAGAAGTAAGCGCATGTCATCCCCACGAAAGTGGGGAGATCGAGCACCCAAGTTCATGGGATTCCCGCTTTCGCGGGAATGACTGTTCTATGCCCAAAATAAAACGCGCATTGATCAGCGTTTCGGACAAGGCCGGCGTGGTCCAATTTGCCAAGGTGCTGCATGGAATGGGCGTCGTTATTCTTTCTACCGGTGGAACGGCCAATGTGCTGCGTGACGCGAAGATCCCGGTGACAGATGTATCTGACTACACAGGTTCCCCCGAAATATTAGACGGCAGGTTAAAGACACTTCATCCGAAGATATACGGTGGCCTGCTGGGGATCCGGGGAAATTCAAAACATGTGAAGGAGATGAAGGCCAACGGAATAGAGCCTATTGATATGGTCGTGGTGAACCTCTATCCATTTGAGGCGACCATCGTCAAAGATAGCTGCACGTTCGAAGATGCGATCGAGAACATAGACATCGGTGGGCCGACCATGTTGCGCGCGGCGGCGAAGAATTGGCAGGATGTGGCGGTCGTGGTTGACCCGACCGATTACGAGATGATAATTGAAGAGCTGAAAAATTCCCTCCAGTGCAGTAGTGGCGGGGCTCTGCCCCCGCCAGCAGTTAGCAATGAGAGTAGTGGCGGGGCTCTGTCCCCGCCAGCAGGGAGAGGGCAGGGTGAGGGGGTTGTTTCATCCGGGACCTGCTTCAAACTCGCGCAAAAGGTCTTTGCCACCACCGCGCGTTATGACGCAGCGATATGTAATTATATAAATAGTCTCCCTCTCCCCAGTGGGGAGAGGGCCGGGGTGAGGGGGGAGTTCCCCTCAACTCTCGCCTTGACGTTCGAAAAGACCCAAGACCTCCGTTACGGCGAGAACCCGCACCAAAAGGCCGCCTTCTATAAAGAATTTCCCTCTCCCCTTGGGGGAGAGGGTCAGGGTGAGGGGGCGGTTTGCATATCCTCGGCCCGCCAACTCCACGGCAAGGAACTTTCCTACAACAATATAATGGATGCCGATGCGGCGATCGAACTTGCCAGAGAATTTGCCGATAAGACCGCAACTGTGATCATCAAGCATACGAACCCGTGCGGTGTGGCTGTTCAAGGGCAAGGGTCAAGGGTCAAGGGGAGTAGTGGCGGGGCTCTGTCCCCGTCGGCTGAGAGTTTGGCAGATGTATTTATAAATGCGCGCGACTGCGACCCGACGAGTGCCTTTGGCGGGGTTGTAGCGTTGACGAGGAATGTTGACGAGGCAACCGCAAAGGCCATCGGCGATACTTTTTTTGAGGTGATAATCGCGCCGAAGTTTGAAGAGAAGGCCCTCAATATTTTGAAGGCGAAGAAGAATTTACGCCTGCTTGAGATCGGTATATTTCCCTCTCCCTCGACGGGAGATGGCCGGAGAGATGGCCATGTATTCCCCCCTTTGAAAAAGGGGGGTGAGGGGGGATTTAACTTGCGCAAAGTCCGAGGCGGTCTGCTCGTTCAGGATTACGATGATATCGCAACGGATGTCAGCAAATGCAAGATTGTTACGAAGCGCAAGCCAACGAAAGAGGAACTTGTGGCGCTCGATTTCGCGTGGCGCGTTGTGAAACACGTCAAGTCGAACGCGATAGTCATTGGCGGCGTTGACAGGATCTATGGCGTCGGTGCCGGTCAGACCAGCCGCGTTGATTCGGTGAAGATCGCGATTGAAAAGAAGAACGATGTAGTGGCAAAGTTTGCTTTGCCATGTGATGTAGCGCAGGACTTTAGTCCTGCCAATATTGGCAGACCTAAAGGTCTGCGCTACACATCTGGCAGAGCAAGCTCTGCAACTACGCCATTGGTGACAGTGCTAGCATCCGACGCCTTCTTTCCATTCAGGGACAACATTGACCTCGCCGCAAAGGCAGGTGTGACCGCCATCGTTCAGCCCGGCGGTTCCATCCGCGACGACGAATCCATCAAGGCCGCCGACGAACACAATATCACGATGGTCTTTACCGCCGTCCGCCACTTCCGCCACTAACATTTGGGGACGTTTCTGCGGTAGATACACGCCAGATGCGGGTTTGCGGAGAAAAAGTCGGCAAAACCGCACCCAGCTTGACTTTACCGCAGAAACGTCCCCAAATGTTATGCGCGCGAGTTTTATCGTTTTGATAGAAGATGCCAAAATTTTGACGCTTGTGGGTGAAAAGGTGCTTTTTTGACACTGTCACTCAAAATATTATTCAATAATAACATAGTGTTTAGAAATGGTCGTGTTGGTATATTATTTGCATGAGCGGGTGGTGTAAGATTCGTATATTTTATGAAGACAAAGAAACTCAATTTAAGGCCGATATTTTTTACGTTATTGACCGCTATTTCCGTATTTTTCACCGGTCAGAATTACGCATTGGCAGTTTGCCCTCCTCTTGGCTGTAATGACAATAATCCCTGCACAACTGATAGCTGTGTCACCTCGACCGTAACTGGTCTGCAATCATGCTCATACGTGAACAATACCGCCTCCTGCACAGATGACGGGAAGCAATGCACCAGCGACACCTGTTCCAACGGTGCTTGCATGCATCCTCTTAAGTCTGCGGGAGCGGCCTGTGACGATAAAAGTGCCTGCACAACTGACAAATGCAGTGCTTTAGGAGCCTGCATTGGAACGGCTATTACCTGCGACGACGGCAAGGAGTGTACAACTGATACATGCAATTCAGCGACCGGATGCGCATATGCCAATAAGACAAATGGCACCGCCTGCTCAGACGATGGCAATTCCTGCACCACGGACCAGTGCTCGGGCGAAACCTGTGAGCACGCTGCGGCAACCAACCTGCCATGTAACGATGGCAGCGCCTGTACAACAGGTGAAAGGTGTAATGCGAGCAAACTATGTGCCGGCGGAACGGCAAAGACCTGCACCGCGTCTGACCAGTGCCATAGTGCAGGTACATGTAATACCACAACTGGTATATGTTCAGATCCTGCCAAGACCAATGGGGCGAACTGCAGCGATGGCAATGCATGCACCCAGACAGATACTTGCCAGACCGGGCTTTGCACCGGTACTAATCCGAAAACTTGTACGGCATCTGACCAGTGCCATGAAGCGGGGACATGCAATACTGCAACGGGTATATGTTCAGATCCCGCTAAATCAAACGGTTCGGCCTGCAGCGATGGCAATGCCTGCACGCAGACCGATACTTGCCAGACCGGAGCCTGCACCGGTTCTAATCCGAAGGCTTGTGCGGCCAGCGATCAGTGTCATAGTGCTGGAACATGTAATTCTTCCACAGGAATATGTTCGGATCCACCTATAGCCGACGGGACATCATGCAACGATGGTAATAAGTGTACTAAGAGTGATGCCTGTTCTACAGGCACTTGCGGCGGAACGGCATATAGTTGTGATGACGGGAAAGTCTGTACCAATGATGTGTGCAATGGTACTGGTGGTTGTTCATATACATTGGCCTCTGGATATTGCAAAATCGATGGCGCGTGTTTCAAGAGTGGCGATGTCGATCCATCCAATCCATGCCAGGTTTGCGATGCATCGAAGAACCCAAGTGGATGGACCGCCGGGAATGCAGGAGCGGTCTGCCATGCATCTACAGGCGTTTGTGATGTGGCCGAAACGTGTTCAGGAACAAGCACTGTGTGTCCATCCGATGGTTTTGCCGCGGCAACTCAGGAATGTCGTGCGTCCGCTGGCGCTTGCGACAAGGCGGAGATGTGCACAGGAGCAAGTGCCACTTGCCCGGCAGATGTCTTGACGTCATCCGGTACGGAATGCCGTGCATCTGCTGGCGCTTGTGATACGGCAGAAAAATGCACCGGGGCGAGTGCCACTTGCCCGGCAGATGTCTTGACGTCATCCGGTACAGAATGTCGTGTATCCGCTGGCGCTTGTGATACGGCAGAAAACTGCACAGGGTCAAGTGCCGCTTGTCCAACAGATCTCTTTAAGGGATTCGGCACTGTATGTCGCGCATCTGCAGGCGATTGTGACGTGGTCGAAAAATGCACCGGGGCGAGCGCTTTGTGTCCGTCAGACCAATATAAATCTGCATCAACGCCATGTCGTTACGCCACTGCTGAGTGTGATGCTGTAGAAAAGTGCACTGGATCATCTATCAGTTGTCCGGCCAATGCTAATGCGGCTAATGGTGCTTTATGTTCCACGGGTGATCTTTGCAAGAGTGGCGAAACCTGTGCTAATGGTGCTTGTAGTGGCGGGGCAAAAATAGCAGGTTGTTGCCTAGATAACTCTGAATGTAATGATAACATAAGCTGTACAACCGATGTTTGTGTTGGCGTCGACCCCGACGGCATGCAACCCGGCACGTGTTCACATACAACGCAAAATTCAGCGTGTACCGACAACAACTTGTGCACAACCGATTCGTGCGATGAAGCTAAGGGTTGTGTATATTCAAATAATACACTGCCGTGTGACGATACCGACCTATGCAACGGTGCAGAGTTATGCAAGGCGGGGACCTGTGCCACCGGTACGCCTGTGACAGTTCCACCGGCCGATGCTTGTAATACATATAGCTGTAGCTCAACTACGGGCAAAATCGTAACGACGCCGAAAGTAGATGGAACCGCCTGCGGCGATACCGACCTGTGCAACGGTGCAGAGTTATGCAAGGCGGGGACCTGTGCCACCGGTACGCCTGTGACAGTGCCACCGGCCGACGCCTGCAATACATATAGCTGTAGCGCGGCGACCGGCAAGATCGTTGCAACGCCGAAGGTGGACGGGACATCGTGCAAGGACGCAGACAAGTGTAATGGCGATGAGGCATGTGTGAGTGGCGTATGCAAGGTTGGGACGCCGCTTGCTTGCAATGATGGCAATAAATGCAATGGAACAGAGAGCTGTAATGCGGCGACAGGGTGCGTAGCGGGGGCGCCGCTTACATGCAGTGATAATAATGTATGTAACGGCACCGAGACATGCGAGGCTTTGGCTGGCTGCAAGGCTGGGACGAATTTGAACTGTGACGATGGCAATCCATGCACATCAGAGAGTTGTGATCCGATAAATGGTTGCGAATATATATGTTTAGATCAGGGGAGTAGTGTTACGATAGCTGGTGGGTTGACGAAGTTCTGTCCAGGCAACTGTCAGGCTCCGGTTGATTGCACGAGTTCGTTGCAGTGCAGCGATGGAAATGGGTGCAATGGCGAGGAGATATGCCAGAACAACAAATGTGCGGCTGGAACGCCAGTGACGATTCCGGCACCAGACTCATGTAATACATATAGCTGTAGTGCGGCGACCGGCAAGATCGTTACAACGCCGAAGGCGGACGGAACGACCTGCGGCGATGCCGACTTGTGCAACGGTGCGGAGATATGCAAGGCGGGGACGTGTTCGGCTGGAACGCCTGTGACAGTACCACCGGCCGACGCTTGCAATACATATAGCTGTAGTTCAACGACCGGCAAGATCGTTGCAACGCCGAAGGTGGACGGAACGGCCTGCGGCGATGCGGACCTGTGCAACGGTGCGGAGATATGCAAGGCGGGGACGTGTTCGGCTGGAACGCTTGTGACGGTTCCTCCGGCCGATGCCTGCAATACGTATAGCTGTAGTTCAACGACCGGCAAGATCGCAACAACGGCGAAGGCTGAGGGGACTGCCTGCGGCGATACAGATCTGTGCAACGGTGCGGAGATATGCAAGGCGGGGACGTGCTCGGCTGGAACGCCTGTTTCAGTTCCTCCGGCCGATGCCTGCAATACATATAGCTGTAGTTCAACGACCGGCAAGGTCGTTGCAACGGTGAAGGTGGACGGAACGGCCTGCGGCGATGCCGACCTATGTAACGGTGCGGAGTTATGCAAGGCGGGGACATGTGCCGCCGGTACGCCTGTGACAGTACCACCGGCCGACGCCTGCAATACGTATAGCTGTAGCGCGGCGACCGGCAAGGTCGTTGCAACGCCGAAGGTGGATGGAACGGCCTGCGGCGATGCCGACCTATGTAACGGTGCGGAGTTATGCAAGGCGGGGACGTGTTCGGTTGGAACGCCTGTTTCAGTTCCTCTGGCCGATGCCTGCAATACATATAGCTGTAGTTCAACGACCGGCAAGATCGTTGCAACGCCGAAGGTGGACGGAACGGCCTGCGGCGATGCGGACCTATGTAACGGTGCGGAGTTGTGCAAGGCGGGAACCTGTGCCGCAGGAACGCCTGTTTCAGTTCCTCCGGCCGATGCCTGCAATACATATAGCTGTAGTTCAACGACCGGCAAGATCGTTGCAACGGCGAAGGCGGACGGAACGGCCTGTGGCGATGCGGACCTATGTAACGGTGCGGAGTTGTGCAAGGCGGGGACATGTTCGGCCGGGACACCATTAAGTTGCGACGATAACAATATCTGCACGGCCGATGCATGTGACAGCGCTGCAGGTTGCAGCCACACACCCGTTGCCTACAAAGACCAAGAGGTCGGCAGCGGAGATTGTAAATATCTACAGATACAGCAGTGTTCAGATAATAAGTGGAGTGGATGGATAGGGGCTCTGTCGGCGGCGGTATCTACACAGCCTTGCGGAAACGCGGTTTGCGGTGGGACACAGGCAAGGACATGCACAGCGAAGGGGGAGTTCGGCGAGTGGGGGCAATGTGATTACGCGGCGAATACGAAGACTTGCGATGATAATAACAAATGCACGGGCGGGGATCACTGCGATGGAGTAGGGAGCTGCGCCAGTGGCACGGCTGTGGCAATAGACGACAGCAATAAGTGCACGACAGATACTTGTGATCCGTTGACGGGCAATATCACCAACACATTATCAGTTGCCTGTCCGGCGGTTGATCCGACGAACGCGTGTATGGTAAACGGCGCGTGCGATGCCGCCAGCGGAACATGCAAATACGTTCCAAAGACCACAGGAACCATCAGTTGCGGAACGGGCGCTTGCGCTCAAACAATCCCTGAATGTGTGGATGGCGTGAAACAATCGTGTGATGCAACAAAGGGGTCGGCGGCAGAGGCCTGCGATGGCATAGATAACGATTGTGACGGAGTCGTTGATAACGGGCTTGAAAATATAACCTGCGGAGAAGGTGCCTGTTCGAACATTGTAGCCGCATGTGTTGACGGCAAGGCGAACACATGTGTTCCGAAGCCGGATGGGGCAATATGCGGTGAGCCCGATAAGTGCAAGGGTGAACAGACGTGCAAAGCCGGTTTATGTGTGAAGGCATCAACCCCAACGGTCATTTCGAGTACGAATCCTTGTTTGGAAAATTACTGTGATCCATCAGATGGAGCGGTCAAGAACAAGGCGGCAAATGAGGGCGGCGTTTGCGACGACGGCAATAAATTGACCGCCAACGATGTCTGCACAGGTGGGGCTTGCAAGGGGTCGGCGGTGGAATGTGCTGCCGATGCCGACTGTGTCGCCCCAAATGCCTGCAACTCAGTGGCGTGCGAGGCAAATAAATGTGTTACAAGGGCAATAGAGAATTGTTGTCTCCAAGATGCGGATTGTTCCGACAAGAAAGCATGTAATGGCGTCGAAAGGTGCGTGGCAAAAAAGTGCGCCGCAGGTTTCACGGTTCAGTGCCTGACTCCGCGTAACACATGTTATGCAGTGCCCGGCACCTGCAATGATGCGGACGGCAGTTGCTTATATGCATTGCGGGACTACGTCAGCGGGGCGGACCCTACGGCGGAAAAATGCGACGGTCTTGATAACAACTGTGACCAGAGTCTCGACGAAGATTTTCATGATAAGGGGACGGTCTGCGCGGTCGGCGTTGGCGAGTGCAAGATATACGGCATAATGGAATGCAAGGCCGATGGCAGCGGAACCAGATGCAATGCGGAGCCCGGAAGCCCGGTCGCCGAGAGCTGCGACGGAAAAGACAACGATTGCAACGGAACGCCCGATGACAATTTCACCATCCCTCTGGCGTCAAAGCAGTCCGGCGTTTGCGCGGGACAGAAGATGATATGCCGCGGCAATAAGGGCGGCCTGGCAGAACCAAATTATGCCCTGATCGCCGGTTATGAGATAAATGAAACCAAGTGCGATGGCTTGGACAACGACTGCGACGGCGCGACCGATGAAGATTTATTAAATGGCTGCGGGACATGTGGCGAAATAGCCGATTCGGACAACGATGGCAAACCCGACATCTGCGATAACCCGGAATGCGGCAATGGGGTCGTCGAGGCAGGCGAGCAATGCGACAACGGGCTGGAAGAAAATAATAACATGCCAGATAACTGTCGGGCGAACTGCCAGCCGCCGGTTTGCGGTGACGGAGTGGTCGATACCGGTGAGGCATGCGATGACGGCAATGACATAAACACCGACCTTTGCAGGAACGATTGTTCGCCGCCCACCTGCGGTGATTCGATCGTTAGCGAAGGAGAGGCCTGCGATGACGGCGTTCGAAATGGACAGGAAAAGTTCTGCAATGCTACATGCTCGGACAAGACGCCATTCTGCGGCGATGATAGAATCAGCAAAGAGCTCGGCGAAGAGTGCGAGGGCGCGAATTTGAACGGCGCGACATGTGAGGCGCTCGGCCACAAGGGCGGCGGGGAACTCGCCTGCGGTGCGGATTGCAAATTCGACCAGATGGCCTGTATTGATACGTGGTGCGGTGACGGCATAAAGAACGGGAGCGAAGAGTGCGATGCGGGTGATGGGCTCGGCGAACATCAGGCGTGCAATGCGAATTGCACGATAAGAGAGCTGCCATATTGCGGGAATGGCAACATCGATACGGGCGAAGAATGCGACGGCGGCCTTGATTGCCGAGACAAATGCACATTAATGAAGTGCGGCGATGGAATAATAGATGAGGCCTTGAGTGAGACCTGCGATGCCGGGGCAAGAAATGGTGACAATGCCGAATGTCTGGCTTCATGCAAACTTGCTACCTGTGGCGACAACCTTATCCAAACCGGAAAAGAACAGTGCGACGAGGGCCTTGCCAATAGCGATACGACCCCGGACGCCTGCCGGCTGAGCTGTAACGCCGCGCGCTGTGGAGATGGTGTGCCGGACACCGGCGAAGCGTGTGACGATGGCGCCGCGCTGAACGGCACAAAGGGTCATTGTAACGCGTCCTGCAGTGATCAATATAATACTTGCGGCGACGGGATATTTGTAAAGGATAAGAAAAACGACAATGGTGTGAACGAGCAGTGCGATGGAAAGTTAGGCGCTGGTGAACATCAGAGTTGCGAGGAGTCTACTTGCAGGCTTGTGAACCTTAGTTATTGCGGCGATGGGATCACGCAACCCGTGAACGATGAAGGGGTCGCCGAACAATGCGATGTCGTTCCATCAGCCTCCGCAGCCTTACAGCCGATAGACTGCGGCACGATCTTGCCGGGGACAATTGGCAATGCCACGTGCGAGGCCTGCAAATTCAACACGAGCCAGTGTTTCGCGCCGGAATGTGCCGAAGGTGAAAAGAGAAGAGGGTGCTCGCTGGGGGAGGCACCCTCATCTTGTTCCGAGGGCGAAGAGACCTGCAGTAACGGCAAGTGGGGTGCGTGCGTGAAGGTCAATGTGGTGGACGAAACGGCCTGCGACGATGGAAACCTTTGCACAGAGAGCGACAAGTGCCGTGGCGGCGCATGTGTTGCCGGGACGCAGAGGTCCTGCGACGATGGCAATGCCTGCACTGTGGATTCATGTTCTGCGGGGGCGTGTGTCAATGCCGCGATAGGCGGTTGCTGCAATTCGGACGCGGAATGTGCCGATACAAACACCTGCACGGCCGATACGTGCGACGTCACACGGCATACTTGCGCGCACAATGCTATTCAAGGTTGCTGTCAGCCTGCTGGAATGGCGACAAGGTGCGATATCGCGAACCAGTTTGGGTCATGTTCCGGGACAAAGGTTTGCGGGGCCGACGGCAATTACGGCGCGTGCCTTGGCAATGCGCCCGCAGCCGAAGTCTGCAACGGCAGAGACGATAACTGTGATGGCCAAACAGACGAAGGTCTCACCCAGGCCTGTGCATCGGCGTGCGGCGCAGGCGTTGAAGGTTGTCAGAACGGCAAATGGGCCGGCTGTAACGCGCCTCAACCGACGACAGAGCTCTGCGACGGTAAGGATAACGATTGCAACGGGCAAGTTGACGAGGGGGTGAAGAACGCGTGCGGGCTGTGCGGTGAGGTGCCGGTCGAGATATGCGGTAACGACAAGGATGATAACTGTGATGGCGTGGCCGATGAAGGTTGTGCCAAGGCCGAAACCCCCTCCGTGTCAAAACCAGAGCCCGAACCCGAACCTGAAACCAAACCTGAACCGCCGGCGATGTCCGCGGGCCATTCGAACTGGTTCGACCTGCCGGCTGCAAGGGCCATTAAACTCCCCGGCAGGCCGACAGATGTAAAGGTCATAGGCACAGGCGATCAGCAGATAGTGCTGGTTTCATATTGCAATGGCGAATCCTGCGGCATGGCGACGCTTTATATGAGGGACTTCAAGCGAAAGGTCGATATACAGACGGGCGGCGTAGCAAAGGCAGAAGAAAAGGCGCTCCAGTTCGGCACGGACAACGCCACTGTTGGTAAAAAGCTCGCAAGCGTTGCAGCGATAGTTTCAGAGACGAAGGACGACTTTGTGACGTACGATAACAAGTGCATCACGGTCATGCCGAAGTATCCCCAGCAGATAATAGAGATGGGTAAGGCAGGAGCGGACAAGAAAGAGATGATCAAGACGGACATCTGCCCGCAGGAATATGGTGCGTGCGACGGTTTTGTGATATATAATGTTGCAGTTAATGACCCAAATATCAGCGCAACGGGTAAGTGCCCGGATGAAACTTACCAGACCATTACGCTCACCAATAACCCGGAAAAGAAGGGCGAATTTACAGCCAAGGTGGAGGCGGCCGAGAGTGTGACGCCGGTGGAGCCGGGGCAAGGGTCAGTGCCGCTGACGCCTGCGGAAGAGGCGTTCAAAGGTAAGATAACGGAGAAATTTGGCGGTGATTTTGGCAAGCAGCCCAAGAGCTTTACCTCCGCGAACTTTAAGGTGGGCAAATCTGAGGTAGGCAAGGCTGTGGCTGGCAAACTGCCGGATGTGATGGTGGGTGGCATCTATTCTATCAGAGCGGGAGAGGCGGCCTCGGTGGAGGGGGGGAATGTCGCTGATATAGGGAATATATATCCGGAGGCTGAAGAGAACTACCTGTGCGATTCTGTGATAGACGGCGTTCACAGCACCGATACCGATAAATATATCCTCCCGCAAAACTTGAACGCTGTTTCTATGAAGGACTATGGCGGACCCGATCTGATGGCGATATGCCAGCTGGTCGATGCCGCCGATGTCAATGGGGCCTTGGTCGGCGAGGCCGTTAATGCCAAGGAATATGTGGCTATCTTCTATCCGAACCTGAACGAGACTCCAGTAGCGGATGGGATCGAGGCAGGCGGGGAAACTGTGGTGGACGGCATGTTGGATGTTGGAAGCAAGGAGGAAGTGACTCTGAAGGGGATCATCACCGACCCGACAGATGACGTCCTGACATACACATGGGACTGCACAGATGCCAGTGGCGCGGATTGCGGAAGCGAGCTCTCTGCCAATACGGGCGCAATAATTAAGTTGAGTACTAAGGCATCTGCCGCCGGAGGAGGCGTGGCAAAGGCTGCGGAGGGCGGGCTCAAATATCCATATGCGATCAAGGTGACAGGGACAGACGCGGGCGGTTTGAGCGGCAGCGCTGCGATCAGTCTGGATGCCTCTGGCACAGTGGGGGCGGTAGTTACCGCCGGGCCTGCGGTAGAAACGGGTTGGTGGAATCTTGGGGGCGGAGGATTTGCATGTTCACTGGTTAGAGAAGATCAGCAAGGAAGGGGGGATGATATGAAGTTCATTATCGTGATACCGGTTCTTATCGGCCTGGCGGTCTTCCTGTTCGTTGTGGCGAGGTTGAACAGGACGAGGGTTCGGATCTTATCCTTCAAGCGAAGTCGAGAAGATAAGATCCATAACGGTTCTCGACTCGTCTCTCGGCAAGATCGAGACTCGCTCGAACGATAATTTATTATTTGTCTGGACAAGATACCTTCCTACGGGTTAGCAAATTCATTAAATAATGTAGTTGCCCAATTTATTGGGCCAACGTCGCCCGATGAATCGGGCAACTACGCACAGGAGGGTATCTTATGTCCAACACATTCATCGTCAGTGCGGCACGCACACCAGTAACAAGTTTTCAAGGCACACTCTCTGCAGTTCGAAGCCCGGACCTAGGCGGGGCGGCCATTCGCGCCGCGGTCGAACGCGCAAAGATCTCACCCGACAAGATCGAGATGTGCATCATGGGCTGCGTCCTGCCGGCAGGTCTCGGCCAATCGCCGGCCAGGCAGGCGATCTTCTCGGCCGGTCTTCCAAAAGAGGTCAATGCCCTGACCGTCAATAAGGTCTGCTCCTCCGGCCTTGTCGCCGTCATGCTTGCCGACCAGATAATCCGCGCAGGCGAGGCAAATGTCGTCGTTGCCGGCGGCATGGAATCGATGACCAACTCGCCATATACACTGCCTAATGGGCGCGCTGGATATCGTATGGGTGATGGCAAGGTTGTTGATACGATGGTCAACGATGGCCTGTGGGATATTTATACCAATCAACACATGGGGGCGTGTGCCGAGCTCTGTGCCAAGACGCACGGGGTGACTCGCAAGGAGCAAGACGATTTTGCCACCGAGAGTTATAAAAAGGCCCTCGCCGCGATCGAGGCCGGCCATTTCAAGGACGAGATCGTGGCCGTAGAAATAAAGTCCAAATCCCCCCTTCCCCCCTTTGCAAAAGGGGGGTCAGGGGGGATTTTTGTCGATAAGGACGAAGAACCGGCCAAGGTGAGGTTCGAAAAGTTCCCGACGCTTCCGACGCCGTTCGCCAAGGACGGGACCGTCACGCCGGCAAACGCTTCATCTATCAGCGACGGCGCGGCAGCGGTCGTGGTGATGAGCGATGCGCATATTAAGGAACTTGGCGCAACACCGATGGCAAGGATCATTTCACACGCGACGTTCTCCCGTGAGCCGGAGTGGTTCACAATGGCCCCGGTCGGTGCGATCAAACGCGCGCTGGAGAAGGCAAAGCTCACAATTGCCGACATCGACCTCTTTGAAGTGAACGAGGCCTTCTCTGTCGTCACGCTCATGGCCATTCGCGAACTGAAGCTCGACCCGAAGAAGGTGAATATCAGCGGCGGTGCGGTGGCGCTGGGGCATCCGATCGGGGCGAGCGGGGCGCGAATTCTTACCACGCTTCTTTATAACATGAAGCGCACGGGCGCCAAACGCGGGCTTGCGACGCTTTGTAACGGCGGGGGAGAGGCTACGGCATTGATCGTTGAAAGAATGTAAATAGAAACTCCCCTTCCCCCCTTTGAAAAAGGGGGGTGAGGGGGGATTTGGAGGACATAAATATGCAAATCAATACAATCGGAGTCATCGGCGCCGGCCAGATGGGGGCGGGCATCGCGCAGGTATTTGCCGCAGCGGGTTTCAAGGTCATCATGCAGGATGTCAAACAGGAGTTCTGTGACCGCGGCTTAAGCGTCATCAAGGGTTCGCTTGCCAAGTTCCTCGAGAAACAGAAGATCACAAAGGACGTTCACGACTTAAGCCTGGCAAATATCAAGACGACGGTCAACTTGAGCGACCTCTCGCCGTGCGACATCGTGATCGAGGCGGCCCCCGAGATCTTCAATCTCAAATCCGAAATATTCAAGTCGCTAGACGGCATTACCAAAAAAGAGGCCATCCTCGCGACGAACACAAGCTCCATCTCCATTGCGAAGATCGGTGCCGCAACGAAGCGCGAGAACAAGGTCATCGGGATGCACTTTATGAACCCGGTCCCTATCATGCAGTGCGTGGAGCTCATCAGGAGCCCGAAGACCGACGACGCGACCTGCGGCGTTGTTACAGAGCTCGTTAAAAAGCTCGGCAAGACGGCGGTGACAGCCAAGGATTCGCCCGGTTTCATAATGAATCGCATCTTGATGCCCATGATAAACGAGGCGGTCTGGACGCTCCACGAGGGGGTAGCGACCGCTGAAGATATCGACACCGGCACAAAGCTTTCATTCAACTGGCCGATGGGGCCATTGGCGCTGGCCGACCTGATCGGCCTTGACACGGTCCTTGCGATAGTGAACGTCCTTTATACCGAATTCAAGAACGAAAAATATAAACCCTGCCCGCTGCTCGAGCAGTATGTGAAAGATGGGAGATTGGGGAGGAAGGTAAAGAAGGGGTTTTATTCGTATTGATAACATTCCCCCCTTTCTTAAAGGGGGGTGAGGGGGGATTTCGGGCTCCTCGCAATGACCGTCAAATTTCTGCCGGTATTTATCAGATCGGGAAAAGCAGTCTGTCCCCTTTTACAGTCGCCTACTTTTGTCGTGGAATGCGTCCGGTCGTTTTTTGGTAACTCGCACCACCCAATAGCTTAGCGTAGGTATCAGAGGTAGATTCCGCCTCGGATGTAAATGCTAAAAGATGTCCGTTTTGATCGATAATTGCACCCCCACTGTATCCTCCCTGTGCGCCAGCGGCGATCACAATTGTTTTTTCCTTATCGTCGTAAGAAGCGATCGTGCCGGTGGTATAAAAACGACCACCCCTTTCTTCAGGTATGGCGGCTCTAGGATATCCAATGATCCAGACAGTTTCCTTGTTAGTTCCCTCATTATTAGTGGTTGGTGTTCGTGCCCATTGCAAATAAGGCAGACCCGCAAGGGCAGGAAGTTTCAGCTTGATACTGTCATGAACAGCATCTTTGTCTATGACACTGCTTTCCTGTGCCTCTACCATTTCTCCGTTAGGATGTTGGATCAAAGGTTTTCTGAATATCCCTTTTTCATCGTAAAAGACGTGGTAAGCGCTTGTAATTTCTCCATCTGCGGACGTGACGATACAAGACCCACCACTATCCAAAAATGTCACTCTTAGGACACTTCTTCCAAATTCAGCAATGTGCGATGGAATCTTTCGGTCAGTGAAGTGGACACCTCTGAGTGCTGAAATGGGGAAATCCTTATAGGCGTCTAAATGATTCTCCGCACCGTAAATATCATAAGATTTAATATCATGGTCTAAGAGGTTGGCAGCAATTGTATGATGTTCGAACATTCCGTTGTGCGACTTAAACATATCCATGATAAGTTGTTTATCAGGATGGTCATTGAAAATTGCAACTTCTTGGGGTGTCAAAACATCGTAACAAATGTTCTCATCGCAGGCAACACTGCCGACAAATTTGGCCAACCTAGTTTGAGGTTTGGTCATAGGTACAGCCTCTTCGTTTTTATTGTCCATCCGAGTAATTTCTTGCAGTATGCCAAAGTGCCCAAACCGGTCGTTGTAATCAATTTTACCATCCGCGATCTCGGCATCCGTCAATCCGATCTCTCTCAAAAATTGTACAACCTGTTCATTGGTTTTGTTGAAACGAATCTCATAGTCACGCATAAAATAAATCCTCCTATATATGTTATCGGCAGGGCATGACCCCAAAGTTGTGCGCGTCTGGTAGCGCACATTTGGCTGGGCACTTTAACATGTTGATATTAAATGAAAAAACATGGAAAAAGAAATTTAAAAATTGTCAAATAAACCTTGATTAGAAATGGCAGGGGCTATATAGGCTGAAAAGAGGAGGGAGTATGGAATATCAAAATATACTAACCGAGGTCAGGGAGAGAATTGGCATCATCACCATCAATCGCCCGAAGGCGCTGAACGCGCTGAACATGGAGACCATAAACGAGTTGACGCTCGCCGTCAGCGAGTTCAACGGCGACGGAAATGTTCGCGTGATGGTGGTGACCGGTGCCGGTGACAAGGCGTTCGTGGCGGGAGCCGACATCA
>Ga0209514_10005275_pt1 | contig 16680 bp, 18 predicted proteins | sample Subgrocontami58m_FD_187452 | JGI IMG/M metagenome (GOLD analysis project Ga0209514, IMG submission 187452) | Subsurface groundwater microbial communities from S. Glens Falls, New York, USA - GMW37 contaminated, 5.8 m (SPAdes) (version 3) | ecosystem: Environmental > Aquatic > Deep subsurface >...
TAACCAGCGCAATCGTACTGCTGAGTTAAAAGAACGGGAAAATTACCTGCAGGAAACCGTGTTTCTTGGATTATGGGAGGACGCCAACCAGGTGGGGCACTATTTGACCGGAGCGGGCATACAGGTTGACAAGACAATTGTTACTCCGTTCAGCCAGAAAACCCAAACACAGGGTACAGCCCTCATCCTGTTACAGGAAAACCAGGGCAGGCACATCTTGATTATTCTGGGCGATTCCAGAGATACGGTTAAAGAAGCAGTTGCCAGGCTCAAAAGCGGAGAGTTCCGCCAGGGTTTGGTTAGCGATAATCTGGGTGTTTATACGATAACAGAGGCCGTTCCCCAGCGGGCCGCTGGCGGAACAACGCCCGCTCCAGTGAAAGGGGGCAACGGTAGTTGAATCAAGTTAAGTGGCATAATTTATATCATTGGTTTTCGAAAGGTACGTGTTTGTCCAAGTTTAAAACCAACATGCCTGGTCTCAAAATTTGCATTGTGATAACATTTGCTGTTGCTTTTATTCTGAGCAGCTGCCAGGCGCCAGTTGCTCCGGCAACTACTCAGGCAACTCCACAGGCCCCGGCGTCACCAACACCTCCTAGCCAACCATCACCAGTACAGGTTGTTACTGTACCCATAATCGCTCAACCACTCCAGGCAAATCGGGATAAGCCGGTAATAATTGAATTCGCAAAGGCTATTAATGCACTGAATAAAGACTGGGAAGGGTATCGCCGCACTTACGGAGATTGGCGGCAAAAAGGCGTCTGCGCTGAACCAGCTATGACCGAGAGCCTGAATAAATTTGTTGCAAATTTTCAAAAGGTTAAAAGGACGGCCAGTGAACTACCTCAATCGTCAGTAGTTCGAAGCGTGGCCGAACGTCTGGCTGAAGCAGCCGAAAAGGAAGAAGCTGCGCTCATTGACCTGCGGGCTAATTGGAAACCCGGAGATGAGTCAGTATTTCAAAAATATGAAGCAAGCAAATTAGCAGCAGACAGGATACGCCGTCAGGCCGAGCAGAATCTTAACGACCTTTTGTCCGCTACCCAGGTGGAGAATATAGAGTCTATAGATAAATACCGTAAGGGACGAACCTCTGTTGAAGTCGAATGGGACACCCTGCAAAAGGACTATAAGACCTGGCGCCAATCACTCCCGGCAGATAGTAAAGTAAGGGACATGGATAAAGAGAAAACCGCTTTGACTACGTTACAAAAGGTAGCAGACACTTCTCAGAGTATCCTGAACCGGGTCTATGCCTTACCCCCACCAACGTTGGCGCGGAAATCGGCTGATTTATTTGTTGAAGCAGCTGAGAAGGAAGAAGCCGCTTTAAGGAAGCTAAAAAATAGTTGGAAGCTTGGCGATGAAGAAAGTATCACTAACTACGAACGGGAACAACTGACCGTAAACAAGCTTCGCCGGGACAGCACTCTCCTGTTGGAGAGCATGGCGTCTGTTAGCATGCAGGGAAATAAGCCGCTATTGCAGCAATTCTCTACGTCCTACGGGCAGGTTAGCAAGGCATGGGATGACGTTCTATCCCAGTACGATGACTGGAGGAACAAGGGCGGTGACTGCGATAGAAATGCTATACGCCAGCAATTATTAGAGCGGTTGAATACTTTTAGCGCCCTGGCTCAACGGGTGAATGCTCTGCCACAGCCAACCATAATCCGTCCTCTGGCGGAACTTATGACCCAGGCAGCCGAAAAGGAAGAAACAACATTAAGACAGCTCAGGGATAACTGGAAGCCTTACGATTCCGGTTATTATCAGAACTATGAAAAGGAATGGGTTGCTATAGACCGGCTACGCCGACAGGCTGCCGCCGGACTTACCGACCTGATGCAGAAGAATAATATAAGTCCATCAGAAATTGGCCCTTAGGGGAGGTTATCCAGCGTGGCCCAACCATCAAAACAGAACATAACCTGCTCGGTTGCACCGACCCCGTTATGGCCTCCGTCCGGTGTTCCCCCAGTTGCAGTGCAACGACCGAGCCCATACACGAAGGCACGACTTCCTGACCACAGACTCATAGCCCGCCTTGTCTTTCTGGGCGCTCTCGTCTCCCTGTTCGTCTTCTCAATCGGTGTTGTCTGCCCTATACTATCTCCCACGGGGACTGCCGAGCACGAACACCCAGTCCCCGGGCCGTGTGACGGCCCGTCCCTGTGTTGCCCGCACGCGGGCGGTGAACTGGCTGCAACGCCGGGTTCTCAGCTCCCGGCCCTGGCGAGGCTGGTAGAGATGCCGCAGCCTGTCTCTCTCGATGCGCTGCCGCTGCCCGCTGTTACTCCGTCTCTGGTCGAAGCCTACATTGCTATCCCGCTACCTCCTCCCAGATCATCCATCTAAAACACCTCTGCCACCCCAGCCCTGACTTCCTATATCCGTGCTTTGGCTCGCACGTGAGATACCGCTCGATACGGATAATTGGAAGAATCGTGCGACAATTGGTGTAAGGCATAATGCTATTAATGGGAGGATAACTATGAGAAAGTATTTCGCGCGCACCTTTTCCCGTTTAAGCCTACGTTCCGCAAACGGAACTTGGTTTGCCCTAGCTCTGCTACTGAGCAGCTTCGCCTTCAGCGGTTGTGTTAACAATTTGACATCCAACCCCATCCCTTCATTGAAGGGAGAGACAGCAAAGCCTTCAGGGGTGATCTATGTGGTGAACGAAGGTGAAGATAGCATTTCCGTAATCGATGTTGCCAGCCAGAAGGTTGTGGCCGGCGTGCCCGTGGGCCAATTCCCACACTACGTAGCCGTCGCTCCGGATGGCAAACGCGCCTACGTCACCAACGGCGAGTCGGCAGACATCTCCATCATCGATACTGCGACTCACAAGATCATCGGCACTATTCCGGCGGGCAAGGACCCGCAGGGAATCTCTATAAGGCCGGACGGACGCTTTGCCTATGTAGCCAACTTCGATTCCAATGACGTATCAGTGATCGATCTCGGTGCAAACAAAGCAGTCGAGACAATAAAAGTAGGCACAGCGCCACAGGGGATAGCCATCTCGCCCGATGGCAAGCGCGTCTACGTGGCCAACCTCCGATCAGGTGAGATCTCAGTGGTGAACACGGCGACCAACCGCATCGAGTCATCTATTCCTGCTGGAACTGGTCCTGCTGGCATCGGCGTGTCCCCAGACGGCAAGTATTTGTACGTCGGCGGCCACGGCCAGATGAGTGGCATGCCCGGATCCAGTGGAAGTGGGGGAGCGCCCATTCAGGGCAAGGGCATGATGGGATCTACGCCTACTCCTGGCAGAGACATGGGTGCCTCTGACCAAGGCAGTATGGGGGGCAAGAATAAAGATATGCGGATCATTGATATTTCGACCCAGCAAGTTGCCGGCATGATTACCTGCGGGGTTATGCCTATAGCTGTGGTTTCTTCCGGCAATGGCGGTCGAGTCTATGTGGTCTCGCATGGTTCCGACGAGGTATCGGTCATTGACACAGCGACTCGTAAAGTGACGGCGACTGTGACTGTGGGGAAGAATCCCAACGGCATCGCTCTCTCTCCCGACGGACGTTTCGCTTACGTCTCGAACAAGGACACCAACGATGTGTCCGTCATCGACCTGTCGAGCAACAGCGTGGTAGCCAATGCCGCCGTAGGCAAAGGCCCTCGCGGGCTGGCCTATGTCAATGCGAAGTCCCAGTAAACACGCAGCTATCAACAACCAGCAGCTAGGCTAGCAGGTGGGAGTAGGGGTAGTCAACAACTGGCTTCCCCCCTCCCTAATCTCTGATCCGTGGCCCAGCAGGCTGGCAACTAACTGCTGATAGCATGGAGGGAACACATGAGTTCTATGGGGTTGAAGGACATTGCCTTCTGCAATCTCAAGCGGCGGAAGGTGAAGAACATCTTCTTGACTTTCGGCCTTCTGGTGGGGGTGTCGGTAGTGGTAGCACTTTTCGCCACCGTGGCCACGATGCAGGCAGACATCAACCGCAAGATGGACGAATACGGGGCCAATATGGTCATAGTGCCAGACGCCGTTGATCTTTTCTTAAGCTACGGCGGCATGGCTATTTCGTCTGTTTCTTCGCCCGTCAACGAGTTGACTGAGGAAGACGCGGCGAAGATATGGACTATTCGCAACAAGGAAAACATCAATATCGTCGCCCCCAAGCTGCTTGGTCTTACGGAAGTAGAAGGCAAAAGGGGTATACTGCTAGGGGTCAACTTCCAGGACGAACTACGCATCCGTCCCTGGTGGCTTTGGCGCGGGAAAGCACCCGTGGCGTCAAATGAGGTGATGCTGGGCAACGAGGCGGCTCGCAAACTCGACAAGGATGTGGGGGATAAAGTAAACGTCAATGGCCGACCCTTGCTAGTAACAACCGTGCTCGAGTCTACGGGTACACAGGAAGATGACTATGTCTACACTGACTTGCACGAAGCGCAATTAATACTTGGCAAGCCAGGCAAAGTGAGCATCATTGAGGTCAGCGCCTGGTGTGCTTCTTGTCCGATAGCAAACATCGTTTTGCAAACATCTCTGAAACTGCCTCACGCACGAGTTACGGCTGTAAAGCAGGCCATCGCCACCAAGGCAGATGTGCTGCAAGTGCTTGAAAGGTTTGCCCTGGCCATGTCATTGGTGGTGCTATTGGTTGGTTCTCTGATCGTGCTGAATACGATGATGGCGGCGGTGCATGAGCGAACAGGCGAGATCGGTATTTTGCGCGCTGTAGGCTTCCGCCGGAGCCACGTGATGCTAATCATTCTGCAGGAAGTGGCTGTGCTGAGCTTGATCAGTGGGTTACTTGGTTTTGCTCTCGGCACGTTCCTCGCTAAGGTTATGGCCGAAGTCGTGGCGCACACGGTAGTTCAAGTGCAGTGGGATCCGGTCCTTGGCCTGGCAGCTCTCGGACTCGCCCTCGCCGTGGGGGGGCTCGGCGGGTTGTATCCGGCATGGCAGGCCTCTCGGCTGGACCCTGTTACCGCCCTACGTTCGCTTTAGGGATCACATCAAGAGAAGGAAAGATTATGGGACTAATCGAGTTGCAGAACGTGGCTAAAACCTACCCCGGTCCCCGGGGCGGTATTGTGGCGTTGCATGATATCTCTTTGAAAATCAACGCTGGTGAATTCGTGGCTGTTATCGGCCCGTCTGGCTCAGGGAAATCCACGCTACTGACGGTCTTGGGGGCAATGAACCCACCGACGTCGGGCAAGGTGATCGTTGATGGTATCGACATCTACGACCTCTCCAACGACCGTCAGGCCGATTTTCGCCGCGCCTATCTCGGCTTCGTCTTCCAACAACAGCACCTTATACAACACCTAAGCGCCATGGAAAACGTCATGCTGCCCCTGGTTGTCACGCCAATGAACGGCTCGAAAAAGGAAAGGGCACGGCAGTCCCTACTGGAGGTAGGTCTAGCCGACAGGGAACTGCACCTCCCCGGCCAGCTTTCAGGTGGCGAGCAAGGACGGGTAGCTATCGCTCGCGCCATTGTCAACGACCCACCCATCATCCTTGCCGACGAACCAACCGGCAACCTGGACTCGCAGACCGGGAGAGAAATTCTCGGTCTCTTGATGGCGCTCAACAAAAGGGGCCGTACTATCATCATGGTCACTCACAATGATGAGGCATGGAGTCTGGCGAGTCGCGTTGTCACCATTCGCGACCGGGTCATTGTCGCTGATGAGGAAAGGTGCGGACATTGACCCGGCTAGCGAGATGGCTGGCAGTGCTCCTGGTCGCGATCCTGGCGACCAGTGCTTGTGCTCTGGCTAACAGTGCGGATAACAAAAAAATTGAGGATGTGACCAGGGCTGACGATAGTGATGTATTTCAATCAATTGGTTCTACACGTGCAGATAAACAAATTGAGGAGGTGATCAGGGCTTATTATCAGGCCGTCGGGCGGGATGATGTGGACACTCAGGCGAGCTTCTGGGTTTTATCTCGGCAAAACGAAGCGATAAAGCAGGCTCAAGCCTGGACGAAGCGTAGTAAAGATGGTCTGCAGCCCTCATCTTTTCACGTAGAGAGTACCCAGGAACGTCTAAAGGAGGTGCACTATTCTCTGGTGGTAAAAGATCGAAAGATTCCAGAGGAAAAAGCTGCGCTGATGGAGTATGTTAACGGGGTATGGCGGTTTAGGGAATTGCGCTAGACCTCTCTACCACAACTGGTTTTACACGAATTGATACGAGGGTGTGTCGGGCAATGTACCGAGTTGCGTCATACCCCACCATCCCTACCAGGAAAACAAGGCGTATAGATAGAACTCCTTTATTGATTCCAAGCGGGGCGGCCAGATTGGCCGCCCCTTTCGTTTTGCTGAAGCATCCTGCATCTCTTTTCCACCCCTTGACTAATTGTATAGTTTACTATACTATATGTGTATTATACGTTACATTTGACATGTGGGAGGACTGCGTAGATGGACAAAAAGAGATTCAGATTGTTCAGGGCGCTTATAGCTATGGTTGTAGCTGGTGCAGTTGGTTGGTCAGTATCGAACGGGAATATTATAACACCACTGATAGCAGTTGCGGCTGGACTGGGATTATTCTACTGGTTAAAGCGGCGGGTTAATGACGTTATAGAGGACGAAAGGGTACATCGCATAGGTGAGAAGGCGGCCAGACTAACTATCAGTATCCTTCCAGTGACAATTGCAGTGGCTGGCGCTATCTTGCTGGCGCTGGGGCAGAGAGGGCTTGCCACTATGAGGATTATCGGTCTGACACTTGGCTATGTGGCCATTGCTTTCACATTGGTATACGCAATCTTATATGCATACTATGAACGGAAAATCTGAAACTTTGATAAGAAATGAAAAATAATCTTAAGGTTTATAGGGCAATATACGATTTAACACAGGAAGCGCTTGCCGAGAAACTACGGGTAACCAGGCAAACTATTATATCCATTGAAAAAGGTAAATATGACCCTTCTCTGGAATTAGCCTTCAAGATGGCAAATTTATTTGGGGTTAAGATAGAGGATATTTTTATCAATGTAGATGAAAGCCACGCCCTGCACTTGCACGACTAGTTCCCCTGCAGCCGGTCTATCCATGTTGCCGTTTTAATATCTCTCTCCAGCAAGTGCCGCATATAGCTCTGGATGTGCTGCTTCAGCTCCTGGGAAAGCTCCGCGTTAAGCCTTATGCGGCAAGCTTCCTCCCTGGGACTGGCCTGGTAAAGACGCAGACATTTTAAAGCGTTTACTGAAATTGGCTTGACCCATGCCCCGTGTTCACGGCAACGGGGGCAAACTATACCGCCGGTGTTCGGGCTAAAAAAGTTAGTAACCGGCTCAAGGGCGCAACGGCAGTGGACGCAGTCCTGTAGCTGGGGCTGGTAGCCCAGGTATTCCAGCAGGTGTAACTCGAAATGATGGATGGCAGAATCCTGTTTATTTTGACGGGTTGTACCGGCCACAGCGCTTAGCCAGTCCAGTGTATCAACAAACAACCGGAAAAGCGGAAGATTTTCTTGCCGTTCCTCGGTAAAGGAGTTTACCAGGTCGGCAGCATAGAGGCCCAGAGACAATCGCCCCAACTCTTCACGGACAGGCTGGAAGCTGTGCAATGTCTGGCTTTGAGAGACGACATCCAGGGTATGGCCCTGTGCTAACATCAGAAGGCAATGGGTGAGAGGCTCTACATGGCCGCCCAGTTTGCTCTTGGGCTTTCTGGCGCCGCGGGCCACTGCTTTTAACTTACCCAGATGTGGGGTATAAAGCGTGAGGAGTCGGTCAGCCTCGCCCATGTCAGAGGCTTTGAGGACAATAGCTTCAGTTTTGTAGAGTTTAGGTGTGGACAAAGTGTCTTACCTCACCAACGAAGAAAGAGGCGACGCCAGGATCAGTTGCGGGTGAACGCAGGGCGAAAACCCCCTGCCCCCTTTACGTAAAGGGGGTGTCACGATGCGCCTCTGGGGCATTGTGACGGGGGATTTACTACAACATCCATGATAATATCACGTATTCTATTTATGACCATTGAGGGGCTGATCTCTCCCAAATTTTTGCTACCTGAATTCCTGTCTTCCCTCAAAAGCCCGGGCTAAAGTAACCTCATCGGCATATTCCAGGTCGCTGCCCATAGGCAGCCCGCGGGCCAGTCGGGTAATCCGCACTCCCAACGGAGAAAGAAGGCGGTGGAGGTACATAGAGGTGGCCTCACCCTCCAGGTTGGGGTTGGTGGCCAGGATAAGCTCGGTTACACCATCGCTCTTAAGGCGTTCCAGAAGCTCGCGGATTTTCAGGTCTTCGGGGCCGATGCCGTCCAATGGCGAAAGAGCGCCGTGCAGGACATGGTAAATACCTTTGAAGCTCCCTGCCTTCTCCAGGGCCAGGATGTCCAGCGCCTCCTCCACCACGCAAATTTGAGTTTTATCACGTTTTTCATTGCGGCAAATAAGGCACGGGTCTTCTTCAGTGATATTCTGGCATACCGAGCACAGTACTACCCTCTCCTTGACGGCGATAATGGCCTCCGCCAGCGACTGGGCATATTCCTTTGGAGATCGCAGCAGGTGATAGGCCAGGCGCTGGGCCGTCTTGGGGCCGATGCCGGGCAGTTTATGCAACTCCTCGATGAGCCGGGCCACCGGCGGTGCGGTGGGGAGATAGTTTAAATTCATATTTTTTCATGTTCTCCATGATTGTCGTAGTTATGATGATAACCGTAGGGGCAATTACGGGTGCTTCTGCTTGCCAAAAAGCTCAACTATTTGCTTTATTATAGAAGGACGGCCCCCCAAGCCCAAGACCAATTTCCTTAATTCTTTTAATTGCTCAATCTCTTTATTTAGCGGGAACTCATTTTGATGGTGTGCACTACCACCCCGTAATTTCTGTACATCTTGTAGCGACTTTCCAAGTCCTTCTAATTCACAATAGTTGAGCTTAGGATAATTCTCTTTAAGAAATCGGTTAATACCAGGTTGGTTTATATTTCCAAGTTGCTGAGACATAGGTTGGGCCAGTTTGCAAAAATGCTCGCCCCATTGCCGGATTCCATATTCGTTTTTAGTGCCAATAGACGATGGTGCCATGAACGGCCATCCCAGCTTACATTGTTGATAATAACTCCTTAGATGGGATATGAATAAGCAATCTAGCGCAGCCTCTACTGTTTTTACGAACTCAACCCTTGCATTTGATTGACGAATTCCGCTTTTAAAATCAAGCTCTGCTTGTTTTAGGTGGTCTCTCACTTGAAGTTGTAGCCTGTCAAAAGTATCATTTAACGTTTCCAATAAGTAAGTTTCTATCTCTTCCAAAGAGGGTTGTGAACGAGCCATCAAAATCCGCTGGTTTTGTATCATTTCATCAAGTTTTTCGTTCATGATTAAGTCGTGTTTTACTTGCCTTACCCCAATAGAGCTAAGTATATCTTTTTCCACACTGCCAGTTAAAGGCACAATGGCAACTGCCTTGTTAAGCATGCCGTCAGCAAAGCCTACTCTCATAGCCCAGTAGGTCTGGCCAGCAGGAGATGCTGTGCTCAAATCCATATCTGGTTCGTCTCTACCTTGCCCAGCCAAACCTAGCCATGTACTGAACGAAGAGTAGGATCCGTCGGGGTTGCTATCCAAAACTGACTGCACTATAGCGGCGTATGGTCGGTAATCGTCCACCCCAGTGCAGGCGGACCAACCCACGCTTTCAACAGCGACAGGGATACGCGCTAATTTACCTGCGACATAACCAAATTTCCACGCCCAAAAATCTTTTAAGTCTCTGTTTATATCTCTTAGAGAACTCTTATTGACACAACTGTCAGGTATGACATCCCAGTCACCAACGGGGCATAAACCAGCTATAGCGGAGACGCTGTCAAGGAATTCAGCCCATTGCTTCTGGGGGGAACCCTTGGGAAACACACCGGCCTCGGGGTTTATGTATTGCTCCACCCGGAATACTTTCACAAAAAGCTAGCCAATCGCTGGTCAGTTCGTCTAACTGCGAAAACACATCTTCTCTAGGCAGGCATTCCGCCACCTTTATCATGGCTCCAACGGCAACTTCGTAGTTGCTTTCCTTCATAAGAATTGGTATCAGCGCATTTGCTGCCATTAATTTACCATAGCCAATAAACGGATAACGCTTTGAATCCATCTCCTTCGAAATTGCGTCCTTTAAAAACTCTTCACTTTCCTTTTCTTGATTGGTAAAAATACCGAACTGACCTAGATAAAGCCAAAACAATAAAGACCAATAAGATTCATGGCCTGAAAGCTTTGGAGTAACATTATTAAGTATTGCCATAGGATTTTCTATATTATTTATTTCCGCCACTTGCTGGTTTATATAGTCCTGGAATTCCATATTATTTCTATGCCTGTTTGTAACGTAGAAGTGAACACAAAGAGCATATACAGCCTGCCACTTTGGCTCTTGTTCTTCACAGACCGCCAGCACCTCTTTGAGGCTCATAAAGCGGGTGGCATCCTCCTCGCTCATCACTTTGAAGAGGAAATATTTAAGTGTTTCTTCGGGGGAAGTTGGAAAAGCCATTAATTCTTTTGTCTCCGGTAAACAAGTTCGGAATGTTTTTGCGTTTCCTGATAACTCATTGGAAAAGAAACATCGGCATTAGATATATTCCACCCAATAAATTGGGCAACTACAATTGCGCCACCCCGTAGTTGCCTGATTTATCAGGCTAAGTGTTTTTAAGGTTAAGTGTTACTTTACCCGATAAATTGGGCATCGCCAGTTTTTCAACCAAAGGATTATTCTGGATATATTCTCTAATGTTGTTCAATGCGTGCTCATCTCTAATTACATGTTCGTAATAATTTGGTTGCCATAGTTTATAACCAACCAGCTTCGTCGCTGTTGCCTTTAATCTCCGAACGATCTCTCCAAGTTTTAGCTCACAATCATCAAGAATCAGTATTAGATGTACGTGGGACGGCATTATTTGATAATAGTCCAGGCTTACGCCTCTTAGTTTTTGGGGTAGCTGCTCTATGGCATCTTGAACGATCTTTTCGTTTGCGCCTGCGAGCATCGGCCTTCGGTTATCGGAGCATATGGTGACAAAATAGAATCCATTTTCGGAATAATCATAGTCTTTGAGACGTACATTTTTGATTGCTTTCATATGTGCTTGGCTGGCCCGATGAATCGGGCAACTATACCTCAACACCTACCTGGCCCAATAAATTGGGCAACTACAATGGCGTGGACTACATCAGCCCCGGTATCTTCAACCCGCCGGTGATGGCGCCCATGCGTTTCTGAGTCAAATCCTGGGCCTTTGTAAAGCCGTCTTTGAAGGCAGCCAGCACCATATCTTCCAATAGGGCTACATCCTGAGGGTCGACAGCCTCCGGAGAAATCTTAACGGACTGCACCTCCTGGTGGCCGTTCATTACTATCTTGACTGCGCCGCCCCCGGCGCTGCCCTCCACTGTGGCATTAGCTAATTCCTCCTGGGCTTTAGTCAGGCGGGCTTGAAGCTCCTGGGCCTGGCGTATCATTTTCTGATTCATTTTTCCTCCACATTGATAATTCGTCCGCCCTCCTTGAGGGCAGCTTCAACGAGATGTCCCGGCGACTTCTTAACACCGGCAGGGTTTGTGACGGCTTGCCCCGACCTGTCGGCGGTCTGTCCCGAAATGGGACTTTCCCGCAAGCGGGATTCTTGATCGGAACGGGGTCGGGGAGAGCTTGCCGAAGAGTTCTGTCCTGCCTGCTCACGGTTTATCGGAGCACCAGTCGAAGGACGTTGTTTCTTTTCGGTGAGCACGCAACGCAGTTTATAGCTCCCGCTCAGGAACTGGTTCAGTTTTCGCTCTATAAGAAAGCAATATTTGGGGTCCTCAATTTTTTCCTTATGAAAAGGCCAGTAAAAGCCCAGCACCACATTTTCGCCTTCGATAGCCACCGGCTCGCAGGCGCTCCTTAACAGAGTATCCAGGGTACCGGTAGATCCCTCTCCCCTTAAAGAGTTGATAAATTCCCGCCAGTGCAAACGCAGGTAATCGAGTGGCGGGGCGTCTACCGGACGTGGAGTTGCAGGTGCAGCACTCGTTGCGGCAACAGGCGAGCCTGCCGTTATCCCTGCCTGTCCCGAAACAGGATTAACAGGACGAATTTGAGATACGTGCTCCTGACCTGATGGAGAGCTATTTCCGGCTTGCCCCGATCTGTCGGCGGCCTGCGCTCCGTTAGTCGGCGAGCCTGTCGCAGTCCCAACCTGTCCCGGAACAGGATTCTCCGAATATAGTCGGGAAGGGCCTGTCGAAGTGGCTGGTTCCGGAACTTTCGTCAACGGGGTGGGATTATTGACAGTTACTTTTGGCTCCGGCTTGATTGTTGTAGTTTCCCTCTGTGTTATAACAGATGGTGAGTCCCGACCTGTGGGAATGGTTCTGGCTACCGGTTGAGCCGGCCTGGCTACCACCGCCGTTGGTCGAGGTATTGTTATGGATTGTTGCTTTGTTGCCTCTCGTGTTCCAGCAGTGGGCCGGGAATCTTCCTGGGGCACAACACTTTCCACCAGGGCAAGTTCCAGTGGCAAAGTCGAATAGTTGTCCATACGCATATCAATCTGCGAAAAGAGCTTAACCGCCTGTAGAATACTATCCATAGAGGCTGATTCAGCCAGGGTTTTCATTTCGGCTAGTTCGTCGTGGCCGACCTCTATTGCGTCGGAGGCGCCGGCTTTAAGCAGTAGAAGCCCGCGCATATAGTCCACCAGTGTTTTCAGGAATTGCCTGAGGTCCAGGCCGTCACTGTTAGCCTGGTTGATACTGTCCAGTCCAGCCGGCAGATTTTTCTGCAGGATGTGGCGAGCCATCTCCCGGGCTCGCAAATCGCCGCTAAGCCCCAGAAGCTCCTTTACCTGCGCCAGTTCCAATTTAAGGCCATAATAGGCTACGGTTTGCTCCAGGATATTTTCGGCGTCTCTTAAGCTGCCGGTCGAGCTACGGGCAATCAGGCGCAGCGCTTCTATCGGCGCCGTAACCCCCTCTTTTTCACAAATAAAAGCCAGCCGTCCGGCAACGGCAGTCTGGGTAAGACGGTGGAACTGGAAATGCTGGCAGCGTGAAAGGATGGTTGCCGGCATTTTATGGGGGTCGGTGGTGGCCAGGATAAAAATGACGTGTGGCGGCGGCTCCTCCAGTGTCTTGAGCAGGGCATTGGCAGCAGGTTCGCTAAGCATGTGGACTTCGTCAATAATATAGACTTTGTAATGAGAAGCGCCAGGCACAAAGGCCACCCTATCCCGCAGACTGCGGATGTCATCGATGCCCCGGTTGGAGGCAGCGTCAATTTCAACCACATCCATAGAGTTGCCATCGGTGACGGACTGGCAAACAGCACACTTGTTACAGGGTTCGCCGTGGCCGTTGGTGAGGCAGTTGACGGCTTTAGCCAGGATACGTCCGGTGCTGGTCTTGCCGGTGCCACGGGGACCCGAGAAAAGGTAGGCATGGGAGATATGGCCCGTTGCCAGAGACTGGAGAAGTGTCTGGGTGACGTGTTCTTGGCCAGCCACTTCGCTAAGTGTCTGGGGCCGCCATTTACGATAAAATACCTGGGGAGACATTTCGGCCTTATTATACTATATTTCGGTGGTCAAACCAAAGAACGTTATTTCTCAAATTCAATAAGTCCACCACGGTGAAAATCAGCTTCATAAAAGAATTTTTGCAAGCGCGCATCCGACTCTCGCACCATAATATGCGTCTTCATTTTGCGCTCCTGGCATTCCAATGCGAAGGCTTGCACCAGCTTTTTACCTATCCCCCTACCCTGAAATCCGGGGGCTACCCCCATTATGTCAATCCAACCGCTTGGGGCGACAGCATATTCCCACCCGCGGATATCGCCCAGGATAAAGCCTACTACTTTACCATCGGACTGGGCAACATAGCACAAAGGGGGATAATACATCTCCAGATAGCGGGTTACTTTTTGAGGCCAGCTAGGTGAGCGCTCTTTTCCGACAAGTTTCCGGTCAACCTCCAGAATCTGGACTACGTCCTCTGGAACCATCTTGCGTATTACTATATTTTCCTGGCCCATTCTAGTCTCCTCCGGCGCAGGCTTTAAACGCCCCGGCAGCATTGTTTATCCGTATGGTTAGTATACTACAAGGTGAAGGATGAAAACAGGCCCCGAAGTGGGTGATTTAGGCTTTTGCTAATAAAAGAGTTGAGTCGTAATACTACTGGTTATCCTGTTTCGGTCCCGCTAAAAGGCGGAGGTCAGGAGATAGCCAGGGATAAGGAGGAAGCGCCCGTCAGTTGATGGAAGGAGTGCAAAGTGGAGTATTCCAATGTTGTGCTCATGGCACGGTTCTCTGTCTGGATGCCAGCCTCTTCTACGGCTGCCACCGGATTCAGGCCTCCCAGCAAAACCACCCCCACCCGGTTTAACCCCACGGGAATCTCGCATACCGGCTCGTTAGGCTGACCCATGAGCACCAATCCGCCTAACCCGGCATCGCGCAGTTTCTGAAGAGCAGCCTCGGCGACGGACCGGCAAGGGGCGGGTATTTCCCTGAAGTTCGCCAGGATTTTACCATCGCCGTGGGAGGCTGCCTCCCGAACGCTGGTCATCCCGCCGCGAATAAATACCGAAGAGGGGTCCACCGAAGAACCCGCATAGCTGATAAGCTCCACAAAACGGAGCGGCTTGCCGTTTCGCATCTCCAGAACTCCCCCAAACCGGGAATCCATGGGTACACCGTTTCTCAGCAATGCGCCGTTTATGGTTATGCTGCATACTGTCGCCAGGCCCACCTTGCCTGGCGGGACAACCACATCACCAAGTTTCTCTCCCTCTCTGGCGAAGGCTACCCTATCAGATATACACATACCCTTTTCAAAGGTATTCTTCATAGCCTCTATGGCCTCGTCGAACCTCGCTAAGGGAAAGAAGGAAATGTTAACCGGTACCTGTCCGCAGCATCTCTGAGTATCGAATGAGGTTGCGAAAGCCAGAAGCTCTATCCGGGAGATGACAAAACCAACTTTATCTGAGACCAGGGCATTTTTAAGCTCCTCGCGCCCTGCCGGTGTAATGAGCCGGCCATCGCGTCCAAAGCTCGTAGTGAGTCCCCTCTCATCCATCATCTGGAGGTGATAGCGGACAGCCCGTTCGCTGAGCAAAATCCCATGGCCTCCCAGTTGGCGGGCGATAATACGTGCACCCAGCGGCTCACGGGCCTCGCTCAACGCCCTGAGAATTGCCGAGGTTTTGCGTTTGACATCAGTGGCATCATATAAACCCATACTATAAAATAAGCTCCAAATACCAAATTCTAAAATACAAATCCCGATTCCATCGAGGACCCTCGACAAAGTCGGGGCAATTTTTATTAATCAAATCCAAAACTCAAAAATAGTTCGATAATTTCCCTCTCCCTTGATGGGAGAGTGCGTAGGTAAGGGTGAAATTTCTTCACCCTGCGTACAGCCGTCCATAGGGTCTCAAATATAACGGGAACAATTTAACAAACTCGTCTTTCAGGATATCCTCAGCTCTAAAGCCGAAATACTTTGCATAATCTCTTACCAGCGGCTCTAAGACCTCTCTATCTGCCTTCTCCAGTTCCTTAACCCCCACTTCCTTTCCCAACTGAAAATCGTGTACTTTGCCCCGCAGGTAGATAACCCCACCGTGCATCCCGGTGCCAATAAAGTTAGCCCGGTGATACTCGTCTTTATTGAGGTCCAGCCCTAACACCACCATAACCCCCCCGGCCATATACTCCCCCAGGAAGTCCTGGGCAGTGCCGCCTATCACCACCACCGGCCTCTTCTCCTTGTATTCTTTCATGTGGATGCCTGCCCGGTAGCCCACATCCTCTTTAATGAAAATCCTGCCGCCACGGGCAGCCATGGCTAGAATATCGCCGGCGTGGCCATGCACGATAATCTCCCCGTTATTCATAGTATTGCCCAGTCCATCCTGAGCATTGCCATGGACTTCAATAGTCGGGCCGTCCATAAAAGCGCCCAGATCGTTCCCGGGAACGCCGTAGATGTCTATTTTGACCGGCTTGTCCAGGTCAGTGCCTATATAGCGTTGCCCGCAGACATTTTGAATCTCAATATGCTGGACACTATCTTTTATGCATTCCCGCAAACGGGCGTTAAGGTCCCGGTAGTAAACACCGGCGGCATCTATTTTAAGAACCTTGCTCATAATAACTCCTGTTTGTTTAAAGTGTCCCCTTCATGCCAAGGGTGATGCGATGGGGGGGGCGAACTACGGAATCGTCTTATCTGCCCCTGCGGAACCGTGACCCCTTGCCGCCCACCTCCCACTTCTCACCTCTCACTCCCCCACCATCCTCACACCCAGAATATTCAACTCAGTATCAGTCAAGCCAACACCCCGCAGATGCAAGCGGTTGCCCCGCAAGCTCTCCACGGCATTAACGCCCAGACCACCTAAAATATCTTTTATCTCATGGCTCCACGCCCGCAGCAGATTAACCAGGCGGCGGGAACCGATATCCGGGTTGAGTCGTTTGGTCAGGGTAAGGTCGGAGGTGCAGATACCCCAGGCGCATTTCCCTGTGTGACATTGCTGGCAGACAGCGCACCCCATTGCAATCAATGCGGCAGTCCCGATATATACAGCATCCGCCCCCAGGGCAATGGCCTTGACCACATCACCCGCGTTGCGGAATCCGCCCGCCGCCACCAGCG
>Ga0209514_10005276_pt1 | contig 16679 bp, 16 predicted proteins | sample Subgrocontami58m_FD_187452 | JGI IMG/M metagenome (GOLD analysis project Ga0209514, IMG submission 187452) | Subsurface groundwater microbial communities from S. Glens Falls, New York, USA - GMW37 contaminated, 5.8 m (SPAdes) (version 3) | ecosystem: Environmental > Aquatic > Deep subsurface >...
CAGGATTATGATCCATTCCCAACCACCTGGCATACTAAACATATTTATGCCTCCTTATGTAAAATTATGAAACAATCTGAATTATAGCGTCAAACCAATAAAAATCAATGAATTAATTTCTGTAAGGTCTCACAGCCCTTAATGTTTTTACAAGGGTGGAAATATCCTCAGGCAGGTCCACTTCGAATTCCATTTTCTTGTTATGTATGGGATGGAAAAACTCAATCCTGTGGGCATGAAGCGCCTGTCTATCTATGATGGGCAGTTCCCCCTCTTCCCTTTTCTTCTGCAATAAATCTGAAAGATAGCATGATTCCTGGCTGCTATACATAAAATCAGCAACGACAGGATGCCCTATCGCCCGCATGTGTACGCGAATTTGATGCGTTCTTCCCGTTTTAGGCATTACTTTTACAAGGGTATATCCACGGAAACGTTCTATCACTTCATAAATGGACACGGCTTCTTTCCCAATATCATGCCTTACTGCCATTTTTTGGGAATCAATTATATGTCTTGCAATGGGCAAACTAATTTCGTCGGAATCAAACATCAACTCACCCTCAACCACAGCAAGATATTCCTTCTTGACGGATCTTTTTTCAAATTGCATGGCAATTTGTGAATGGACGGCGTCGCTCTTGATCGTCAACATAATCCCGCTCGTATACCTGTCCAGCCTGTGAACGATACCTGCTTTTAACGGCCCGTTGACCTGGGAAAGGTTTTGGCAGTGGAAAGCTAAGGCATTAACTACCGTCCCGCAATGATGCCTGCCTGCCGGATGTACCACCATATCATACGGCTTGTTAATGAGCATCAAATAATCGTCTTCGTAAACAATGTCTATGGGAATATCTTCTGGAACGATCTTGCTTTCTTCAAGGACTGGCACGCGGACGGAAATAAAGTCGTCCTTTTGGATATCATAACTGCTTTTGACGGTGCGTCCGTTAACCAGTACGGCGCCTTCTTTTACCAATTTCTGAAGAAATGTCCTTGAGTAGTCGGGGAGACGGGAGGCAAGGTATCTGTCAATCCTTCTATCTTCAAATGCCTTCTTTATATCAAAGGTTACTTCCTTTATTTGTGGGGCTTCCTGTTGCATGTTATTTAATCGCAGACAAACGATATTGTGCCATGGTGGCCCAGTTGCTATTTGGGGAGAGTTCTACCACTTTTGTATATAAACGAACTGCGTCGCTTGTTTGGCCTAACTTCTCATAACAACGACCGGCATCCCATCCTTCTTGTGCAGCAAAAAGGTTGTTGTTGACAGCCAAAACATCTTCAAATTGTTTTATTGCTTCTTTTAAAAGTCCTTTCTCCTCATAGGCGTATCCCAAAGACTGTTTCGCAATAGGTGCAAGCGGATGGCTGCTATATTTATCCAGGAAATCATTATACGCGCGGATCGCCTCATCATAATTCTTCAGGCTATAATAAACATTCCCTAGCTGGAACAACACCCAGGGCATGGCGCTGGAAGAAGACATATTATCACGAATATATTTATAAGCATCGGCCGCCGTATTTAACGCCGCAATTCTCTCTTTCCCTTCCTTATCCTGTTTTTGAAGCAATGCCGCCAGATCATTGTTTATTTTCCACAGACTTTGCCAGACAGCCTCTGTCTTTCGGGTCTTCGCAGTGGTAAAATAAGCCGCACCTGCGCCGAGCGCAATGGCAACACCAATACCTATGACGATAATTACCTTATACTTATTCAACGTCCTTATTACATGTAAAGTAGCTTCTTTCATTTTTCTTCTTTCTTTTAATTATAAACCAATTAAAGATTCTGCCTCTTTAAAAATTTCTTGAATATCGTTCTCTTCTAAACCTGCTCCACGAGCAATACATTCTGCACGATTGCGGTCTAACAAGTCATCAGGCGTGTGGGAATCGGAACCAAAGACAAGTTTCGCCCCAACCCTTTTTGCCATCTTGACGACGTGCCCATTCGCATAAGCATGCCCTTTCCTGCCGGAAACCTCAAGCCTCACACCACGAGCTTTGGCTAATTTTGCGTCGGATTCTGTTATGAGACCCGGATGCACCAGAATATCAGCGCCTGCCTCTATGGCCGCCCGATTTGTCCCAGGCAACACGGGCTCTGTAATTGTTTCACCGTGAACCAGCACAATAAATGCACCCAATTCTCTTGCCCGTTTCACCATAGATTTTATATGCTCAGGACGCAGATGTGTTAGTTCAACTCCCCCATGTACCTTGATTTTTGCAACGGACGCTATCTCTTTGCAGGCCTTTAAAATGTTAGGTATTACGAAATCGATATTTGAATAATCGACATGGTCGGTTATTACCAGCCCACGAAACCCCTTCGCCTCACAGCGTCGAATCAATTCGGCTGGCAAAAGAACGCCATCCGAAAATAATGTATGCGTATGCAAGTCAATCACATTAATCACCAAATTTTAATGCGCCCGAGACGACTTGAACGTCTGACCTACGGTTTAGGAAACCGTCGCTCTATCCAGCTGAGCTACGGGCGCATTGAATATTCCAAAAATTTCACAAATACAGAAATGCTTCTGCCAAACATCACAGGGTATGAATATCAACAGACGCCTTTTCCCCCGTGGAAGGTATCAAATAGGATTAAATTATAGCCGTAATATGAAAAAAATCAACATCATTCCACTTATTGCAATTAACAAAAACTCTCGTTTAAAAGGAACTGAGAAGCGTTATTCAACAAGAAACTACTTATTCAATCAAAACTGCACAAAACAGAGAATTAGATTGAAGTATATTACTCTAAATATTAAAATGAAAAATGTATAGAAAAACCTTGTTATATTTAATTGGCAAAGGAAAAGAGGATAAAAACATTATGCGTCTTAGTTCCTATCCCAGATATATTTCATTATTACTTCTTTTAATTGTATTCGTTGTTGGAGGTTGTGGCGTACAAGACCCTGATTATTACAACCGTATGGGTGTTTTCCTGGACAGTCAGGGTAAAATTGACGAGGCCTTGAAAAAATATATAAAGGCACTGAGGATAGACCCATCTAATAGGGAAGCACATTACAATCTTGCCGTTGCCTATCACAAAAAAGGATTACCGAAAGAGGCCATCCAGGAATACAAAACCGTGTTGGAACTCTACCCAAACGATCCGGAAACGCTCTATAATCTGGGTGCATTGTATGCAAGAAGCAATATGCCTGATGCGGCTGTTTTTGCCTGGCAAAAGGCCGTTGAACTAAAACCAGATTTCGCAGAAGCACATTATGCCTTAGGGTTTGCATATGCGCAGAAAAAGCAGTTTGATGACGCCATTAAAGAATATCTTAAGGTTCTTGGAAAAAAACCTGACGATGCAATTACCCATAATAACCTGGGTGTAGCCTACTCAGAAAAAGGCATGTTTGACGAAGCAATTGATGAATTAAAAAAATCTATTAAAATTAACTCAGCAATGGCAATGACCCACAAAAATCTTGAGTTTGCATATAGGAAGAAAGGAATGGAAGAGGAAGCAGATAATGAACTCAAGCTCTACGAAGAATTATCGAAAAAGACGAATTAGGCTGCCTTTACCAACAAATTGTAGGGGTTGAAGACTTCGTCGTGAGTCTTCGGCGTGAGCTCAGACGAACGCTCAGTCGAACGATTTTCAACCCTTACATTGAAACTAAACAAAGATTTTTAAGCTGTTTAATCTGCGTAGTCTGTGTCCTATTTCACCGGATCATATCCGGAACCGCCAAAAGGATTGCACCTCAGTACACGCCATATTCCAAGGCAAATACCCCACAGTATGCCCTTTTTTTCTACTGCATTGATCATATATTGAGAACAGGTGGGATCATAACGACAGGAAGGATGTATGAGAGGAGAAATAATGAACTGATACGCCTTGAGCAGTTTAATGACGATAAATTTCATTGGTAAAGCTTTCACTGATTTGGAGTAGTAACTTTTTAAATCCGTCTTCGACATCCGAAAGTTTCAGATCAGACGAAAAAGGATGTCGCGGAATGGCGATAATGTCGACATGCATTTTAAGTAAATGTTTATTCAGCCTGTATGCCTCTCTCAGTAAGCGTTTGGCGCGATTGCGCCGCGGGGAATTCCCCACTTTTTTACTTACTACCAATCCTAGTCGGGAATACTGAAAATCATTTGGTATGACATAAAGTACGACCTTGTTGTTTACGAATACCTTACCTTCATTGAAGACCCTTTCGAATTCCTTCTTTCGTGTCAGGTGTTCGGCTTTTGTAAATTGGAAATCCATTGACCATAGGTTAGCAGAAGGTCGGAATGAAGTCAATGGGATGAGAAAAAAACCGTCCCAATATCTCCCATTCATTTTTTGCCATTTGACAGATATTCCAACCCAGGAAACCACTGGCACCGGTAACAAGTAATTTCTTCATTTCCTTCGTTTCAGGCTTCTTGTTACCCCCATTGACAAACTGCTATATCTTTCCCTGATATTACTCCAATCTCGTGCCCACCATTTACCCAGGAACCGCAGTCCATGAGATAATAAGTCCTTTCATCTTTTGGTTTTTTTACCAATCTCGGAAAGTGGGTGTGCCCTACTACTGCTAAGGCTAAATCCGTTGGCTCGTGATGATCATCGGTATCACCACGATTATATTTTTCCATTAAACTAATATAGAAATTTAGATATTCATGAGTATTAAAACCATCTGGATTCTTAACAGGCGTTAGACCTCCGTTATAGATAGTGAAAAGCCTGCTTACCGACTCCCACGCACTTCCAAGGATAACATCTATCTCTGGCTCTAGATATTCCATCACTCCCACAATTTCTGTAATTTTCCTTCCTATTGCACCTGACCAGCTAGCTTGATTATTTGCGAAGTCTGCCTGAAAACCATGCTCATAAATTACCCTTGGTTTTCCAGCCAAACTGGAAAAGTATCTCCATTTACGTCCAAAGGTTTCACCTTTGTCTTCATACCACTTAACGAGATATATATCATTATTTCCCACAACATAAATTGTTCCCAGTTTATCCAACAAACCCAGAACATCAGTGTACGACACTTCTATCAAATTTGTATTACCCCTGGCTTGCCATAGATCAAACATGTCACCAAGCTGAATGATTTCCAAATCCTCTTTTTCCAATTCCCTTAATTCCAAGAGGAAATCGAGAAGACTTAAAAATCTCTCTTCATATTCTGGCTTTTGATCTAAAAAATCATCGTTAGGCCCTCTTTCAAGCAAGTGCATATCTGGGATGCAAATTGTAAGCTTACTGGTTATGTCTCTATCGGCTTCGAGCCTGAAATCCTCATAAATTTTTGCTTTATCTTTTGTCTTTTTCAAGAATTCACCTAAACTTAACATTTTACACCCCCATAATTATTTCTCTTTACATACCTCAATCTTGTTTACAACTTCATGAAATCGATCTTTTTCTCCTTCTTTAACTTCTTGCCTGTCTGTGTAAAAAATGATTGTCATATCTTTGTATCCTCTTGCATTTTTGCTCAAATTTGTACCTGGCTCAGGTAAAGGAGTAATAGGGGGAGTACCAAATTTATCAGATATTTGCTTCCAATCCATTCCCTCTTTATATTCAATGCAATCTAAACCTGCTTTTGCCTGGTCCAAGGTCTTTGGTGGTTTTTGTAAAATAGTACATGATGTTAGAGCAATTGCTATAATAAAGAAAATTGCAAAGCGTCTCATTGTTTCCTCCTTTCTCTGCCTAAAATGGCAGAAAACTGGTTTATATTCAAAACAGGTAAAACATACATCTCTCTGGTTGAGTCCTAATAAGCTATTTCTTAAGTCTCAGTCCCCTCCTTTTTCTGGATAAAGTTTAGGTTATCCCTCTGCGGATTTCTGAACCTCTCCAAGTTAGACACTGAAACAATACTGAACCCCTCCAAGGGAAATATTGACAAGACAAACCAACAATAATTCCTATAATTGTTACGGCGTACTTGTTGCCGAAGGCGTAACTGTGGAAATAGGTGTAACTGTAGCTGTGGCCGTTGGCGTGACTATGGGCGATACCGTGGGAACAGGCGTAGGGGTGGCAGCTACTGTGGGTATTGATATAGGTGATGCTGTTGGTGATGGTGATAATGTTGGCGTTGGTTCGCCCTCACATACATCAGTATCCTTGTCATTCACCTTAAGAAATATTTTCGTTTTTCTTTTTATCTGTAAACTTCCGACATGTAGTTTTATTATGTATCTGTAATTTCCAGGCCTGGACAATGAGTCGGAAATACTCAAGTAGTTGGTTCCAGTACCTATCTTTATATCTTTTAGGCGATCCCTTCCTTTTCTTTTTTTACCGAAAAGCTTGAAACGTACCGTTGCCTTATGTTTCTTATCGGTATTATTTTGCACAATGATTCCTATATGAAAATTATCATCTGTGCTATAGGTAAGTTTAAGCGGTACACCGTTATCTGGACAAGGATTTTCCTCTGGTTCTTCCTCCGTAGCAAATGCTCCTAAGAGCACGATATCGTTGTTCCATTTCCCCAATTTTTTTTCAAGAGACGCTGTTTGTGTTTGGCAGAGCGCCCATGGTTGTAAAGAAAAGATGAACAGAATTGGGAGAAACATTAAAAAAAACCTGTATGTTGTGTATTTTGCCTTCATAAATCTTGCCTTTCTCTTTTAGCAATACTTTATTTTTGGTAAGTTTTTACAATCCTAAACACTATTTTTTCTCCTTAATTGCATCTCCAATGAACATGATTCCCATCTCGTAATCACCAACCGTATCAATGCGGTTTTCAAGAAGTCCCGTCAACATTTCCACTACGATACGCGAGACCTCTCGAGTCGCAAACTGTTCACCGCTTTTTGCCCTTTCCATATTTTTCGTGGCTTCGTTTAACTCTTTTTCACACTGCGTTATTTCATCAACTTTTGTGGTAATAGAGCCATTTTTATTATTTATTTCTGTAGTTAAAGTGCCCTTTTTATTAACATCTGATAGTTTTAAGTCTTCAAGTCGTGCAGTTGACGTAGTTGTTCCAGTAGCTCCTTGAACTTCACGTATACTCAAGTCCAGCCTTTCTATCTCGGTTTCCAGGGATTTAAGCACCCCCTCTTTCATTTCAAGTTCATTCTTCAAATCATCAAGTTCACTCTTCTTTTTCTCCAGGGCGCTCAAAACTGCGGTATGAGAACCTGTGGCAGGCTTGGTTAGCCCCAAATAAGAAATTCTATCGGGTAATATAGAACGAAACTGGTTAATGCTGTGATATGAATTAATTATTTCATCCGCCTTCTCATAAATTACCTCATCGTGGGGGGTTTCTTTCTTTTTTTGCTTTTCATTGAGTTCTTCCTCTCGTTTTATCAGTTTGTTATATGCCAGATGTAAGGTCTCACTTCCCACCGCTAAGAGACTCGTTCCAAGTTCAGAAATAAAATTATTATCGGTAATATCTTTGTTCTTGCTCCAACTGTTATAAATGGATTCTTCTATTTTCGATCGCTCTTTCCCCTTTTCTCCATATTTCGGTTCGAGCGTTTGTTTTAACGTCTCAAAAGCTTTGTCTGTTTTGTCTCCATAAGACGTTTTGTATTTATCAAACAAACGTTCAAGGGTTGAGCGGTTTGCTTCAGACTTTTGTTGCGTCCCTTCCTGCTGAGTTTCCTCTTGGCCCTTTTGTTGAGCGCCCTGCTGCTTCCCGCTCTTGGAACCGAGGCGGCTCACCAAATCAACGTTCATCTGGGTACCCCAACCTAAATTAAACATGGCAAGTTTTTGTGCAGATTTGATGATATCCTTAGGATCGGATGAATAGCGTTTAACATACCAGTTGCCTACGTCATCTTTGGCAATGACGTAGTTTGTTCTACCGGCCCCGGCGACACGCACGCTGTTAATATTTTGCCAGAATTGCTTGTCGATTTCTCCTATGATTTTTCCTTTTTTATCCCAGTAGCGTTTAAGATCGTAAAATGGCATATTACGCATTGCATGCTCGCTGAGCATGTTTCGCCAGGCAAGCCCCGGATCTGCCTGCAGTGATGTTGCCGGGGTGCTGCTTCTTAAGTATGCGCTTGGAGGCCTGATATATACCATGCCTGAGCGGTAATTGTATGCCACATCAAGGGCATCCTTATATTTTTTTGCCGCAGGAGAATCAGCGCCAAACTGTTCAACCGCATTTATGTGCATATCGCGCAGGGTAGCTACGAGCTGATCAAACACGTCTTTTGAGCTCTTTACGTCCGCTACATCAACATCAGCCTTTTTTATTTCAATGGATGGCTTGATTTCTTCAAGTACAGATATTGCATGTTCCAGCTTAGCATTATCCTTTTTATCATCATCGAAAGTCGGTGTCTTTTTAATTTTAGATTGAAGATTCGCTAATAGCTGCCAATAAACGGCAGAAGAAGATGGTACATCCTTCGCATTGTCAACCGTTGCAAGTACATCATTTCTGGCATCTTTAATTTTTTCAAACGCACCACTATATTTAACAATTTCTCCCTGTACACTTCTAAGACCTTTCGTAAGTGACTCGATTGTTTCAATTTTCTTGATTTCATTACATTTCTTTTCCCATTCTTTCCTTTTTGTATCCATGTCGTTATATACCGCCCGATAAATCTCATTGAACATAGGTTCTGGTTGAGACGGACTTTTTATTTCTTTATAATATTTTTCCTCCTCCTTTAACGATTCTATTGCTATGTTTAAATTGTTTTTCTCTTTTGAATCGCCTTTTCCGTTGGCGAGTTTTTCATTTAAGACTTCATGAATCGCGCTTTTTATAGTTGACACTTCACAGGGTGTAGTAGTCCCAAATGATAGTTTAGTACTTAGGACATCTTTGATGTTACCTAAGACTGCTTTTGTAACCGCAATCTTATCTTTATTACTCCCGAGGCTGGAACACACACCTTCTTCTTCTTTCAAATGATTAGTAATGCTACCATAGAAGGAATCAGTGTTTGTTTTAAAATTATCAATCGTCATCCAATTAATGTCCTTTAATTCGTCGGGAATAAATATTTCTAATTCTTTTTCGAATTTACCCTCAATTTCTTTCCGTTTTTTCTCTTCATCTTCTTTTCGTGACTTTACTTCATAAATAATATTATTAAGAAATTTATTCGGATCATCAGAAAATGCCGATACTAAAGCGCGGACCTCGCGATCCCTATCTTTTTCTATCTTTGCTTTATACCCCGCCTGATGCCTCAGTTCATCAGCCTGAATGAGTATTGAGTTTCCAATTGACTGAAGCACAAGGGTGTATGTGTCAATATCTCCACATAAAATACCTTTCAAAATATCCTGCTTAAGGATCGTTTCATTATTTGCAAGGACCAATACCTTTTCTGCAAAATGCACGAGGACGTTGATAAGTTGACGGCTAGTATGTTCAGTACGTGCAGAAGATTCATCGTTGTCCTTATAATTGCCAGCCTTAGTTTCAAGATATTTCTTGGTAAGCGTATCGATCCCGTCATTGAGCCTGCCACTCTCCAAACCAGCCGCAGCCCCCCTTTCAATTACAGCAAAACGTTCCGCCATGTCTTCCGTAAACTCCAGATCTAGTTTAGGTACTCCCGCAAGCCCGAATTTGCGCTTCTCAGGTGTGGTAAATTCTCCTAATTTCTCTTCTATCCCAATATCTTCGTATATTTTTCTATCTTTAAAAAGTGGGCTATCTTTGAAATGATTATCGGCCTTAAGCAACGCAGAAGCCGTGAAAGAGGTGTCTTTTTCTAATATCTCACACAAATCCAATCGCAATAAATAGTCTGATATGGTTTTTAACGATTTCCCATCCCACTTATCCTTTAATTGGTTACAAAGGGTTTTAACACATTCAGGAGTTTCGCTTTTATGGCTATTAACTGAATTTATCAATGCCCTGAAATGTTTTGTCTGAATAAGGCTGACGGCCATTTGAATAGCCTCATCTTTTCTTTGGGTATTTGTGTCACCAAATACCACGAGCGCACCCAGAATGGTTCTGAACAGATTTCTTAATTCTTGGCGGGCATCAAGAAAATTCTGGGCAATCGAAGTAACACGCTTTATAAATAACTGCTTCTGTTTATCTGCATTATCAAGAAAAAGAAGCTTGGCGTGCGCTTTTACAAGTCCTTCGTTAGTAAGCGCACCGAATACGGCGTTTGCAAATTCATTAACTGTAGATGTGCCATTATTATGGACACCAAATATTTTTACTGGATCGAATTCACGAAGCCCCTTGTCATTACCCTTAAAAAGATTCTTGTGTGCTGTTACAATCATTTTCTCTTTTATCCTGGTTTCTTCCAGTTTTGGATTCAGATAAATTCTATATGCCTTTTTCAATTCCTCAATATCTGTATCTTTCTTCATCACTTTCTCAAGGTTTTCCCATGACTCTTCAGAAGTTGCATTAGGTATATCGGTAAACCGATTCCATGCAAACTTGTATGCTTCCAGTTCGCTTTTCCCCCTCTGTATAAAAGGTTTCAGTTCATTATCGTAAATATCTTCGTACAAATGTAAAATAGCGTTAACACGAATAGCATTTTCACCTTTTAGATCCTCAGGTTGCATATAACCCATAACATAATTTACAGGTAAATCCTGCAAACGTTGTATTTCTAATTTATCCACTTTTCTATACCAAGAGAGTTCAAGCTGATCCCGGAGTTTGACTAATATCGGTTTTGCACCAATTGCCATGGCTGCCATCTGCTCGGCCTGAACCTCTTCATGATTTGCCAAAGGGCCTTTGTACACATCGACATCAATCCTCATCACTGCACATCCGACTATTGACGCAATGATTCCTGCCAAAAGCGAACAATATACAATTGCTGATTTGATTTTCATAAATTTGCCCCCTTTTGAGGTATTTCGGTTTTGATATTATTCTTCAGGTCGGAAAGCCGCTCCCGTTCTCCCTTGATCTGTGAAAGCGCCTCGAACAATAATTGGCTGAGCCTGGTGTTCCTCTGTTCATCCATTGTCTTAGAAACGACTTCGATCGACTCGTCAACCGCATTGAAGAACTTCTCAGGGCTTGATCCCATTACAATAACCAGCCGATGATCTTTGGGCGCCTCTCGAAAGCCCTCAGGGCCGAACATAATGAGTCTGCGTCCCGTCTTCAGTGAAGAAAGTTGCCCTTCGTCTCCCTTTGTAATCGAGATACCTCCCCCCTCTTTCTCAAATTCTACACCCGTTCCAAGCGAATCAATCAGATCGGCACGCACCCAACCAGATGCAAAATGTGTCATACTTATGAAACTTGCTTGTCCATGCACCCTAATGCGGTATACCGAGGGAGGCACCTGTTCCTGCGGATCGAATACGCCAAGGTAGTATATCTGCTCAATCTCATGGCTTGGAGAACGCCCCCCCACAATGGTTGCCGCAATGGTTCCAACGGTTACATTTTCCACTGGTGTGAGTGAAGAACAACCTGTTTGAATAATACAACCCAAACCGAGCAGTATCCCCAGACACCTTACAACAATGCCACGTCTTTTACTATCCATAGTGCACGCTCCTTTTAAAGTCCCCATGTATACTTGCGTGTTCGTATTTACCATACCGAAAGCAAGCAATGGTTTTTACGCCGGTAGAAAATTATATTGATTCATATTAAAATTCATCAAGATTGATCAAGCCAGTCAGTTTAATATCGCCTTCCCATATTTTCCATAAAACAAACAGCCCTAAAAGTGCGATAAAAACCGGTGTATTTTCTCAACCCACACGCGAACGAGTTGCGGCGATATATGCCTTTAAAAATGCGCCCCAACCGGTCTTTTTGGGAAAATCAAGACGTGAATAAAGAGGTGATACCGTACGGGTTGGGAAGTAAATTGCCACCCCGTTGGAACGTTTCATAGACTTATCACAGTAACCGGAAGAAATTACCAGTCCTGAGTTTCCCTGAATGGCACCCATAACCTGATCGCACGCATTCTTGATCGTTGCAGGTACCGTTGATGCTTTTAACAACTTGCACAAATCTACCAAATCAATATTATCAGGGACGTCATACTCCTGCACACGATTGCGGGCATCGGAAATCATTGTCCTTGTTGTTCCATTTTTCAAACCTGTCTTGAGAGCGGAAGCTAATTTTTTTACTGCGCTGGCTACTGTTAATGAAGCAGAGAGATCGCATGCAGATTGTGTTACTGCCTCACCAGACCCTTTATATGAGTTAATATAATATTTGACAATGAGTTTGCTGAACTCAATCGGTGACATGTCGGGTTGTTTAGATAACGCAGCAAGGATCGTATCATATGGCCAGCCATCCACAGGTTCGGTCTCCTCAGATCCAACTGTGTAAAGGACGCTATTTTTCACCTGGTAACCAACTTCTGCCATATTCATCAGGCAGGCATCCATGCCCAATATGTCCAGTTTCCGACCAATCATCTTCTGGGTTTCCTGCAATACCCGCTTCATCTCCAGATTATCGAGGAAGTCCTTGGCATCGTCATCCAAAAGGATAGCACGCGCCTGAGCTGCATCACTGGCTGAAAGCTGTGCAGTCTGTTCAACCGAGGTTTTGAAGAAAGCGTTTCGGACTCTCCCCGATCGCATAAGACGTGCTCCGGCTCCCCGCTCTCCGGCATAAATATCGGTATCATTCCATCCTTGTCCGTGGTTCCATAGCACCAGCAGGTAATGCTCCGCGGGATAATTGGTTACCCCCCAACGAATGAAATCAATCAGCGCATCTGGGCTTCCGGTATTGGTTTCGCCTACGGACTGAACGGCATCGTCATCCAGAGAAGTCCCTTTTTTCAAATAATATCGTTTTGTCTGTTGCCCTGCACCTGCACGGTCGAATTGGACGATAACCTGTATTTCTGCTGTAGAGCCGATTTGCTTCATCTCTTCAATATCTTCAGCCCCATTCTGGTCCAGATTGTTGTCACCTGCCATATAGGTCATAATAGTCCATTTCTTTTTTTCTACTGAATTGGCCATAATAATTCCTCCTTTTCGGTTAAGTAACACTGGGTCCTAAGAGACTGTTACTAATTAATCAATGCAAACCGTGGGAACAGGTTGCAACCTGTTCCCACGGTCAAAAAACGGCCTCTTGCTCTCAAAGGGAGTCTATTGTAGTTCCATTCAGTACATTTAAACCGACACAACTTCGACATCGAACCTGAACTTCCCAATAGGTTCGTCCCGCCATGTAATCGTTTCATTGACTGTCACAGTCCATGTATTAGCGACCGCTGTCTGTTGCGCCCAAAGCACTCCCTTTAAATTCGCCGGAGGCGCAGCATTTGCAAGAACAACCAGTCCGTTGAAGGAATATAACGATAGGCTATCCGAGGTTATCTCTGACAAAAAGTTCAATACATTTGGAGCTTGCTTGTTCAGTACCTGCGTTGCGTGCGTTACCTCGGGCATCATAATATTGGCCAAAGCTGATCCCTGTTTCAACAGGTCAAGAATTCCATCAGTTTTCAGTTTTTGAGGATGAAGAGAAAAAGTCAGTGATAAAGGTAGCAATTTACCGGCTGGCACATCTCCCCCCTTAACGGTAAACAGTGCATTTTTATCCCACGCAATGATTCCTTGTTTTGCTGCAGGTCTAATATCCCCGCTAACATTTGTATAACTATACGTTGATTTTCCGCTTGCTGCATCAACGTTAAATATTGAAATTTTGCTCGTATCCCACCAGCCTTCTACCGTTGATGAAGTAGATACAACTATTCCCGCTGAAGACTCCACCTCGATAGACACCGGATTTTTTTCGTCGAGATTGAGTTCTAGTTGCTTTATTCGGACACTGAAACGACCCACGTTAGCACCTAACGTGCCAAGCCCAAAAACCTTGAGAACAACAGTTAGTAATGGGGGAGTACCCGTTGTCCGGGAAAATGTTAAAGTAATTTCCTGCTCATTTTTTAATTTACTATCAAAGACGCAAAAGGCCTGGGCCTCGCAGTCATCATCAACACTTGTTTTAATCATTTTCAGAACGGAACTTATCAGCCCTAACCCTGGTCCCACTGCAGGATGAATAGCAGTCAAAAATGGCACATTTACCAACTTATCTGTCCATGTCTTAATATTATTGAGGGCATCACGAGCAGCTTTGTCAGATTCTATTACTGAAAGACTAATACCAAATGTCCCGGAGCTTGTTCCGAGATAGGCTACCTTATTAAGGAACTTATCGCTAATATTGACCGTCCCACGCCCATCGTACGGAAAGGAAGTAATTTGTCCTGAAATATCGAGTATTACGACTCCCTCTCTATTGCTTTTTTTGCTCCCATCCTTAGATTCAAATTCATTTGTATCAATAGTTATGCTTTTCGCGTACACCAATACGGCATCGTTATTTCCAATTGGGTTAGTTCCACCTGTAGGTGAACAGTTAATTATTGCATCAAAGCTGATCGGTTGAGCCATAATTTCTCCTCCTTTTCAATTTTATAAAATAACAAAAACTGCCTTTCATCTTTTTTGGATAATCTTTAAAACACCTCCTCCTTTCATAATGGTTAAACATCCTTTTATACCCTGCCTACATTATTTATCCTCATACCTTAGTTTTTGCTATCCATTTTAAACTATGCAATGTTTCCAAAACCTTTAAAATGAAACCCTAAGAGACGAATCTTCCCTCCTTCCCGGGAGTTAATAAATACAGGAGATCCACTATCACCTCAACGGATCTTGTCAAGAGTCCACTGTCACGCATAATCCCTCCTTTTCCAATTTTGTTAAGACGTTTAGTACTTTCTCCATCTGATTTTCATTGGTAACCCGAATTACCAGGCGACCATCAAGCGGAACATATTCATTCCGCTCGCCTGTATACCCAAGGCTAACACCTTTCTGTATCCGTATCCCCCACGTACGAATATCATTCACAGTAAATTCCTCTTGTGTGCCTATGCTCACTGATGGCGGCGCTTTGACACGCATGTAACCGAAGTGGTGTGATACAACATGTCCGTCGCTATCCCTGTTTTGAAAACTAAAGCATGAACAGAGAAAGATACAGCACATAAATAATATATTCATTGTAAAAATTCTGATATACCCTGTATACATGAAGAACACTCTGTGCAAAATAAATACTTTATCCTAATTCAACAGATCACTATGACCCCCCGATTTAACCGGATTATTTTTCTTCTTTCACCCCTTTGCCCTTTTCCTTTGACATTTCCAAATCAATTCTTTTTTCCTCTTCCTCTGATTTGCATTGTATCCCCTTTGAGATCAGATAAGAACCACCACTTATACCCAATAATGTCCATACACTCCCTGGAATTTCAGGGAATTTCATTTCATTCATGATGATCAAAAACAAACTCATGGCGATTACAAAGGTAAATATAAGCAGTTGAAACCGTGACATACTTGCCTCTCCGCTTGATTCGTTGATCAGCCCCTGCAGCTTAATATCACCGTTCCATATTTTCCATAAGACAAGCAGCCCTAAAAGTGCAATAAAAACCGGAATCAACCACGCCGTCAATATTTTTGCTGCTTCCAATGCAACCATAGTATCACTCTCCTTTCTTTGTTTTACGGTTAAACAACAATGATAATAAGTAAGATTTCCCTGTAAGATAAACCATATGACTTCCCCCGAGCGCCAACAGCAATTCATTTGGAACCTGAGGAAATTCCTTCGGATTGCCAGCCACCTGACTTACATAATAGAATGCGCTACTCATTACAAATATCATCAATTGAACGCGTACTGCACTATACCCTTTTGTTTTATTTGTAGTCACTTTTTCACATAAGATCCCCCTGAAATTAATTTCTCCTATCAATATTTTATAAGCAACTATTGCCAGTAAACCAAAGAGGAAAATCCATACCTCAAACCGAATAAATGTAACTAGATAATCCATAGTCATAACCTCTAAAGAAATATATTAAAAACCAATACGACATATTTTCTTGTTTCAGAGTGAAAATACCGATGCCTCTACCTTCGAGGAGCCACTCAGCTGGGGTGTCTGATCCTGAATATCAGCGCTTTTAATGGAGTTGCCACACGTTTTCATAAGATTTCCATACGTTGATTTCTTACCCTTACTCTTATAAATTTCATGGCATATAAAATAGGTAAATACCCCATAATTCGCGCCGCCTACGGCATACTCTTTCGCTGTCTGACTGTCCTTGCACGCCGCAAGTGCAATCGGGATGTACTCGTCTTTTTCTCTCTTCATATCCCGAAATAGCCGGCGTTTCCTGGTAACAAATTCCTCGCGCAATTTAAACACAGGGAAAGGACTCCCTTCAAATTTAAATTCGTACACCCGATTCAAAATATCCATAGGCGGTAAAAATCCACGCACTTTGATACTATCACCCCTTGTGCCCGTTCCGGAATGGCAGCAATCGAGAATGACCGTAAACTTAACTCCGGCGGGGAGATTGCCAAATAACTCTCTGAAATCATCATCTGTCAGACCGGGGGCATCAAAATCAAAATCGTACGGGACTATGCATTCATCAAGTCCATCCACTTCATCACCTACCCGTTCTGGTATTTGGGTTCCGTGTCCGGAATAATGCAAGAGAAGCGTATCTCCACTTTTTGCACCATCAAGTAACCACTCTATCTTGTTCTTAATTTTATTTGTAGTCGCGCGATGATTATGAAGCATATGGATGTCTTTGGTTGGTAATCCATACACCTCCTGAA
>Ga0209514_10005278_pt1 | contig 16675 bp, 15 predicted proteins | sample Subgrocontami58m_FD_187452 | JGI IMG/M metagenome (GOLD analysis project Ga0209514, IMG submission 187452) | Subsurface groundwater microbial communities from S. Glens Falls, New York, USA - GMW37 contaminated, 5.8 m (SPAdes) (version 3) | ecosystem: Environmental > Aquatic > Deep subsurface >...
CCGCTGGCTGAAGTTGATCGGCGCGGGAATGCGGCCCGACACGGGTGCGGCATGAGCCAGCAGATCAACCTCTACGTTCCGGTCTACCGGCCGCAGAAGAAGTATTTCTCGTCGCAGATGATGCTCTATGCGGGGGGAGCGCTGTTTGCGGGCGTCGTGGCGCTGTCGGCCTTCGCGCAGCTCCGCGTCTACGCGATGGAGAAGGAAGCCGCGCAGGTATCGAGGCTGCTCATGACGAGGATCGAGGCGCTGCAGGCCGCCGCCGCAGACAAGTCCGGCGAGACCAAGCGCAAATCGCTCGAATCACGGGTCCAGTCGGCCGAAGCCGAGCTGAGGTCGGCGCAGCGCATCGCCGAGGCGATCGAGTCGAGCGCCGGCAGCGACTCCGGGGGCTTCTCGGAATTCCTTCGCGCCCTCGCGCGGCAGACCGTGAGCGGCGTGTGGCTCACCGCGATCAACGTCGACCTCGAGGGCGACGGGCTGTCCCTCGCCGGCGCCGCGCTGCGCCCCGAGCTGGTGTCGGACTACATCGACCGCCTGCGCCGGGAAGAGATCTTCAGGGGAAGGTCTTTCGCCAAGGTGGAGATCGCGGCCCCGCCCGCGCCCGCCGCGGCCGGGAAAAGCGAGGAGGCCGCCAAGGCGCCGTCGCAGCGCGTCGAATTCCGCCTGATTTCCAAGGTGGCGGAAGAACCGGTGCCGGCGCAGTGAAGATCCGCTGGAAGGACCTCGCCGAGCGCATCGACGCAATGAACCTGCGCGAGCGCGCCATGCTGTTCGCAGTGGGCGCGCTGGTGCTCGTCGCCCTTCCCTACAACCTGGTCGTAGCGCCTTCGTTCGCCGCTCAGAGGCTGATCCTCCAGCGCATGCACCAGGACCAGGGCAGGATCGAAGCGGTGCAGAAGGAGCTCGCCAACCTGCTCGCGTCGCAAAAGGACGACGTGAGCTCCGAGAATCAGGCGAAGCTGCTCGCCCTGCAACAGGAGCTGGAACGCATCGAGAAACGCGTGCGCGACAGGCAGTCGCTGCTCGTGCCGGCGGACAAGGTGCCCGAGCTGATCCGCGGCGTGCTGAACAAGAGTTCGCGCCTGCAGCTCGTCTCCTTCACCACGCTGCGCGCCGCGCCCATGCTGCCGCCCCAGGCGGCCAGCCCCGCGGCCTCGGCGCCTGCGCAGCCCGAGGCGCCCAACCCGGCGCTCGCTGCCGCCCAGGCCACCATCCTCGCCGCCACGGCGGGCAAGGCGGGCAGCCCCGCACCCGCGGCACCCGCGGCGGCAAAGAGCCCGCGCGCACCGGCGGCGCCCGCCAAGCCGGCGGCGCCGGAACCGGACCTCTTCAAGCAGGGGTTCGAGATCACCGTGACGGGCGGCTATCTCGACCTGCTGCAATTCCTCGCCGAAGTGGAGAAGAGCCCGTGGCGGCTGCTCTGGGGCCGGGTCGAGCTGCAGGCCGGGAAGTACCCGGCCGTGACGATGAAGGTCACCGTCTACACTCTCAGTACCGATCGGGCCGCTGTTTCCCTTTGATGCAGTCCTCCGCAGGAAGACATGCGAGTGAAATGTCCGCCTCCGACGCCAACGTCGAATTCCGGAGACTACCCGTGAGAACGACGCCAATTGCCGACATTCGCAGCCAGGCGCAGTCGGTACTCGATGACCTGGACAGTGGCGACTCCGCAGCAACGCACGCGTTGCTCGTCGAACGCGTGCTCGGACCTGGCGCCCACGACGCAGGCGACCTGCGCATGCTCGCCGACGTCACGCTGGATCTCGGTGCCGCATCCGCCGCGAAGGAGATCTACCTCCGATTGCTCGCAAGCTCTCCAAACGACGTGCATGCGCTGTATGGACTCGCGGAGGCCTTCCGGCGAATCGGTCGCTCGGATGACGCGCTGTGGACCATCGAGGAGGCCTTTGGGATCGACCCTCACATGCGGTGGACGGAGGGGGCGAATTTCTCGCTGCCAGACATTCTCGGCCGGCTGATCGCGACCCGACCCGGGATGTTGACAAGGAAGTGCGTCGCTCGCCTGGGGCGCCTGGGTGGAATTCTTGCGGCGGTCGGCGACACCGAATCGCTGCGCGCCGCCATCGCATTGGCCAACTTGCGGAGGCGTGAACTTCTTGAGGCGGAAGATGCGTCGAATCGGCTGCACGGCATGTTCACTCTGCTTGGCTTCGCCAAGTCCGCACCGCACGACTGGAACGGGCGGATCTACGACGAGCTGGCCCTGCCATGGATGAAGCAGGCTTTGCAGGCGGATCAATACTCGCTCGGCCTCGATCTCGAAGCCCTCATCTATCGACAGTTCGTGCTCCAGACTGAGACCGAAGCGCACTTTCACCGCTGTTTTGCCGACTGGACCGACGACATGCGCCGTGCAGGACACCGTGCCGGCGCCGCAATGAAGGCGTTGCCCGCTCCCGCCGCGCCCATCCCGAGAATCGGATTTTTCATCCCTTCCCGGGCGCTCCTCGCCCACACCGAGCTGCTGTGCACCTACCTCAGGGCGCTGAAGGCGGCATCGCCTGCACCGCTGGAACCGAGAGCCTATATCTTCGATGTGCGGACCGATGACGCGCCTCTGGCGGCCGCGCTCCGCGAAATCGGCGTACCGATAACCTGGCTGTCGGATCAGGCCGGGGCTTCGAAGGTGGACCGGTACGACATGCTGTGCACGCTCCGGGAGCAATCCGCCCGCGACGGCCTGACCGCATTGGTATGGGTATCCCTGGCCGTGCATATGCCGTTTGCCTTTGCCATGCGGGTTGCGCCGGTCCAGATCTGGTGGGCGATGAAATACCACAGCCTGGATTTTCCGGAAATAGGCGGCCGCGTCACCGTTGCCGGAAACCCGGGGACCACCGACAAGAACGGCAGGCAGTGGCGAGTGGGCGGTATGATCGGCGACAACTGGTACGTCCCCGGCCTGACGGACGCCGCCAAGCAGCTGCGCGCCACGTATTCCCGATTCGACATTCTGCTCGGGACGATTGGCAGGGAAGAGAAATTGGTGGCAAAGGATTACCTTCGCGCCGTATGCCGGATACTGGCAGCTCATCCCGGCGCCGCGTTCCTCTGGACCGGGCGCGCCCGCCACCCCGAAATACAGGCTGCGTTCGAGAAGAGCGGCGTAGCGAGCCGCTGCTTCTTTCTCGGATGGGTGGACACCAGGCTCTATGCGCAGGTCCTCGACGTGTTTCTGGATTCGTTTCCTTTCGGCTGCGGGGTAACCCTGATCCAGGCCATGGCCGCCGGGAAGCCGGTCGTGTTCTTCCGATCGTACGAGAATCTCACGCTCGGACCGCTGGGAACCATTACCGCACTGCTCTCGGGCGGATCCGGAAATCGGCGCGATCAGGCGAGAGCGCGCGAGATTTTCCACAGCAAGGATTCCGGCGACCTGTTGGTCGCGGTGGACACAGTGGACGACTATGTCGGTGCGGCGACCGCATTGATGTCCGATCCGAAAAGGCGACACGCGGTAGGCGATGCATTGCGCCGGTTCGTTGCCGCGTTCTACGAGGACCCCAAGGCGATTGCGGACACCTATACCGGGCATTTCATTCAAATCATTTCGGAAGCACTCGGCACCGACCGTGCGCAACAGTGATCCGTCCGGCGACGACGCACCCGTGGCGGCGCACTCCGCCGATGCGACGCCGGGCAAGACCTCCCTGATCGGCGTGAGCATCCGAATGCGCGAGGTGGAAGCGGGCGACGCGCCTTTCATTCTCCTGCTGCGTCTGGATCCGCGCTTGAGCGAGTTCGTCTCGCTCACCGATCCGGATCTCTCCGCCCAGGTCGAATGGATTGCACGCTACAAGACGCGGCCGCTGGAGTACTACTGGATCATAGAGAGCCGCGCGGGAGTGCCGCTCGGCACGGTGCGCGTCTATGATGTGCAGCCGGACCGCTTCGCCTGGGGAAGCTGGATCATCAGGCCAAATTCGCCGGTTCGCGCCGGCATCGAATCGGCGCTGCTTGTCTACGATTTCGCGTTCAACTTCCCGGGTATGCGAAAGTCCGAGTTCGAAGTGCGCAAGCGCAACGTCAAGGTAGTATCGTTTCACCAGCGCTTTGGCGCGCAATTGATCGGTGAGGATTCGGAGCTCGTGCGTTTCCGGATTACGAAATCCGCGTACGAGTCGATACGGCCGCGTTATGCGCGCTTCGCGCCGTAGGCGGGAGACGTCGGCGTCGGTCGGGGCGCCGGCGATGCATTTCGCGCGTGGACGTACGTGGCGAACTTGCCGGAGAGGCTCAGTGCATGACCATTGATCGTTGCCGGATTATCGAGCTGCCCAAGATCAGCGACCCGAGAGGAAACCTCACGTTCATCGAGGCCGGCCGTCATGTTCCGTTCGAGATCCGGCGCGCCTATTATCTCTATGACGTTCCCGGCGGCGCCGCGCGCGGAGGCCATGCCCACAAGACCCTGCACGAGTTCATCGTGGCAATGTCGGGAAGTTTCGACGTCGTTCTCGACGACGGCGCGAACAAGCGCCGCCACCACATGAACCGATCCTACTATGGGCTCTACGTTTGCCCGATGGTATGGCGGGAGCTCGACAACTTTTCCTCCGGATCCGTCTGCATGGTGCTTGCGTCGCTGCCATTCGACGAGTCCGACTACTACCGGGACTACAGGGCGTTCCTCGACGCGGTACCGCGATGAATGTACCCTTTCTGGACCTGAAGGCCGCCTACCTGGAGTTGGGCGATGAAATCCTGCAGGCGGTAAATCGCGTGCTCGAATCCGGCTGGTACGTCCTTGGAGAGGAAGTCGAGGCGTTCGAGAAGGAATTCTCCGCGTACTGCGGCGCGCATCATTGCGTCGGCGTGGCCAACGGTTTCGACGCACTGCATCTGGCGCTGCGCGCGATGGGAGTGCAGGCGGGAGACGAGGTCATCGTGCCCTCGAACACCTATGTCGCGACGTGGCTTGCGGTCAGCCATTGCGGTGCCCGGCCGGTGCCTGTCGAGCCGGACCCGCTCACCTACAACATGGACCCTCGGCGAATCGACGCGGCGATCACTTCGCGCACGAAAGTCGTACTTCCGGTCCATCTGTATGGTCAACCGGCCGATCTTGCCCCCATTCTTGACCTCGCGCGGCGAAAGGGGCTGCGGGTGCTGGAGGACGCGGCGCACGCGCACGGCGCGCGCTACCGGAACCGGCGAATCGGCAGTCACGGAGATGCCGTGGCATGGAGCTTCTATCCGGGAAAGAATCTCGGAGCGTTCGGCGACGCCGGAGCGCTCACCACCGGCGACGAAGAGTTGGCCGAACGCGCGCGGCTGCTGCGCAACTACGGCTCGCGCACAAAGTACGTGAACGACGAGAAGGGATTCAACAGCCGGCTGGACCCGATCCAGGCAGCGATCCTGCGCGTGAAACTGCGGCACTTGGACACGTGGAACGCGCGCCGGCGGAAAGTCGCGGAGCGATACCAGGAGGGACTCGAAGGCACGGCTCTGACGCTGCCCGCCGTGCCGAAGGGAATCGAGGCCGTCTGGCACCTCTACGTCGTGCGTACGCAGCAGCGCGACCTGGTGCAGCAGCGGCTCGAAGAGGCCGGTGTCGGAACGCTCATCCACTATCCGATTCCGCCGCACTTGCAGAGTGCCTATCGCGACCTCGGCTATCGGCCGGGCGCCTTCCCGGTAGCCGAAATGCTCGCCCGGCAGATGCTCAGCCTGCCGATGGGCCCGCACCTCGGCGAGGCACAGCAGCAACGAACCATCGAAGCCCTGCGGGACGCGTTGGCGTCGACAGCGGACCGTTTCAAGTCGTGACGCGTACGCCGCGGAACGATCGTGTGCGGCGAGGCGTTCACCTCATCGGGCGAACGCGCGCTTGCGCGCGACGCAAGCGATGGTAATATCCCCTGCTCGTGCGTGGCCCCATGAAGGTGTCTGCTTACCCCCGTTGCGCACGAGGACGTCCGGCAAAGCCGGCCTGATGTCGGTCGAATCGCGTCATCAACGGAGTCGGATCGGTGGGAATACCCGCGGTGCTCCTGGAGGTATTGTGCAACGTGGCGTCGATGCGTCGCGGCGGACTTGCATGCTCCGCGGGATATCCGGACCTCTTGGTGACCGAGCAGCAGCTCGCGGCATGCCTCGGCACGGAACGCGCCGCGCGGATACCGGTGCGTCCCGATTCCCGGGCAATCTCGGCATGGCACGGCGTCACCGGATATCTGGACAAAATATTCGAGTCCGAGGCTCTGTTCAGGGAACTGGGATACGAGCTCGACGTCATCGACCTGCACGCGGCACGAGGCAATGAAATCATCCATGACCTCAATCGTCCATTGCCGCTGGACCTCCACGAATCGTACGATCTGGTCCTGGATACGGGAACGTGCGAGCATTGCTTCAATATCGGGCAGGCTGCATTGAACCTCGCTGCAATAGTCAGCGAGGGCGGCTACCTCGTTCAGGCAATGCCGTTGAATCTGTACAATCACGGCTTCTACAACATCAATCCGACGTGGTTTCACGATTTCTACCCTGCCAATGGTTTCCGGCTCCACCTGTTCCAGGGCGTGTCCGACATACTGCGCGATCCCAGACGATTCGAACTGCCTGCCTACGCCCGCTTCAACGACGTGCCTCCAAACTCGTCCATCATCGTAGTGGCCGAGCGGGAAGTGGTCCGCCCCGCGACGATGCCGGTCCAGCACAAGTACGCGGCGAACCCGTCGCTCAAGAACTGATGAGCTGCCGCCCGTTTCCGAGTTCGCACGTCCGATGACAGTCGAGATCCATTTCGCCGGCTCCGTCGAAGTCCTGCGGCAGGCGCAGACCGAACGGTTTCACGTGCGCTACGTTCACAACCGTCGATCGGGGCGGAGAGAAATCCTTCTCGAGGCACGCACGAGCGGCAAACACCGCGCCGTCCACGCGACAGTCGACATACTGGATCCGGACGGGCGGCTCATCGAAACCCGCCCAATAGACGATGCGATCGCCAACTTCATCTTCGATCATTTCGACCGCAGGGGCGACACCGAGTCCTTTTCGATCTACCTGGAGGAACTGGAAGCGGGCGCGCCCCGGAGCATCCGCGCGGCGGAAATCGACCCGCGGTCGGTGCGACATCGATTGACCACCGAGGAGAGCAGCTTTACCGCCACCGGCGCGAAACTCTGGCACCACAAGGCGATCTTCGACAAGTATCGCGACACCGGTTACGGAAGCATCGTTCGCGCGACGATGACAAACCATCAGGTCTGCGCGTCCCGCTGTCAGTTCTGCTCGACCATCTCACGCAACAAGAAGGACAGCATTACGCTCGAGGAGGCGATCTCCTTCGTCGATCGTCTTTACCACGATCAGGCCGAGTTCAACCGTCAACGCTTCCCGGTGCACAATGCGGCATACAAGCAGGCCACCGGCAGCGATATACGCTTGCGCGGCCTGATTCTATCCGGCGGGGGTCAGCCCAATCTCTGGCCGCACTTCGAGGAGTTTGTCGAATACTTGGCGGCTCTCGATATCGACCTTGGATTGATTACCAACGGATTCCCGCCAGGAATTTCGGAAGGGATCTACAACCACTTCCGGTGGATACGAATCTCCGTCACGCCTGAAGATGCCTCCCCGTTCTATCCGGGCGGCAGATTCGACAAGCAGTACCTGCCTGCGTCCATCAAGCACAATCCGGACGTCACTGTCGGATACTCCTATGTATACGGGCCCTGGACGACCGATGACATCCTCAACCGAATCGCGGCGTCCATGGACGAGAACGGATTCGAGTACTGCCGCACCCTGACAGACTGCAATTTGAGCCGTGAAATGCAACTGCTTGCCCACCGGCAGCTTGCCGAACGCCTGCACAGGCTGGGATTTGTCGATTCCAATGGCAATCCGACGGGCAGGATTTTCCACCAGATGAAGTACCACGGTACGCGCGCCGAGGCGGAGGAGCTGTGGGACGGCGGCCAATGCTTTCTCCAGGTATATAACGTCTTCTGGGACACAACCGGGCATGAGCAGCTCGGCCACTCCTACTGCTACGCCTGCGATTCGGTGACCGTGCTCGTGGATACCGCCGACGACGGATCCATTTCGACATCCGAGCGCAAGTTCAACTACGAAAAGTGGGGTACGGTACGGAACACGGAAGTCGACAGGCTGTTCCGTGAGCCGGTCCGGCCGTATTTCGATCCGCGAAGCGTGTGCTCGTCGTGTCTGTTCATGCGCAACAATCGCGCGGTCAAGGAAATCGTCGGAGCACGAAGCGACGAGGCCGTCGTCGTGCCGCCCGGGATACAACACCTCAATTTCCCTTGATTGAGGAAGAAGACGATGCGTATGGGAAGTTTGCCCGAAGTGGACCCCGGTTGCTACGACGAAGACTACTTCGAGCGCGGAATCCAGACAGGCAAGTCGGGATACCAGAACTACGTCTGGATGCCCGAGCTGACGATCAAGATGGCGCATCATCTGGTCCTGTCGCTGCCGCTTTCGCCTGCGGACCGGGTGCTGGATTTCGGCTGCGCAAAGGGGTTCCTGGTGAAGGCGCTGCGCCTGCTCGACGTCGACGCGTACGGGGTCGACATTTCCGAGTACGCGATCTCGCGGATCGATCCGGCGGTTCGCGACGTCTGCTCGCGGGTAACCGGACCGCTGGACCCCGCCTGTTTTCCACGCGACTATGATTGGCTGCTGTCAAAGGACGTATTCGAGCACCTTTCGGAACGGCAACTCGCGGAATTGCTGACCGTGGCGCGAACCAGGGTGAGAAGGATGTTTGCAGCCATTCCCCTTGGCAGGGAAGACGGCACCGGTTATGTCGTGCCCGAGTACGACCGGGACGTCAGCCACGTGATCGTCAAGCCGCTGCACTGGTGGATCGAAACGTTCGAGCGGAACGGCTGGAACGTGAATTCGGCGACGCACAGCTTTCGCGGAGTCAAGGACAGTTGGACGCTCACCTGGCCGCGGGGCAACGCCTTCTTCATTGCATCGAGGCGCCAGGTCTGAGGATGCGTCTGTCGGTATCGCAGATAGCCTGGGACAGGGGGGGCGACCCGCAATTCCTCGGGATGCTGCGCGAACACGGGTTCGAACACATTGACGTGGCGCCGACCACCGTCTGGCCCGACTGGGTGTTCCGCTCGCCGTCTCCGGCCGAATTTCGCCAGAGCGTGGTCTCGTTCGGGCTCGAGCCCTGGGGCATGCAGTCGATCTTCTTCGGGCGGTCGGACATCAATGTATTCGGGAACGACTCTTCCTGGAAGGGATTGCAGGAGCACTTCCGGCGCGTCTGCGATCTGGCGGCGATTCTCGGCGTGAGAACGATCGTCTTCGGCGCCCCGGCAAATCGCGACGCCGGACGGGTCGATGTCGGGTCCCGCGAACCCATGGCGGCCGAGCGCTTCCAGCTTCTCGGCGATATCGCTCAGGAATCGGGGGCCGTACTCTGCCTGGAACCGGTTCCAGCCACGGCGGGCGGAACGTTCCTGCGCACGACCGCCGAATGTGCCGGTTTTGTACGGCGGCTGCGCCACCCTGCCCTGATGCTGAATCTGGACACCGCGGCCCTGTCCGCGGAGGCGGTCACTGCATCCGATGCGGCAGCCCTGGTCGCCGAATATGCCGACGTGACGGGCCACGTGCACGCGAGCGAACCCGGTCTCGGATCATTCGGCACTCCGCTGGCCCTGCACGGGGACGTTGCCGGCGCCCTTCTCCGGACGGAGTACAAGGGAGCGGTCGCCATCGAAATGCGCGCGACCCGGAACGCAGACAGGTCGCGGGAAAACCTGCTCCAGGCGCTGCGTTTTGTGGCCCGCGTCTACCGCCCGGCCTAGAGACGTCTGCATGCGCCGCTATCGCGTCGGCCTCATTGGTTACGGCCACTGGGGAAGGAACCTGGCAAGGGTGGTTGCGAATCACCCTCGCACGCAGCTTGCGGCAATCGTCGATCCCGACGAACGACGCATCGAAGACATTCGATCGGCCCACCCGCACGCGACCCGATTCACCGAAGCGGATGGCGTCCTGGAGGATGAGGACCTCGACGTGATCGCCGTCACGTCGCCCGCCGGCACCCACTTTGCACTCGCAATGAGCGCGCTGGAGAGGGGCAAGCACCTGCTGGTCACAAAACCCGTGGCGACCGGCCTCAACCAGGCGTTGCAGCTTCAGGCCCTCGCAAAGCGCAAGCAGCTCGTGGTCGTCGTGGACCATACCTTTCTCTATCATCCCTGCACGGACCGCGTAAAGCGGGTGCTGGACGAGAGGTGGCTGGGCGAGCCACGCGTCTTCGACTCCACCCGCACCGGGCTGGGTATCTACAAGGACGACGTGAACGTCATTGCCGACCTTGCGGTGCACGACCTCGCGATCCTGGAGCATTTGTTCGGCATGCCGGACTGGGCTTCAGCGATTGCGTATTCTTCCGTTCCGGGTGAACTCCCCGACAATGCCGTCATCACGTTCTGCTACGCGTCCGGATTGCGCGCGCACGTGCGCGCAAGCTGGCTCTCGCCTCTGAAGCAGCGTCTGATCGTGCTGGTGGGCGATCGACAGATGCTGGTCTGGGACGACACGTTGGAAGCAGGTCGGCTGCGCGCGTTCGACACCGGAGTGGACCGCATCGATCGCCCCGACGCCTCCGGAAGAGCTCCGTTGAGTTACCGGGCCGGAATTGCCCGGCCGCTTGACATCGACTCCATTGAACCCTTGCGCGCCGAGGTCGATGACCTGGTCGCCTGCATTGACGAACGGAGGCAACCCGTGAGCTCGCTGGATGCGGCTGCCCGGGTCGTGGCCATGGTGGATGCGTGCGATCGATCGTCGCAGGATGGCGGTGCACGAGTCGCGCTGTCCCGTTCGCCCGGGGAGTCGGCATGACCGGCGGCGATTCCGGTTCTGTCGGGTTCGCCGACGCGATAATCGAAGCGTTGGCCTGTCGCGATTACGCCGTTGCCTTTTCCAGATTGAGCCGTCTGCTCGGCGACCGCCCCCACCTGCTCACGCAAGCCGAGGTCTGGGCCCGGCTGTTCAACGGCCCGGCCTGGTTCGACAGCCGCGACGAACCGGAAACCTATCTCGAGTATGCGACCGACGTTGCGCGGCATCTGTGCGGGAGGCTGCGCGCGCTGGGAGACGCGCAGTTGCGCAGGTCGATTGCGAATGCCTTCGTCAACGGCGCGCATTTTCGCCTTGCGGCCCATAGCGAGGGAGATCCGCGCCCGCTGATGCGTGCACGTGCCGAGCTTTTCGGTATCGTGCTGGAGCCGCTGGCCGCCCTACGTGAATTTGAGTTTCCCGCGCCTGCCGCCGCCACGAGAATGCCTCGACTGGGCGTGCTGTTCAGGCACCTTGCACAGGATCCCGAGACGACTTCGGTGCTGCCGTTCTTCGAGGATGCGCGGGCACACGGCATCGAGGTCGTCCTGTTCGTTGGATCGGACTGGACCGATCCGGCCTTCGCCGACTACGTGGTTCCACGATGCGACCGCGTGGCGCGCCTGGCCGACGGCCTGCCGGAGGCCATTACCCAATTGCGGGCGGCAGACCTGGACATTCTCCTGTTCGGCAATGACATCACGGCAAAGCCGAGTCTGTTTGCGTATCTGAGTTTCTTCAGGCTGGCGCGCATCAGTTGCTGCTGCGTCAGCACGCTGGTCACCACCGCGTCCCAGGCGGTCGACGTATACTTCGGCTGTCCTTACTACGAGAGCTTGGGCTTCGCCACCCAGTTCCAGGAGCGTTTCGTTGCCTTGCCGGATCCGGGGTTCGCATTCTCCATACCCAACCGGGCATCTCCGGATGCGGTTCAGGTTTCGCGGCAGCAACTGGGGCTGCGCGACGACCAGGTTGTCATCGCGTCGGGCGCCAACTTCTGGAAACTCCACCGGGGGCTGCTCGAAGTGTGGGCCACGATTCTGAACCACTGTGAAAACGCGGTTCTGCTTCTGTATCCGTTTCCGCCGCATTTTGGAGGCACGCGGGAGGACGTGGCGGAGCGGGTGCGCAGGCATTTCGCGGAATTCGGCGTCGATTCGAGCCGCATCGTGATCGTATCCACCCTTCCGCGCGACACCGCTGTCGCCATGCTGCGAGTGGCCGATATCGGCCTGGATTCGTTTCCCTACACCGGAGTGACGACGATCGTCGACGCCGTCGAAGCCGGACTGCCGACGGTAACGCTGCGGGGCCACGCCCTGCGGTCCAGCCAGGGCGCGGCGATCCTGCACTCGGCCGGGCTGACCGGATTGATCGCGGAGTCCGTCGACGCCTATGAATCGCTGGCCGGGAAACTGCTTCTGGATTCCGACTTCCGTTCCCGCATGCGTGCCGAGGTCGCCGACGCCGCGCTGCGCATCCCGAAATTCTTCCGTGCCGAGGAGTTTTCGGCGCACGCTGCCAGGGCTTACCTCGATCTCCACTGTGCTCTTGCTGCCGGAGCGGGAACGCTGCATCGCCGCGCCCCGGTTGCAGGGACCGAATCATGACCCTTACTCATCTCGTCAGCGGCGCCACGTCCGGGATCGGCAAGGCGATCGCGCAACGCCTGTCGGCGCGCGGCGATCGCGTGATCCCGATCGTCCGTTCACCCCAGCAGGCGGCCTCCCTGGGCGCCGAGCGGTACGTGTGCTGCGACCTGAGCGAACCGCACCGGGTGCAGGCCGCGCTGCGCGGATTCAACGACCCCGTATACAGCTTCATCCACTGCGCGGCGACCACGCTCGGACGGTCGCTGTTCGACTGCAGGCTGGAGGAGGTCATGGCGCTGATGAATGTCAACCTGCTCAGCCCGATGGTGATGTGCGCAGAGCTGAAGAAGAACATCCAGCCTGGCGGCGCAATCGTGCTGTTCACGTCGCAGTCGGCCTACCGCGGCGGCTTCGACGACGCGTACAACACGTCGAAGGGGGGAATCAATACGCTGATCAAGTCCATGGCCCTGAAGTACGCGCCTCTCGTGCGTGTGTTCGGCATTGCGCCCGGAATCACCCTCGATACGCGCATGACGCGCGAGCGCATGGCCGACGATCTGGAACCGATCCGCAGTCAGATTCCCCTGAAACGCTTCGGCGAACCGGGGCAGATTGCCGAGCTCGTCGAATGCCTGATCGGGACTGCGGGGGCCTATGTCACGGGCGCAGTATTCGACGTGAACGGCGGCTACTATCTGCGCTAGGGGAGCGGCATGGGTATCCGAGCGTGGTTGACACGCCTTTTCGAGCCTTACGCCGGAGAATGTTCGCTCCTGACGAAGCGCGCGTTGGGGCTGTATGCCGAAGGGCGCCTGACCGAAGCACACGAGACCGCGGCGCGGCTCGCGGCACTCGCACCCCACGACAGGCTTGCGCTGGACCTGGTGCATCGAATCCGCACCGACATCGCACTCAATCGGCATTCCGAGCATCTCGCGGACCTGAGCAGGCAGCTCCGCTGGCTGAACAGTTCCGTAGCGCAGGACTACGTCGCACGCATCCTGCGCGATCCGAAGTTCGACGACCCGCTTCGCCTCGAGCGCCACGGCTATTCCGTCGCCTCGCAAAACGAAGAGGACGGCATGCTTGCGGAGGTGTTTCGGCGCATCGGCGAGAGCAATCGCGTGTTCTTCGAGTTCGGCGTCGGCAACGGACTTCAGAACAACACTCTGTGCTGCCTGCTGCGCGGCTGGTCCGGCTACTGGATCGAGATTCACCCGGCCAAGGTCGAGTTCATCCGCAACCGGTTTGCGACGCCGATTCGTAACGGCAGGCTCGTGCTCGATGCAACGCCGATCACTGCGGAGAACATCAATGAAGTGGCGAGGCGGCTGGGCGTTCCCGGAGAAATCGATCTCCTCAGTGTCGACATCGACGGAAACGACTATCACGTGTTTCAGGCCCTTCAGGAAGTGCGCGCCCGGGTGGTGGTGCTCGAATACAATCCGCTTTATCCTCCGCCGATGTCCGTCGTCACGGCGTATGACGCTGACTACACGTTCAGGGAAGAGACCTATGTCGGAGCCTCACTGCAATCGCTGACCGATCTCGCCGAGAAAAAGGGCTACAAGCTGGTCGGCTGCAGCGTCTCCGGCATCAACGCAATATTCGTCAGGGCCGATCTCGCGAGCAACAAGTTCTCCACGCCGGCGACTGCCGAACACTTCTATCATGGCCCGCGTTATCAGCTCAGCTTTTCGGGCGGTTTCGGCTGGGGTCCGCGCTCGAATTTCTCCAAATTCCACGTTCCGAATTTCGATCGCTAGCGTCGCCGCGAGACAGGCCGCCGGCGCCTAGTTGAGCTGCACCCGCTCGCCGAACGGCACGGGCGCGTTGCCCAGCACGAGCCACATCACCGGGTAATCGGGGGAGCGCTCGGGGAACTCGCCCTCGGCGTCGGTGAAGTACAGCAGCGCATCCGGGCGCACCGGCTCGGCCTGCGCCCAGTCGAACACGGGCGTGAAGCGGGTGCCGCCGCCGCCCGCTGCGCCCTCGGGCAGCTCGATGCGCTCCCACGGGTGAAAGCGCAGCGGCATGCCGGGCGCAAGCGCGGCGTCGCACAGCAGCAGCGCGACGTTCGCGCGCACCTGCGCCTTCATCGCATCGACCTCCTCGAGGAAATCCTCGAGCGCGTCGCGCGGGATCGAGCCGCTGGTGTCCACGGCGACGACGAGGTTCGCCTCGCCGCTCTCCATTCCCGGCAGCATCGCGTCGCCCTCGCGCCGGCTGCGCCTCGCGAAGCTGAAATCGTCGCGCGCCACGCGCATCATGAAGCGCTCCAGCAGCGACCGCCACGGCAGGCGCGGCGCGATCGCGTGGTCGGCGATCGCCGACCAATGGCCGGAGAGCCGGCCGGCGCGCGCCGCCTCGCTCGCGCTCGCCGCAAGCCGGCTGCGCCAGGTCTCGGCCAGCGCGTGCGCGCCGGTCAGGCTCGGCAGCTGGAACGCGACTTCGTCGAAGCCGTCGCGATGCGCTTCGAGGAAATCGCCGTCGGCCCCGGCGCGCTCCGCCCGGTGGGCGCCGCTCGCCGCCGCATCGAGCGCGCCGAACCGGTGCTCATCCAGCCTCTCGCCGCCCGGGTCGTCCGCGAGCAGCGGATAGATGTCCTCGGCGGAAAGCCCGCGAAACGCCGTGCTCCACGGCGCCTGCGGGGGCGCCTTCATGCCGTCGTCGATCAGCAGGCTGTTCACGGCGTAGTCGCACGCGAAGTCCCATTTCCTGCGCAGGCGGTGCCCGCGCCGCGCGAAATGCCCGAGCGCGCAGTGCAGCGCCTGGTGGGCGAGCATGAACTGCGTTTCGGCGAAGCCGAGCGAGAGCACGTGGGCCGGATCGAAATACAGCGCGCGGCCGTCGGTGGCGATCGAGCGGCAGCGCGCGTCGGCGAGCAGCGGCAGGTACAGGATCAGCGCGCCGACAAAGGGGCGCTCGAGCAGCAGGCGCGAGCGCGCAGCGGAGAGCTTCGCGAGCGCCGCGGCCTCGCTCTCACCGGCGCTCATACGAGAGCAGCCCGCTCACCTCGTCCGCCCAGTGCGCGAATTCCGGATTCGCGTAGAGCGGCTCGCCGACCGCGCGCTGCAGGTCCACGACGAGCATCACGCCGACCTCGCGCTGCGGAAAGCCCCGGGCGTAGCGCAGCACGTTCCCGGCCGCGGCGGTGCGCTCGGCCGCGGCGAGCCTCGCCACGTGCTGCACCAGCGCGGTGGCGACCGCGTATTGCAGGTCGATGGGCCCGGGGACGCCCGTCTCGCGCCCGGCCGCGATGGCGCCGATGTCGGGCAGCGCGCCGAGATGCTCGATGAAGGCCATGCAGGCGAGCGCGGCCGCCGCGCCCACGCAGCCCTTCAGGGCCTCGGCGAGCAGTCCGCCGCCGGAGGAGAATTTGCCCAGCGCGCGATGCGCGAACTCCCAGGATCGCGGCGAGGGAAAGGCGTGGCTTGCCCGCGCGGCGTCGAAATCGAACAGCAGGTCGGGCCGGAAGCGCAGGAATGCGATCAGGCGCGAATCGATCCGGTGCTCGTGCGCCCAGGCGATCCAGTCTTCGAGGTCCGGCTCGACGTCGAAATGCGTGAACCGGTTCGCAAGCGGAGCGGGCATCTGGTAGACCAGGCCGCGGTCGCCGTGGCGGTTGCCCGCGGCGACGATCGCCCAACCGTCGGGCACGCGGTACTCGCCCAGCCTGCGGTCCAGGATCAGCTGATAGGCCGCCGCCGTGACCGTCGGGGGCGCGGAGGTGATCTCGTCGAGGAACAGGATGCCGCGCGCGCCGTGGCGCTCGGCGTCGGGCAGGAGCGCCGGCACCGACCACAGCACGTTGCGGCCCTCGCGAAACGGGATGCCCCGCAGGTCGGTGGGCTCCATCTGCGCAAGCCGCACGTCGATGACCGCCGCGCCGTGGCGCTCGGCGGTCTGCAGCACCAGTTGCGACTTGCCCACGCCCGGCGGGCCCCACAGCATCACCGGCGTGTGCGCGCCGGTTTCGCTTGCGAGGAATTCGCGCTCGAGCAGCGCAAGGACCCGGGACGGACGCATGGAGGGCGGAAAGGAAGTCGACGCGTTAAGGTATCATAGTTCGAGATTCGCGCTCTCCGTCCATGAACTTCTGCCCGAACTGCGGCGCCAAGATCGTCATTCGCGTGCCCGACGGCGACACGCTGCCGCGCCACGTATGCTCCGCGTGCGGAGCGATCCACTACCGCAATCCGCTCATGGTG
>Ga0209514_10005285_pt1 | contig 16665 bp, 17 predicted proteins | sample Subgrocontami58m_FD_187452 | JGI IMG/M metagenome (GOLD analysis project Ga0209514, IMG submission 187452) | Subsurface groundwater microbial communities from S. Glens Falls, New York, USA - GMW37 contaminated, 5.8 m (SPAdes) (version 3) | ecosystem: Environmental > Aquatic > Deep subsurface >...
TTCACACAGTAGACAGACTTGAGATGACGGGCGCATGAGGTAGTCTCCGCGCCGCATGCCCCTCAGCCACCCCGCCGCCGACGTCTGGACCTTGCTTGCCGACATCGCCGAAGAAACACCCGGTGCGCCTGCGCTCGTCCACGGCGACCGGGTAGTCTCCTTCGCCGAGCTGCTCGACGCCGCGAGCCGCGCAGCGCAGGGGCTCGCTGATCTCGGTGTAACGGCGGGCGACCGGGTGGCGTTGTGGCTGCCCAACGTGCCCGCCTATCCCACCCTGTATCTCGCCTGCGCAAGGCTGGGCGCCATCGCGGTCGCCGTGAACACGCGCTACCGAGCGGTCGAAGTCGCCGACATCGTCGGCCGATCCGGCGCCAAGATCCTGGCTTGTGCGCCCGGCTTTCGCCGGATCGACTTTCTCTCGATCCTGGCCGGCATCGACCCGGCCGCCCTCGACAAGCTCGGTGTCCTCGTGGTCGTGGGCGAAACGCCGGCCTCTACGCCCTCGGCGATCGAACGCCTGCGGCGCGTGCCGTTCGATCGGCTGCTGTCTCGTCCACCGCTCGGCACCAACAACGCGCGGCCCAACGCGCCCTGCAACATCTTCACCACATCGGGCACGACCAGCGCCCCCAAATTCGTGCTGCATCGCCAGGGCGCGATCGCGAGCCACGCCCAGCAGGTGGCGCGGGTCTTCGGCTTCACCGCCCCCGATACGCTCTCGCTTTCGATACTCCCGCTCTGCGGCGTCTTCGGCTTCAACCAGACATTGGCGACTCTGGCCGCGGGCAAGCCCTGTGTGCTGGTCGAGTCCTACGAAATCGACGAGATCGCCCGCCTGATCGCCCATCATCGGCCGACCACCCTGTTCGGCAGCGACGACATGTACGCACGCCTGCTCGACGCCGTTCCCGGCGACAGGCCCTTCCCCTCGGTGAAGTGGGCGGGCTACGGCGCCTTCAATTCGGCGCTCGAATCCCTGCCCGAACAGGCCGAGGCGCGCGGGCTGCGGCTGTGCGGCCTCTACGGCATGAGCGAGGTCCAGGCGCTCTACGCGCTCCAGCCACTGGACGCTGACGTGGCGCGACGCAAGCAGGGCGGCGGCGTGCCGACGTCGCCCCTCGCCCATGTGCGGGTCCGCGATCCCGAAAGCGGCGCGCTTCTCGACGCCGGTCAACCGGGCGCCCTCGAATGCGCCGGGCCGTCATTGATGGTGGGCTACTACGGCAACGACGCCGCCACCGCCGATACCCTCACCCAGGACGGCTATGTCCGCACCGGCGACCTGGCCGAGCTCGACGGCAAGGGCGGGTTCACCTTCCTCGGCCGCATGGGCGACGTGCTGCGGCTCTCGGGCTTCCTGGTCAATCCGCTCGAGATCGAAAGCCACATTCAATCGATCCCGGGAATCAGCGCCTGCCAAACCATCGCCGTGGCGCGGCCCGACGGCGTCCGCGCGGTTTCCTTCGTCATTCTCGAAGCAGGTGCCGCGCTCGACGAGGCGGCCGTCATCGCCCACTGCCGGCGCGGCCTCGCGAACTACAAGGTGCCGCTCAGCGTGTTCGCGATCCCGGCGTTTCCGGTCACGCCCTCGCCCAACGGTCCGAAGATCCAGCGCGCGCGGCTGCGCGAGCTCGCGGCCGCGAAGCTCAGCGCCCCTTGAAGGGCTTCGGCTTGCGCTTCTCGGTGAAGGCGCGGGCCGCCTCCCCGAAATCCTCCGTCAGGTAGAGCCGCTCCGGCGCCGTCATGAACATGACCTCGCGGCTCAGGCGGTCCATGTACCAGCGCCGCATGCGCACGGTGGAGCGCACGCTGAGCGGCGGGTTCTTGATCACCTCGCGCGCCAGTTCGCGCGCCGTGTCGAGATATTTGCCCTTTGGTGCCACGCGATTGATCAGGTTGGCCTTGAACGCCTCTTCGGCCGTGAAGAATCGGCCGGTGAGCGCGCCGTCGCGTTCGTAGTCGACGAGAGAGTCGGATTTCTTGCCTGTCATCGGTTGCTTCCTCCGACCGTGACCATTTGCCAATGCCGGAGGAAATGCAATTCTCCCGCTCCTGCAAAGGGAGCGAAACATGGCCAAGCGCAAGAGCATCAACTACCCGGGCTTCAAGCACGAGAACCCGATCCCCAACGCCAGCCTGGTCGGCAACATTCTGATGTCGAGCATCATCAGCGGCCGGGATCCCGAGACGAGTGCGATGCCACCCGATCTCGCGGGACAGGTCACCAATATTTTCAAGCAGATCGCCCTTTGCGTGGCAGCCGCCGGGGGAAGCGTCGACGACATCATCAAGATCAATTTCTGGATGAAGGATCCCGCCACCGGCCGCGCCGCCTTGAACGGCGAATGGGTGAAGATGTTTCCCGACGCCGCGTCGCGGCCGGCCCGACACACGTTGGCCCTCGGCGCCAACAGCCCGAACCACGTGACCTGCGATTTCACGGCCGTGATCGGCTAGCGTCCGTTCCTCGGCGCCGGCGCTAGGGCGAGGGCAGCCGCAAGTTGCCGACCTGGGCGCCGACGAACATCTGGGGCTGCGACGGCGGTCGCATGCCCATGCGGCGCTCGAGGCCTTCGACGCAGGAGCGCGTCGCCACGGCGAGTTCCCGCCACGTCGCGGCGCCGTCGAACTGCTGCAGCAGGCATTGGTCGTAGTAGGTGTACTGATCGCCGGTACCGCAGCCGAAGCTGGTGCGGTCCGTCGCGGCGGCGGTCAGGATCACGCGATTGGGCTTGCGCATGTCGGGCGTCATGAAGGTCCCGCTGTGGCAGGCCGACACCACCACCACCGTCGGCAGCGTGCCGCAGCCGACGTTCAGCATCCGGTCGAGCGAGCCGGGATCGAACAGCCTTCGATCCGGGCGCAGGAAGAAGCCTCTCTCCTCGCCGTGGCTGGTGACGAAGACGAAGCAGGCATCGCCGCCCCCCGTCCGCAGCGCGGTTGCGACATTGGCCGTGCTCGCGAGCTGTGCCGGCGCCGTGCGCGCGGAATCCGAGGAATAGACCGCGATGTCCCTCACCCCGTGGGCCATGAGCTTCTCGCGCAGCGACTGCACGCCGTTGTCGAAGGCCGGGCTGTTGTTGTCGCCGGCGATCAGGACGGCGCGCCAGCGTCCGGCCGGCACGACGCCGTTGGCCGGTGCTGCCGCGACCGACGTACCGCGGCTCGTGGGTGGCGGCGCCCCGGTCGTCGCGGGCGTACAGGCCGCGACGGACAGCAAGGCCAACGCAAAGGCCACCAGACGCACAGACATGTCCGGATACTCCGAATAATGCAGAGATTGCCTAGGGCCGGGCTCCGACCGCGCGTAGCGCCATATCGGCATAGAGCCGGGCCATGTCCTCCTCGGTGATCTCGCCGCCTGGGCCGTACCACATGGATACGTGGGTCCATTGATCGAGCAGGGCCATGGCGATGGCCTTGAGATCGAGGCGACCGCCGGTCAGCGGCGGATCGAACAGGCCGTCCTCGACACCTTGCGCGAGGATCCCGACCACGATGCCGCGAATGGCACGCCGGCTGCGCCGAATATCGGCGACACGCCCGGCATCGAGCCAGCCGATCTCGCGATTGGCGACCAGCGCTTCCACCCGGAGCCGGCAATGGCGCATGACATAGACGCGCACGAACGCCGCGAGCTTCGCGCGCGGATCGCTGCCCGCCTCCGCGACCGCCTGCTGGCACAGCCGCTCGAGTTCGGCCTGGGTCGAGGTGATGATATCGTGCAGCAACTCATCCTTCGACTTGAAGTGATTATAGAGCGCGCCCTGCGTCAGCCCGCAGGCCTTCATGATGTCGCGGACCGTAACCACCGGATAGCCGCGTTCGGCGAACTGCTGGAACGCCGCGGCACGGATCGCCTCGATCGGGGGCCGCTGGTCGCGCTCGACGACGGCAGGCGCCACGACTTCCGGCTGTGCCGGTTTGCGCTTGGTCATCTCGCTCCTCCGTCGATGCTTTCGACGATCTTCCAGCCGAGTTCGGCCGCCGGACGCACCAGCTTCCCGGAGTCTGCGGCACGCATGTTCGATGCCGTGCCATCGAGCGCACGGGCATAGACGCCCTGGCGGATGCACGAAACACGAAACAGATTGTAGGCCATGTAGAAATTCCAGAGCGCGGTGTCCGGCAGGGCCCGCTTCGACAGTTCGCAGTAGTAGCTCACCATGTCGTGCTCGGTCGGCAGGCCGAGCGCCTCGAGATCGTGACCTTCAAGGCCGCCCCAGTCCTTTGGCGTGCGCCACAGCATGCAGAGATAGGAGAGCTCGGCCAGCGGATCGCCCAGCGTCGAAATCTCCCAATCGATGATGCCGAGCACGCGCGGCTCGGTGGCGTGGAAAACCATATTGTCGAGCCGGTAGTCGCCATGGACCAGGACGGTCTCTTCGTTGGACGGAAGATGGGCGGGCAGCCACTGGAGCAATTTGTCCATCGCCTCGATCGATTCGGTTTCGGAGGCTTTGTACTGCTTGCCCCAGCGCGAGATCTGCCGCGCGACATAGCTGCCGGGCCGCCCGAAATCGGCCAGCCCGAGGGCCGCGTAGTCGACGGCATGGAGCCGGGCCAGCGCCTCGAACTTGGCGCGGAAGATCGCAGACCTTCCCTCCTTCGCGACCTCGGGCAGCAGCGGGTCCCAAAGCACTCGGCCGTCGCAATATTCCATGATGTAGAAGGCGGTGCCGACCACGCTCTCGTCCTCGGACAGCGCGTAGGCCCGGGGCGTCGGGACGTTGGTCTTGTTGAGGGCCGAGATGACCCTGAATTCACGATCGACCGCGTGGGCAGAGGGCAAAAGCTTGCCCGGCGGCTTGCGACGCAGCACATAGTGCCGCCCGGCGCCATCCGCCAAGCGGTAGGTCGGGTTCGATTGGCCGCCCCGGAACTGTTCCGCCCGCACCGGCGGGATGAAGCCTTCGACGTGCGCGGCCATGAACCGGCCCAGCGATTGCTCGTCGAAACGGTGCTTCTCCTGCACCTCCATTGTGCCGATGTAGTCAGCGCCCTTACGTGCCAATAACTGCCCCTGAACGGTCGTTCATTTGCCCGGGAGTTTGCTCGCCCATCGATGCGCATGCAATATCGACCAACGGGGAGCTTGCCCGGCCGGACTGTTCGCAATCTATCCCCAGGCCGCGTAGGCCGTTCTGCCGGCAGCAGGCGTCTCTTGATCGGGCCGCTGTTGGTGGCGGAACTTTGAGCACACCGGTGCTGCCCTTCCCCACCAAGTCGGCCATCGACGCCGGGGCGCTCGTCTATGTGGCAATTCGCTTCCCGCAGCCGCATTTTCCTTAGATGCCGTCCTCGGCACACTCGGCGGGACGGCCGATTCGCGGGCGATGTCGCCCTGTTCTGCGTGGCGGCGCCATCGCTGCCCGCGCTCTTTGTCGCGCCTGTCGCGAACCGCTGGTCTGCCGGTCCTGCTGGTCTGCTGGTACTCCGGCGACGCTGTTACATCGAGTGCTTGCTCTTTGCCTCGGTCGATCGCAGTCCGACTGCTGCCGCGTTCCTTAACTTGGGGCTTGGGCAAAGTGGTAAATTTGTGTTTATCTAGGGCTTGTACCGGCCTGGGGGTTTGGGCCCAACGCTACATTTGAAGACTACGCGTTTCTGGGAGGCGTCGTTGACCCGATTCCTGAGCAAGGACTTTTTGTCCGGGCTGATGTTTATTTGTTTCGGCCTCGTGGCCCTGTATTTCGGCCAGAAATTGGCACTCGGAACCCCTGTCCGCATGGGGCCGGGCTACGTCCCTCGGATGCTGTCCTTCATCCTGCTGGGCCTGGGCTGCCTGATCTGTGTCATCGCCCTCTTCTCGGGAGGCGAACCGGTCGAGCGGATCAAATGGAAGCCGCTCACGATGGTGACGATCGGCATCATCTGCTTCGCCCTGCTGTTCGAGCGTGCCGGTCTGCTGCCGGCCCTGATCGTTCTGATTTTCATTGCGTCGCTGGGTGGCGAGGAATTCAAGCTGACGGAAGTGATCGGCAACATGGTCGCCTTGGCGATCCTTTGTATCGTCGTGTTCAAACTGGGACTTGGAATGAATATTTCCATCATCCGGGGAGTCTGGTGAGATGGATCTTCTGAACAACCTTGTCCTGGGTCTGAGCGTCGCCGTCAGCCTCCAGAATCTGCTCTACGCTCTGCTGGGCTGCATGGTCGGCACGCTGATCGGTGTCCTGCCCGGTATCGGGCCGGTGGCGACCATCGCCATGCTGCTGCCGATTACCTTCCACCTGCCACCGACGGCCTCGCTGATCATGCTGGCCGGCATCTACTATGGCGCGCAGTACGGCGGGTCGACTACGGCGGTCCTGGTCAACCTGCCGGGCGAAGCCTCGTCGGTGGTGACCTGTCTCGACGGCTACCAGATGGCACGCAAGGGCCGCGCAGGTGCGGCGCTGTCGATATCGGCGGTGGGTTCGTTCTTCGCCGGTACCATCGGCACCATCATCATCGTGATCTTCGCCGAGCCGCTCACGCGCATGGCGCAGAAGTTCGGCCCGGCCGACTATTGCGCCCTGATGGCGCTGGGCCTGGTCGCGGCGGTCGTGCTGGCCAGCGGCTCGGTGACCAAGGCTATCGCCATGGTCTTCCTGGGCCTGCTGTTCGGCCTGATCGGCACCGACGTGAACACCGGTGCGCAGCGCTTCACCTTCGACATGCCCGAACTCAGCGACGGCATCGACTTCGCGCCGATCGCCATGGGCCTGTTCGGCATCGCCGAGATCGTGGTCAATCTCGAACGACACCTCGAACGAGGGGGAGCCATCAAGGTGGGCTCCCTGTGGCCGACGCGCGAGGAAATCCGACGGGCGATTCCGGCGGTCTTGCGCGGCACCACGTTAGGTGCGGTGCTCGGCGTGCTGCCGGGCGGTGGCCCGACGCTGGGCGCCTTCTCGGCCTACACGCTGGAAAAGAAGCTCTCCAAGCACCCCGAGGAGTTCGGCAAGGGCGCGGTCGAGGGCGTGGCCGCCCCGGAGGCGGCCAACAATGCCGCGGCACAGACCTCGTTCATCCCGATGCTGACGCTGGGCATCCCGTCCAACGCTGTGATGGCGCTGATGGTGGGCGCCATGATCATCCAGGGTATCCAGCCGGGTCCCGAGGTCATGACCAAGAAGCCGGATCTCTTCTGGGGCATGATCGTGTCGATGTGGATCGGCAACGCCATGCTGGTCGTCATCAACCTGCCGATGATCGGCATGTGGGTGAAGCTGCTGACGGTGCCTTACCGCTTCCTCGCCCCGGCGATCCTGCTGTTCTGCTGCATCGGCGCCTACAGCCTGCAGAACAGCACATTCCACGTCATGCAGGTCGCGGTGTTCGGTGTGCTGGGCTACGTCTTCGTCAAGCTGGGCTGCGAGGGAGCACCGTTCCTGCTTGGCCTGGTGCTGGGTCCACAGATGGAGGAATACTTCCGGCGCGCCATGCTGCTGTCGCGCGGCGATGCGATGGTGTTCCTCGAGCGGCCGATCAGTCTTGGCCTGCTCATCACCACGGCAGCCCTCCTGACCCTGATGGCCCTGCCGAGTATCAAGAAAGCGCGCAAGGAGGCCTTCCAGGAAGAAGGCTGACGCCGCGAAGGAGTACCGCATGTCCGACTTGCCCAAGCGTGTGTCGATTGACGAGGAAGGCCCGCGCGAGGGCTTCCAGTCGGAGAAGAAGACGATCCCGGTGGCCGACAAGGTGCGTCTCATCGAGGCGCTGGCGGACACCGGGTTGAAGCGGATTGCCTGCGTCTCCTACGTCAACCCCAAGCGCGTTCCGACCATGGCCGACGCCGAGGAAGTGGCAACCGCGATCCGGCGCAAACCCGGCATCCAGTACAGCGCGCTGTGGCTCAACCAGCAGGGCCTCGAGCGGGCGTTGCGCGGTCCTCTGCACGTCGACGGGGGCGTGCGGGTCACCGCCTCCGACACCTTCTCGCGCAAGAACATCGGCAAGTCGGTGCCCGACGCGATGATCGAGCAGCGCATGTCGCTCAAGACCTTCAAGGACCGCGGCATGCCGGTCGAATGGGGCGTCGTCCTCGGCGCCTTCGGCTGCAATTATGAAGGCGAACTCTCGACTGACCTGATCCTCCAGCGCGTGCAGCTCGCCCTCGACGAGGCCGAGCTGGCAGGCTTCACGCTCAAGGGCATCAAGCTCACCGACGCCATGGGCTGGGCGACGCCGGCCTCGGTCGAGCGACTGATCGGCGCCGTCCGTTCCCGGTGGCCCGACCTCGAGATCGCACTGCACCTGCACGATACGCGTGGCACCGGCGCCGCGGCGGCCTACGCAGGCTTGCGCATGGGCGTCACGAAGTTCGACGCCTCGATCGCGGGATTGGGCGGCTGTCCGTTCGCGGCGACCGACGGTGCGGCCGGCAATATCTGCACCGAGGACTTCGCCTTCATGTGCGAGGAGATGGGCGTCGAGACCGGCCTCGACATCGATCGCCTGATCGAGGTCGCCAGGCTCGCTGAAGAGATCGTGGGCCGCCCCCTGCCGGGCCACCTCATGCGCGGTGGCACGCTCAAGGCCGCCAAGCAACGCGCCGCACAGAGGGCTGCCGCATGAACGCCGAAACGTTGGCTCCGGACTCGACATATGTCGATGTCGCCGACGTGCCCTGGCAGCCGACGCGCTTTGCCGGCGTCGAATGGAAGATCCTGATGGAGAACAAGGCCACGGGCATGTCGACCGCGCTGATGCGGTGGGCACCGGGCGCGCGTCTTCCGCAGCATGAGCACGCCGCCATCGAGCAGACCTTCGTGCTCGAAGGATCGTTCGCCGACCACGCCGGCGTCTGTACGGCAGGCAACTACGTCTGGCGCCGGCCCGGCAGCCGCCACGATGCCTGGACCGACGAAGGCTGCCTGATGCTCGCGTTCTTTTTGAAGCCGAACACGTTCTTCGATTGAACCTGCCCTCCCAACTTGGCAACATGCCAAGCAACAGGCGCCGGATACAAGGCGCTCAAAGGGAGGATCTCATGAGGCTGCGCCTTGTCCAGGCGAGTGTTGTATTGCGTGCTGGAATCGACGCGATCTTTCAATAGTCGATTGCCGGGCGCATCCCATGGCAGATCGAGCGACGCAGATCGTCTTTGACGACCCGCACCAGGTTGGCCCCGCCGAGGCCGAAACCATGCGCCTGCGCACGTTGTCAGGGGCGTGGCGCTGGGCGCTCGTCCTCCTGACCGCCGTCACGATCTTCCTCTGCATCAACCAGCAGTTCGCGCTGCGCTTTTTCATCGGCTTCACGCAGCTCAACACCGAGTACTTCTACCTCCTGATTTCCTGCATGTTGCCTTTCACCTTCCTGATCTTCCCGGGAAGCCCGAAAGCATCGATGGCGCAACTTCCCTGGTATGACGTTGCGCTTTTTGTCAGCACTGCCGCCGCGTCGCTGTACCTCATGCTCAATATCCGCGAGGCGGCCGAGCTCGGCTGGGAATTCGGCGATCCGCCCCAGTCGATCATCTGGGCGGGCTACGTGATGTGGGCCGTGCTGATGGAGGCGCTGCGCCGTACCGGCGGCTGGAGCCTGATGCTCTGCGTTCTGCCCTTCACGGTCTATCCGCTGTTCGCCGGCGCGGACTGGCTCGGCCCGCTCAGGGGCAATCAGTCGACGCTCGACCAAACGACCGCATATCATGTGCTTTCGACCGAAAGCCTGCTTGGCATTCCCATCCAGGCCTTCGCCGATGTCGTGATCGGATTCCTGGTTTTCGGGACCGCCCTGATGATGACGGGCGCCGGCAAGTTCTTCATCAATCTTGCCTTCGCGCTCTGCGGCACCTTCCGGGGCGGCGCCGCCAAGGTCGGCATTTTCGCATCCGGCCTGCTCGGCATGATGTCGGGCAGCATCGTCAGCAACGTGCTGACCGCTGGCACGATGACGATCCCGACCATGAAGCGGACCGGATTCACTGCTTCTTACGCCGCCGCCATCGAGGCCTGCGCGTCGACCGGCGCCGTGCTCGCGCCGCCGGTGATGGGCGCCACTGCTTTCGTCATGGCCCAGTTCATGGGCGCAACCTACGCCGAGGTCGCGGTAGCTGCCATCATTCCGGCGGTCCTCTACTACGCCGGCCTGTTCATGCAGGTCGACGCCTATGCGGCGCGCAAAGGGCTCAAGGGTCTCGAACGGCGCGAACTGCCCAGCCTTGGGCAGACCTTCAAGGAAGGCTGGTACTTCGCCTTTGTCGTGATCGTTCTGGTCATCATGCTGCTCTACTTCAAGCGCGAGAGCCACGCACCCTTCTATGCAACGGCGCTGCTGCTGGTGCTGAACCAGTGGGAGCAACCGGGCAAGTGGAAATCGATCAACACCATCGCGCTTCTCATCGCCGTAGCCGCTACGGTCGTCATGACCATCCACGGCGAAGCCTATGCCAAGGCCATCGAGCTGCCGGCGGGCGACCCTGGTCTGTTCGATGCGTGGATGAACGCGGTCCTGCTTCCGGCGCTCGGCGGGATGCTGCTCCTTGTTGTGCTGAATGAGCTTGGCGGAGACAAGCGCTGGGGTCTTGCGAGGTACATCAAGTTTCTCGAAGCGAACGGCCGCACTTTCGTCGAACTGGTCGGTATTTTGGCGGGTTGCGGCCTCCTGATTGGCGCCTTTTCGCTGACCGGCGTAATCTCCTCGCTTGCCAACGATCTGCTCGCACTGGCCGGCGGCAATGTGCTGCTGCTGCTCGTCATGTGCGCCATCACCAGCCTGGTGCTCGGCCTCGGGCTGACGACGACGGCCTGCTACATCTTTCTTGCCATCCTGGTCGGCCCGGCGTTGGAGAAACTCGGCCTCAACAAGATGGCCGTGCATATGTTCATCTTCTACTGGGGCATGCTGTCGTCGATCACCCCGCCCGTCGCCATCGCCTCTTTCGCCGCGGCGGGTATCGCCGGGGCACCCGCCATGAAGACCGGCTGGGAGTCGATGTGGGTCGGCAGCATCATTTACTTCATCCCGTTCTTCTTCGTCATGAATCCGGCGCTGGTGCTTCAGCCGGCAGCGCCGGGCGAAGCCATCCCCTACTTCGAAGCGCTCTATCTGACCGCCACGACGCTGATCGGGACCGTGTTCATCTGCGGTGGCATCCAGGGCTATCAGGCGGGAGTCGGCGACCTGCGCGGCGCCGGACCATTCGAATGGCCGCTGCGTGTGTTTCTGATCCTTGGCGGCCTGGTGATGGCGACGCCGGGCGGCGGTCTCATGCCGATCAGCAACACGACAATGGAGCTTCTGGCGCTTGCCATTCTTGTTCCCACCGTCATTGCCGCACTGTGGCTCGTGCGCCGCTTCCGCGCGGCGTAACCAGGGCTGCCGGCAATCCGGCTGGACTCACCAGCCAGCGGCAGCCATGATCGCCGACAAAGCAAGCGACGGGCCTACCGTCGCCGAGACCAGGGAGCGAACGTCATGGGCACGCGCTGGAGCGCGCTCCCCTGCATGTGACCGCAGCGCTGCCGTCGAGAGGTCGACGGCAATTGTTGATTTGCGTCCACTTTCGACCTCGCAAGACGGCGAAAGCGAACCAAAGGGAGGAACGATCATGCTTCGTAGAACGACGATCACGTCGGCACTGGTGGCCGCCGCTGCCGTTTGCGTCGGCCCAGCCTGGGCCCAGGGTATCAAGCTGCCCAACACGCTCACCATGACAGCTTACGATACCGGCACATCAGGCTTCAACATCGCGGTCGCTGTCGGAAAAGTGCTCAAGGAGAAGTACAAGAGCGACCTGCGCGTGCTGCCGGCGGGCAATGACGTCGCCCGCCTAGCGCCCCTGAAGAACGGCCGTGCGCAAGCCTCCGCCATGGGGATCGGCGCCTATTTTGCCGCCGAGGGCGTGTTCGAATTTGCCATCAAGGAGTGGGGGCCGCAGCCCCTTCGGGTGATGCTGTCGGCATCGTCGTGCAATGCCATCACTCTCAACGTGGCCAAGGACACGGGCGTGAAGGAGGTCAAGGACCTCAAGGGCAAGCGCGTCGGTGTCGTCGTCGGTTCGCCAGCGCTCAACCAGAACGCCTTTGCCATTCTCGCCTTCGCCAACCTTACGAAGAACGACGTCAAGCTCGTCGAATTCTCGAGCTTCGGTGCGATGTGGAAGGGCATGATGAACAACGAGGTCGACGCCGCGATCGCCTCGACCATCACCGGTCAGGTCAGAGAACTCGAGACGTCGCCGCGTGGCGTGGTGATGCCGCAGACGCCTGCTTCCGACAAGTCGGGCTGGGAACGCATGCACAGGATCGGACCCTATTTCGTGCCTCACAAGGCGACCTGCGGTGCCGGCGGACTGAGCAACACCAATGCGCTCGAGCTGCCCAATTATCCTTATCCGATCTTCATGGCATACGCGGCCGAGAAGCCGGATCTGATCTACTCCATCACCAAGGCGATGATCATCGACTATGCCGACTACAAGGACAGCGCCCCGGGTGCCGACGGCCTGGACGTCAAGCGGCAGCTCCTGACATGGGTCTTGCCCTATCACGACGGTGCGGTGAAGGCGCTCAAGGAAGCCGGCGTCTGGACGACTGAGGCGCAAAAGCACAACGACATGCTCGTCAAGCGCCAGGACACGCTCGGAAAGGCTTGGACCGATTTCACCAAAGCCAACCCGCCGGCCGACAAGGATGCCTTTGCCAAGGCGTGGATGGCAGCGCGCAAGTCGGCGTTGGAAAAGGTGGGCCTGCCGTCGGTCTTCGAGTAACGGGGGCCGCGGGTCGCGCTGCAGGCTGGCCCGATGTCGCTTGGCAATGCGGGCGCGGATCTGCCGGCGCTCGCCATTCTTGTCCCCACCGTCATGGCCGCGCTATTCCTGGTGTGCCGCGTCCGCGCGGCCGGTAGCATATTGTGAGGAACGGATAGATGGCAAGCGTACTGGATGGAATACGCGTTCTCGACTTCGGCCGCTATATCGCCGGCCCGTTCTGCGGCACGATGCTGGGTGACCTCGGCGCCGAGGTCATCCGCATCGAGAAGCTCGAGGGCAGCGAGGACCGCTGGGTGACCCCGGTGGTCGAGGGCGGCGAAGGCGCCATGTTCCTCCAGATGGGCCGCAACAAGCTCGGCCTCACGCTCAACCCCATGAAGCCGGCCGGCCGCGAGATCGTGAAGAAGCTGGTGGCGGTTTCGGACGTGGTGATCGCCAACCTGCCCTATGAAGACCTGCAGAAGATGGGCATCGACTATGACACCATCTCCGCCATCAATCCCCGGATCATCCTGGCCACCACCTCGACCTTCGGCTCGGAAGGCCCCTACGCCACGCGCGTCGGCTTCGATACTATTGGCCAGGCGATGTCGGGCGCGATGTTCCTGTCGGGCGACGGTAAGGTGCCGACCCGCATGAACGCGCCGTTCGTCGATTTCGGCACCGCGTTGCTCAATACCGTGGGCGTGCTGGCCGCCCTGATCGATCGGGCCAAGAGCGGCAAGGGCCAGAAGGTCGAGACGGCGCTTCTCCGCACGGCCATCAACATCACCAATGGACATTTGATCGAACAGGCGATGCTCAGTCTCAATCGCATCGCCACGCTCAACCGCGGCTTCACCGCCGGCCCGTCGGATACCTTCAAATGCAAGGACGGCTGGATCTACGCCATGACCATTGGCCAACCGCTGTTCGTGCGCTGGTGCAAATTGATGGGCAACGAGGCCCTGGCCCAGGATCCCCGCTTCAAGGACGACCTGGCGCGCGGCGACAACGGCGAGGCTCTTTCTGCAATCATGCAGACGTGGTGCGATACGCACACGACTGCCGAGGCGCTGGCGGCCCTCGAGGCCAACCGCATTCCGGCCGGCCCCGTCTACACGCCGCAGCAGGCGCTGGACGACAAGCACGTGCAGGACGCCAAGTTCTTCCACCCAATGGATTTCCCGGGGGCTGCCAAGCCGGTGCCGGTGCTCCAGGAGCCGGTGAAACTGTCCCGCACGCCGCTCAGCATCCGCCGCCGGGCGCCGAAGCTGGGTGAACATACCGACCAGATTTTGCGGGAACTGGGCTATGACCCGGCCGTTATCCAACAGCTACGGGCCGACCGCGTCATCTGATCGCTCTATCGCAGCGTGATCTGACCGCCCGTTCCGACGTATAATGAGTAAAGGAGTTGGAAGATGCGTCGGCTTGTTCTTGCGTCGATTCTGGTTGCGACGGGCGCGGTATCGGCCGCCGGCGCGGACGACTTTCCCTATGGAAATACCCATTCCTTCACAGTCTATCGCAACGGCCAACCGATCGGTACCCATACGCTGGCCTTCCAGAACAGCGGCGGCAAACGGGCCGTGGCGACTTCGATCGACTTTGCCGTCAAGGCTCTGGGCATGACGGTCTACCGCTACAGTCATCGCGGCAACGAAATCTGGAACGGCTCGACCCTGCAATCGATCGACACCAAGACCGACGACAACGGCAAGCAATTCACGATGCGGGCGCGCCAGAATGGCAGCCAGCTTGCAGTCGAAAGGAAGGCCCCGGAGCCGACCGCCGGCGCCGCGATGAGCGACCAGGGTCTGCAACGCAACGATACGGTCGTCGAGACATTGCCGGCCACCGTGCTGCCCTCGACCCACTGGAACCTGAATCAGGTCAAGCAGTCCATCTTGCTCAATACGCAGTATGGCACGCCGTCGAAGGTCAAGATCACCGACCTCGGCCGCGAGCAGATCAAGACGGCGTCGGGCTCGATCGAGGCGACGCGCTATCGCTACAGCGGCGACATCACCATGGACCAGTGGTTCGACGATCGCGGCCGCTGGGTGAAGGCGGCTTTCAAGGCTTTCGACGGATCGGAGATCGAGTACATTCTGCAGGAATGAGCCCTGCCGAACGCTTCGCCCGACTGCCCGACCTGCTCGCCGCCGATACCGATCTGCGCCGTCGCGGCGCCTGGCTCAACGCGGACTGCCGCATCGATATCGGCACGGAGCCCTTCTATCTGACCCTGCGCGAGGGCGCGCTCGCCGATATTGCCCGTGGACCGCGCCTGCTGCGCTCGGTGGCATTCTCGATCAGCGGCACTGAGGAAGCCTGGCAGCGCCACTGGCAGCCGGTTCCCGAGCCCGGCTGGCACGACCTCTTCGCGCTCACCAAGCGCGGCGCGGCGTCGATGCAGGGCGACCTGCGGCCCCTGTTGCAGAACCTGCAGTACTTCAAGGACCTGCTGGCCCTGCCGCGCCGGCTTGCGGAGACGGCCTGATCATGGCACCGGCAATCGACCCGGTGATCGGCCGCTACGTCCGCTTCGAGATCGACGGCGTTGCCCACCGTGTCTACTTCGAGGAGGCCGGCCCCGAAGGCGGTGGCGGCATCCCCCTCGTCTGCCTGCACACCGCCGGCGCCGACAGCCGCCAATTCCGCCACCTGCTGGCCGATCCGGCCGTTACCACGCGCTATCGGGTACTGGCCTTCGACATGCCATGGCACGGCAAGTCGACGCCGCCCGATGGGTGGGAGCGGACCGAGTATCGCCTCACGACAGCCTCCTATACGGCGGCCGTCCGCGCCTTCTGCAAGGCAATGGAACTCGACAGGCCGGTCGTCATGGGCTGCTCGATCGGCGGCCGCATCGTGCTCAACCTCGCGATAGAACACGCCGCCGAATTCCGGGCACTGATTGCGCTCGAAGCCGCCGATTTCCAGCAGCCCTGGTACGATACGGCCTGGCTGCACCGCCCCGACGTGCATGGCGGCGAAGTCTGCGCCGCGCTGATCTCCGGCCTGATCGCGCCGCAGAGCCCGGCCATGAGCCGGCACGAGACCTTGTGGATGTACATGCAGGGTGGCCCGGGCGTCTTCAAGGGCGACCTCTACTTCTACCGGGTCGACGGCGATCTGCGCGAAAAGGTGAAGGGCATCGATACCAAGGTCTGCCCGCTCTACCTTCTGACCGGCGAATACGACTTCTCGTGCACCGCCGAGGATACGCTGCGCACGGCAGCGCAGATCCCGGGGGTGGAGGTTGAGGTCATGAAGGAACTGGGCCACTTCCCGATGAGCGAGAACCCGGCGAAGTTCCGCGAATATATCCTGCCCGTGCTGGACAAGATCGCGGGTTAGAGGATCTGGAAGACCTCGTAGACCGGCCCCGTCGGCTCACGCCGGCCGGTCGCAACGCAGACGATCCGGTTCAGGAACCGGTACTTCTCCGACGATGTCTCGAACCACGGCAACGACCGGAAATAGTACTGGCTGGGATCGACCTTTTCGCCCTTGTTGAGCTGCTCGATCACCCAGGCGGGCCCGTGGCGCATGCCGCGATAGCTCATGTAGACGAGATGCCCGTCGTCGGTCTTGAGCGTCAGCCGCACGTCGAGCTGCAGGATTCCGTCGCGCCGCAGCAGCAGCCAGTCGCCGCCCGGCGACGGCAGCACGCTGCCCCGCAGCTCCTCGCCCTTGAAGCTGCCGCCCGTGACGGTGGCGATGCGGCGGCGCCCATAGGGCGTCTCGCCGATGTCCGTCATGTTCGGATCGACCTGCAGGGTCAAGGTGAAGAGGTGGGAGGAGCGCAGCGTCGGTTCGGTCATCTTGTCCTCAAATCTTGCTGGCTCGGCCTTCCCAGTAGGGCGCCCGTAATTCGCGTTTCATGATCTTGCCGATAGTACTGCGCGGCAGCTGATCGCGAAACTCCACCGCGACAAGGCGCTGCGTTTTGCTGAGCCGCTCGTTGGCCC
>Ga0209514_10005287_pt1 | contig 16663 bp, 21 predicted proteins | sample Subgrocontami58m_FD_187452 | JGI IMG/M metagenome (GOLD analysis project Ga0209514, IMG submission 187452) | Subsurface groundwater microbial communities from S. Glens Falls, New York, USA - GMW37 contaminated, 5.8 m (SPAdes) (version 3) | ecosystem: Environmental > Aquatic > Deep subsurface >...
CCTCTTCCGCCATCTCGACACTTGAGATGCGGGTGAGGTCGATTCGGAGGGGGCTTTCGCCAGCCACGGGCCGACCTTACGACGCGGGAACGCGCGGGCTCGGGACTTTCGCTTCCGCTTTACTCAAGCCGTGGATGCTCGGATTGTTGAGTGGCTGAAGCTCGTCTCCGGCGGCGAGGCGCCGAACCTCTACGTCGTCGGCGGCGATAAGTCGACGCGGGAGGATGCGGTCGTGGACGTCCTCGCGGAGTTACCACCGCTCTTCGACTTCGCGCGTATGGCCTTCGGTGAAGTCGCAGCAGCGTTGGGGCGTGAGCAACGGTTGCTGTCGTCGCTGTCGTCTGACCCCTGGTCGGACGAGCGATCGTCGCGAGCCCGCCATGCGCCGCTACTTGTGATCGACGACTTCGGCGCCGGGGAGCCTGATGCGAACGAGCTTTTCGGACTGATGACTCTTTTTCAGATCCGTCGCGACAACGCTCGGCCAATCATTGCTTCAAGCCAGCTACTTCCCTCCGAGGTAGTGCACATCTGGCAGATGAGCAAGGTTGACGAGGTGCTCGCTGACAAGACCGACTGGCGCTTCTTCCGCAACTCCACGATCGTCGAGATCTAGGCCTGCATCAGACAGGCTCCAAGGGCTGCTCACCCCTGCGCGAGTAGATCTCCGAGCTTGTAGAGAAAGAACATCTGGTGCCGCTCCGTCTCGCGATGGGCCTCCGCGTGATTCCACGCAGCCTGTCCCGCCGCGGTGGCGGCGCCAACACCCAACCCTGTCGCGGCCGCGACGAGGTTCGGCACGTGCGCGAACATCGCGACGGCAAGGGTCAACCCACCCGTGGCATACGTCTTTGCGTCGCCAACAAGGTTGCCAGCGAGCTGGCGGAGGTACTTATCGTCGCTGATCGACTCGTCGATCTCCTTGAGAGCCGGCGCGACCTTCTCGAGGTACAAGTCGGCGAGCTCGGCCTCGAACGCCTCGTCGTGAGCCGCAGCATCGATCAAGCGCTCGATCTCGATCATCGCCGCCCGAAAGCGGACAAGAGGCGGACGCAACCGGTCGCGGATATCGAGGATCTCCACCATCGTCGCGTCGGGAAAAGCGGGCAAGACCTCCATGAACTGTGCGGCCCCGGTCACCTGCTTGCCGCGACGCCTTGCGACATCTCCGAGATCCCAGGCGCCTTCGTTGACGGCTGCCCGCACGAGGCCACCGGTCGCGTCATCAAGGAGTGGATAGACGTGGGCGCTGGTGAGGAGAGCGCGAAGGCGCGTCAGATATGCCTCAAACAGCGCGTCATCGCCACCGTTCTCGTCTCGCACAAGCGGGTCAATCGTGACCAGGCCCGCTGCCAACGCCGGAGCGAGTTCAGATGCGCCGGCAGCGAAGAGCATCTCCTCCACTTTTTCAAGCCACTCCGCTGCGGACTCTCGGAGTAGGCGCTTCATTTGCATGATCGCCTGCAGCTCGTCACGGCTCTTATGCTTCTTCCGTTGCATCTCGTCGTAGAGATCGAGAGCCGTAACAGCCGACGGTTCGATCAACGGCCCAACCTGCCGCAGCAATCCGATCATCCCCGCTTCACCCATCTCACCCACGGCCACGATCGAAGCGAACAGAGCAGCAGTCGGGCTGTAGAGCGTGACGTGGTCGGCGTACAACAAGGCAGGCTTCAGCAGCCGCACCTCGCTCGCCAGAGACAGTCCATCAGGACTGGTCGTGATGGCGATGTGTATGCCGTCCACTCGACTCAGTGACCGTTCGGATGCCGCGCTGGCGCGCCGACCGTCATGGTGTCGATGAACTCACCGCGCGAGTTACGCAGGTAGGCGACGTCACCGGTGTTGTTCCAGACGGGGGCGAGGCGGCCAGCGAAGAGGAGGAGGTCGCCGTCGGTCAGGCGCTCGCTGGTGCCGGAGCCCGAGAACACGAACGCCCGCTGGCGCGGCGCCAAAGTCAGCGCCGCCCCACCCTGAGCCGGGGGAAAGCGATAGACGTGGACGTGCTGCTGGGTGCGGGTGAAGTCGGTGATCTCAAGGCCGGTGAGCTCCACGGTGGCCGCCCCATCATTGGCAACGCAAACCCACTCGCCCCGCTGGTCGCTTCCACGCTGGCTGATCTCACAGATATGTAGGCCCATCGCCTAGCTCCTCTCGACCGGAACGTATGTTCGTAACTATAGCGTCGAGGGTGGACGCGTACACACGTTTCACAGGCATCCGACGAGCCAGAGCTCGAACCAGGCCACCATGTCGTGCGTCGCCCTCTCGAGCTTGGCGTGATGGCACCCTCCTCAGCGCGCCGGCGCGCAGGTCAACGACATCGCGACCTGTGTTCTCGAGCTCGCACGGGGTACTAGGTCTACCGCGAGACCATGGAGCACCTCGATACCGGCCTTAGCTTCCTGGCGGGACGTGCGCGACAGCCACGCTCGTGCATGGCTGAGCACCCATCCCGTCGAGGAGCTTCAGGAGTTGAGGATCTCGTGACTCCCCAATGAGCGAGACCGGGGCGCCATGAAGGCCGCCCCGATTGAACGCCACGGATGGAGTTTTCGGTTCAGCAGTGCCCGACGGTTATCTGATGCGTGACCTGGTTCGCCGAGACCCAGGCCCTGCCGGTGCCATAGATGGTGCTGACGTAGAACCACCGGTTTGTGCCCGCGTACCACGAACTGTCCGTCCAGCAGATCATCCCGACGGTGGCGCCACCGGGAGTGGTGAAGAAGTAGCCGTTTGCCGGCCCGTATTGGAACAGATCACAGCCACCGCTAACACATTGCGACGCCGAAGCCGCATGCGCGCCGACGGCTGCGATGGCCGCGGCAATGACGATGACTGCAACGAAGATACGCATCCGCTTCAGTTGAGACATGGCGCTCCCTTTCGGTCAATAAGCGTTGATAGATGTGACGGTTTCGCCGTCCGATCACTCACGTGCGGCGCGGCTCAGCACTCAGGAAGAGCCAGCAGATTGTCCGGGCTGTAGCCATCAGGCTCAGTCTTCAAGTACTTGCGTCCGTTGTGGGTCGCCACAACAACATCTACGGTCGCGCCGTCGGCCGACACGTAGAAGGAGTTGTTTCCACTCTCGGTGTCGCTGATCGCCTCATCCTCGGATTTCTTCCAACCATCACCGCCAATGGCCTGGATCCGTTCGTGTGCGTCGTGATGATCGCCGCGCTTCGTGATGCAGGTGACCTGAAGCCGAGCCATGAGACCGCCCTCCTCGTTTGAGTTCGGACATAGAAGGGTCGGACGAGGGGCGAAAAGGTAACGGAGGCCGCGCTGGCCACCAAGTCATCCGTGAGAACCTCCGTACCGGGCGCGAAGGTCAGGCCCTGTGCCTTGTCCGCTACGACACCGGGCTGCCGAACAACTGGTAGAGGCGCTTGCCCATTCGAGCCGTGTTCCCGCTCCGGTTGAGCGCTGCCGGCTTGGCGACGACACTTCCCCGTCGACCCCGGCGCGTGTCGCGCGAGAATGGACGACCGTGTCTGACGGCTCCGCCATGGATCAAGACGCACTCAAGTGCGACTTCGAACAGGGCCGGCTCGATGAAGCCGCCCTTGCCAAGCGCCTCAGTGACGGCTGGGCGGTCGCTTATCGTGCGCGCAGCGGCGACAGCGAGATCGTCGAAGTCGACCAAGGCCAACTGACCTACTTGTTCGACATCAGCGCTGCCCGTGTTGTCTCGGTCTGGGGCCGGGCCGTCTCGGTGACGGCGCCACGTCCCACGACACGGATGCGCGGCTTTCCGTTGCCGCCGTCAGACGGTGAGCTTGTCCGCGGTCATTTGGTCGCGCACGCAATCGGCGGCGGAACCGACATCAACCTCATCCCGCAGAGCGCCCGCTTGAACATCAGCGGCGCCTGGCGCCGGCTTGAACGGTTGGCGCAGTCGAATCCCGGCGCCTTCCTCGCCGTCGAGGTCGGCTACAGCGACGACAGCCAGACACCAGCGCGGTTCACCTATGTCGTCGCGGTCGACGGGATGCTCACCATCGAACGCTTCGCCAACGTTTGAGTCGCGCGTGCCGTCTCCGCCGCGCGGCGCCTGAACCCCCTCCTTTCGATGCCAGAAACGCCCGCGCGCGGCGTCCGCGGCCGACTGTCGGTCGATGCTCGAATCCGTCGTCAGTCTCGCTCGGCAACAACTCGGCGCCGACGCCGACAAGCTGATCGCCGTCGCCCCCCGAGACGCGCGGTTAGCAACCTGGTTGTGGGACGCCATGGCCCTCGCGCGCCCCGAAGCCTTTGGCCTCACGGTGTCGCTTCGCGACACGACCCCCTTAAGTCTCGCTCTCCGCTACGCCCAGCTGGCAGCGCCGACTCTCGTCGCGCCGCTTGTGTTGACGGTGCCCGAGCGCGCTGCGCTCGCCGAGCTGCGGGCGCTCGTCGTCGCTTGGACGGGTCTCAACACGTGGACTCCCTTCGAGCACCTTGTCTTTGACCCCCGCTGCCTGCCGCTGGCCGAGACCTTTGCCGCCGCCTGCACGAGAAGCGGTGGCGGAGTCGCGTTCACCTTCCACCCCACTCTCGACCGCGTCGCCCTTTACCCGCAGCGTTTCATCGCAGGCTTCCGCCGTCAGCACGGTCTGCTTGTGGCAGTACTTATGCACGAGGAGACGCACCTCGCAGCTGCGTTAGCCGTACCGGGCGCGCGTGGGTTGCGAGGCTCGGCTCACCCTTGGGAGAACGCGGCGCAACTCGTTCAGCACGTCAGTTACCTGACGCTGCGGAACGGCCACGTGCCGCCCCGGAGTACGCTCGCCGCCTACCTCGACCGCTTCTCGCCCCGACCGGCCCGCTTCGTCGCCGCCGCTCCGCGCGCGCTTTCTGTCCCTGGGCTTGTCGCCCGCGCCGTCTCTGCGGCAGTCGCCGCGATCGCACCTGCGGACTAGAAGTCGGGGACTCCAAGTTCCGGCTCGCCAAGTTCGCCGGCGTCAGCGGCGGCGCCGGCGTCTTCGAGCTCGGACAGTGACGGGCGTCCGCCGCCTTCTTGCGTGTTCCAGGCGGCGGCGAGAGCGCGGAGCGCGTCATTGTGGGCGCCGATCGGGCCGTTGATCCGCGCGATCCCCTCCGGAGTCGAATGGCTCTCCTTGTTCCAAGCCCTGTCTAGTACACGCGTCCGCAAGTTCGGTCACGCTGCGAGCGTGAGTTGTGGGTGGTGGGCTTCGATCCGATCGAGGAGGCGGTCGAGGTCTGTGCGGGTGAAGGTCCACTCGAAGGGCTGCGCGATTTGCCGGTAGTGCTCGCCGAAGCGGAGCAGCCGCTCGGTGAGCGCGTCGAGGGAGCCGAAGTCGTTCGGTGTGAGTGCTTTGCGCTGGATGATCGAGAAGTAGAGCTCGATCTGGTTGAGCCAGGAGGCGTGGACGGGCAGGTGGATCAGCCGCGCGTTCTTCCAGGTCTGCTGCATCCGCTCGATCGACGCGTTGCCGGCGTGCGATGAGCCGTTGTCGACGATCCAGTAGACGGTGCGGGCGGAGGCGTACGGCTCCGTGCTCATCACCTGCTCGACGAGGCGCCCGAACGGCTCGATCCCCGTCTTCTCCTCGACTCGGTCGAAGAGGTTGGCGTGGTGGACATCCCAGGCTGCGAGGTAGGCGAGCGTGCCGTTGCGCCGGTAGTCGAACTCGAAGCGGGCCGCGCGGCCCGGGCCCGGCGGCAGCGTCGCGTGGCGGCGGCCGAGCGCCTGCAGCTGCGACTTCTCGTCGGCGCAGATCACATACTCGTCAGGACGCAGCCGTCGGCCCTCGAAGCGGCGCTGGTAGAGGTCGATCATCCGCCCAGCCTTCTCGCGGAACTGCGGGTCGCGGACGAAGATCCAGGAGCGCTGCTGCCACGGCTTCAGCGCGTCGTCGTGCAGCCAACGCCAAATCGTCGAGGCCGACGCCTCGCTGAGACCCCGCTCAACGACCAGCCTGTGCAGCTCAGTCCGCGAAAAGCGGCCGAGCGGCAGCCCGTGCGTGGCCGGCAGCTCGCAGGCGAGCGCCTTCACCTCGGCCACCTGCTCCGGGGGGAAAACGACGCGGGCGGCCCGCGCGCTCGAGATCCTCGAGACCCGCCAGCCGCCGCTCGAAGAACCGCTTCCGCCAGCGGCCGACCACTCGCGCCGCCGTCTCGAGCCGACGCGCGATCTCGACGTTGCTCTGTCCCTCGGCGGCATACAGCACGATCTTCGCCCGCACCACCACCTTATGCGGCAGCGTGTAACACGCGACCCGGTGCTCCAACTCGGCCCGCTCCGCCTCGCTCAGCACGATCACATACCCGCTCGTCCTCGCCATACCGACACCATTCGACGCCGCCGCGCCGGTCCCTTCACCGATTCCGGACCGAACTTGCAGACGGCTGTACTAGCGCAGCCCCCGTCGCCTGAACCCGTTCATAAAGCTTGTCGCTCTCGGGGACGTCGACCACGATCCGCAGTCTGCCAGGCGCCGATCGTGACCTCCTGCGGCGGCGATCGCGCCACGCCGGGCCCCGGCGCCCGCTTCAGTCGGTTGACCAGCGACGCCGACCTCCTTCGAGAAGCTCCCGCTCCATGACGCCCCACCCCCGAGCACCGCGCGTAACGATCCTCGTCGCTCGTCGTGCACCGCGTTTTCTTCCGGCATGCCGCTCGCCGGTAACGCGTAGTCACCCTGCGGTTATCGTCCGCGCAATGGAAACGGGACGCCTCGTACTTTCCGATGGGTCGGCGGCGACCTGTTCGTATGAGTTCGCGACGAGCACTCACGGCTTCCTTGATCTCGGTAGTTCGTTCGTGCCAATGGGCGAGAGCGCCGACGCGACACTCGAACTCGCTACCGGAGAGTGTCGACGCGTGAGCGTCACGTTCGGCTCTCGTGTCGGCCACGCGTCCTTTGTCTGCCGTTAGGTCGCGGGCGAGTTCGGCTTGACATAGGCAAGCGTCCCGGAATAAAGTCGACATAGCCTATGTCGAGAAAAACGCGTGTCTTGTCACCAGCGTCGGCTGCGATCTTGCGGCGATTCCTCAGCGCGCCGACCGACGAACTGCACGGCTTCCGGATCATCAACGAGGCGGGGATCCCGTCAAGCACGCTCTATCCCGCCTTGCGCCTGCTGGCGGAGAAGCGCAGCTTCCTCACTTGGCGCTGGGAAGACATCGATCCCCGCGTGGAGAAGCGACCTCCGCGTCGGTTGTACCGGCTAAGAGGCGAATCCGCGTCAGCCGCCAGGAAGGCGCTCTCTGAGTACGAAGCTCATCAAGAGAAGCAACCGCTGAGTCTCCGGCCCCAGCCTCACGGCGGCCGAGCGTGACCGTCACTGTCTCGACAGTCATCGTGCTCATCGTGGGCTGGCTCTGCGCGCCGGTGGGACAGCGCTTCGTTAACTGGCTGATCCCGCCGGGCACGAACTACAAGCTCGCTGCCCTGGCGGCCCGCTTGACGGGCAGGCTCGCGCGGTCAGAGGAAGAACGCGCGGAGGCGACCGACCTCCTCGGCAGCATTCTTGCCTCCGACCCGGCGCGTCTTGATTCGGACGAAGCACCCGAGATCAGTAATCCCCTCGCCGTTGCAGTGCCCGTACTTCACCGCTGTGTCGGTGCGCAGATTGGCCGAGCGTTGGGTTCGTCTCGTCTTCCGCTCAGATTGGCCAGGGACGCGGTCACCGCGCTGATGCTGACGGTCGTTCCTACCAGCCAAGCCGGCGTCGCCATCATCGCGTTGAGTGCGCTCGCGCTCATGGGCCACGGTGTCGCGACCCTCGCCGTCTCGGTTGTCGTCCTCGGTTTCGCCACAACGCTCGCGGTCATCTATGCCGCCCAGTGTCGCCGGTTTGGTGACGACCACCTTCCTCCACACCGGCGGGCTCGCGACCGTGGCCTCTTTGTCGGGTGGCTGACGTTCGGCTTATCCGGTGCGGCGCTTGCGACTCTCACTCTCACGCTCAGCGTGCATCCCGTTACGCATGCGCCGCGCTTCCTCGCCAGCTTTGTCGTCGCGGTCGCGCTGGCCTCGACGACCGTCTTCTTGTCGACGTTGTGCGACTGGTACGTCGTCTTGCCACGGCTCGCTGGCATCGTCTGCCTTCCGCCTTGTCGCGAACCGGGTCATCGCCGTTGGCGGACGCTGACGCAGTTTTGGTACCTGCACCGGTCAATCGCTACGGCCGCGGTCGGGGCAGCGGTCGTCGCCTGTCCGCTCTATGTCGCGTTCGGATCCCACGGCGCTGCGGCCACAGCTTGGGGTGTCACATCGGTCATCACCGGCCTCATCGTCGGCTATATGGCACGCCTTGGTCGGGCAGCGCACTTCAGTCTCAACCCTCCGCTGGTGATCGGCGACGTCGTCTCAGGGCTCGCGATCGGACGACTGGATCGGGAGGAAGATGGCGCGTTCTACCTCGTCGATGTCTCACTCGCCGGAGCGCACATCCGCTGGCTAAACGACGACGGGCCTGCTTTCGCCAGGAAGGGCCTCTTCCTGGAACTGAGTGAGCAGCGAGACGTACCAACTATCTCCAGCGACCAACCGGTGTGCGCTGATCGCTGCCGTGGCGTCAATTGGTACTGCCGACACAACTGCTCGCCGTAAGCTACGACGCTGCTGTATCCGCGCCAGCCTCCCGCCGCAGCGCACCGCGCCCTAGTGCTCTTTGTCCTTCGGCGGGTTCGGATCGTTACCGGGCGCGATCGTGTCCTTGCTGCGGATCTTCCCGTCGACGCCGTGCGTAACGCGCTCGCCGCCGCCGACGTTGCGGAGGATCTCGGCGGCCCGCTGGTCGGCCTCGCGCTGCGTGTCGAGGCGGGCGCTGGCGCGTTCTGCCCCCGGCTTGCGGACGACCCAGTCGTCCCCGTCTTTGACCACATGACGCTGTTCTGCCATCACTTGCTCCTTTCCGAACGTATGTTCGTGCAGAATAGCACGCGCCTCGGCGTTCACTGCCTCAGCGGGATTGGTTCCCCCAGAACTCAAGTCGCGCCATCTAGAGCTTGTCCGTGTGCGGAGCCGCACTGCGGATCGACGCCTGCCCATAGATGAAGAAGCGCGACGTCGCCGCGACCGCGGCGGCGAGCCCGTGCCGGCGAAGCTTTTCCTCGAGCGCGTCCGGCGCGTAGAAGCGCTTGACGATCTTGAACTCGCGACCATCGGCGAGGCGCCGCGATACGCGGTCTCCGCCGGCGCCATCGTCGAACGGCGACTGAGCACCGCTGTCGATGAAGAAGACGCGTCCTGCGGGCGCGAGAGCGCGGCGTACCTTGTCCCAGAAGTCAGGAAGGCGCTGCGCGGGCACGTGCGACAGCCAGAAGCTGAAGAAGCAGACGTCGTAGGTCGTCGTCGGTTGCCAAGTGAAGAGGTCGGCTTCGACGTATTCAACCTTCGAGATGTGCTCGCTCTTCACCCGCGCCTTGTTGAGCGCGAGCATCTCGCGTGAGGCGTCGACGGCCGTCACCTCGTCAGCGTGGCGGGCGAGGCGCTCCGTCCAGAGCCCGCTGCCGCAGGCCAACTCGAGCACGCGGCCGCGCGGAGCGAAGTGCGTCAACGCTGCCTCGAGCTCGGCGACATCGGCGAACCAATCGGTGTTGCCGTCGCCGTCGTCGTAGCGTCCACGCCGGAACCACCAGTCGTCGTACTCGGGGGCGCGCGCCTCGTAGTAGCGACGCTGCTCGAGCAGCGCGGCGTGGTCAGCGGGTTTCGTCAACGAGTCTCAACGAGCAGCGAGGCGTCGATGTCGGCGATCGTCGCCGCTCCGACGGCGGTCATCCCCGCCGCCAACTGTTCGCGCAGTATCTCGAGGGCGTGAGTGACGCCGGCCTCGCCGGCCGCTGCCAGCCCCCAGAGCATCGCGCGCCCGATGAGGACGGCGTCGGCGCCGACGGCGAGTGCAGTCAGGACATCTGTTCCACGGCGTACTCCGGAGTCCAAGTAGACCTCGGCCTCGTCGTCCACGGCGGCGACGATCTCGGCGAGGACGTCGATTGTCGCCGCAGCACGCTCGAATTGGCGCCCGCCGTGGTTGGAGACGACGATCGCCGCCGCGCCCATGTCGACGGCCCGGCGGGCGTCGGCGGCGCGGAGGATGCCTTTGACGACGATCGGCAGCTCGGTCAGCGCACGGACTCGCTCCAAGTCCGTCCAGGTCGCCGCCGGGTTCGGGAAGACGGCGTCGTAGGCAGCTTCGATGTTGAGATGCTGGTCGAGAAGCGCGCCGAAGGCTGGGTCGCGCTGGATGTCCGGGTCGCCTGTCTGCAGACGACTGAAGTTGTTGCGAATGTCCCGTTCGCGGCGACCGACCCGTGGCACGTCGACGGTGACGATGAACGCGCGGAACCCGGCACCCTCACAGCGACGCATCACCGACTCCGTCACCGACCAGTCGCGCAGGACGTAGATCTGCGCCCAGTTGCAGCCCGAGGGCGTCGCGGCGGCGACGTCCTCCGGCGACCGGGTCGCGTTCATCGACAGCCCAAAAACGGTGCCGAAGCCGGCCGCAGCGCGTGCGGAGGCCACCTCGCCCTCCTGGTCGACCATCCCCTGCAGGCTGACCGGCGCGACAAGGATCGGTGCCGTGATCTTGTGACCGAGCACGGTCGCGCCGGTGTCGAGGCTGTCGACGTCGACGAACGCACGCGGCGCCATCCGGAAGTGGCGGAATGCCGCGACGTTCTCGACAAGCGTCTGCTCGTCGCCGGCACCCCCGGCGCAGTAGTCGTAGACGGCGGGGTCAAGGACGCGCCGCGCCTGCTCCTCGAGCTCGGTGATGCCGACGCTGCGGTCGAGCACGAAAGAAGCCTCCGTCATCGACATCTACGCCGACAGCTCCTCACAGCTCGCGCGCGGTTCGGCCGCGGTCAGAGCGAACAGCTGAGCGATCGACAGCAACTCGGACTCGACGTCGGCGAGCCGTCCACGCTCGGCAAGCCGCGCCAGCATGCCGGCTTCGCTGCGCGTGCGGCAACGGACGCCGACGTTGGCGAACAAGACGATCGTAACTCCGAGCGCGTGAAACTCGGGAGCTGTGATCTCGGGCAGCTTCGTCGGCGCGATCACGACCGGCCCCAGCCGGCAGGCCGCGGGCAGGAGTTCGAGGAACTCGTCTGCGGACGTCGTCGTGAACTGCACGAACAAGGCGTCGGCGCCGGCGTCGCGGTAGAGCGCGAGACGCGCGAGCGCCTCTTCGGAACCGAGGCCCGCGACAAGTGCCTCGGTGCGGGCGATCAGCTCGAGCCGCAAGCCGCGCTCGTCGAGTTCCGCGCGCATGGCCCGGATCCGGTCGGCGAAGACGTCGGCATCTTCGAGGGCGCGGTCGGCGGCGATCATGAACGAGTTCCGCTTTGGGAAGGCGTTGTCCTCGATCGACATCGCGGTCGCTCCGGCCGCCGCGAACTGGCAAGCGGCGCGGGCCGCCGTCTCGTCGCTGCCGTAGCCGTTGTCGGCGTCGACGAGGATCGGCAAGGCGCTCAAGCCGCGGATCTCTTGGACGACGGCCAGCATCTCGGTCGAGGTGACGAGGTTCCTGTCCGGCAGGCCCTTCGACGAAGAGACTTCAAGACCGCTCAGCCAGAGCGCCCCGAAGCCAGCGTGCTCAACGAGCTGCGCGCCGAGTGCGTCGTAGACGCCGATGCCGATCAGACGCTCGCCGCGGGTCTCGGCGTCCTCGAAGAACCGCCCGCTCTCAAGACGCAGGGCGGGGAGCAGCTCAGGCATGTCCCCCTCGACTCCAACTGCGGCTAGCGGCCTCGGCAAGAAAACGGGCGGCGATCGCCACCGGTTCGAGGACGGGTCGCGGATGCTTCGGGCTGACGCCGACCTCGATCTCAGCATGGATCAGCGTACGCCCGCCGCGGAGAGCCTCGGCGAGGGCGGCGGTCAACGACTCGACGGTCGTCACCGTGGCCCGCGCGTCGTAGCCGGCCGCGAGCGCGAGCGCGCCGAAGTCGACGTCGCCCGACAAGGTCATCTGGCCGCCCGTCGTCTCGCACTGCCCGTTGTCCGCGACGACGTGCACGAACAGCGCGCCGCTCGCAGCCTTGGCGACGGCGGGAAGCCCGCTCAAGCCCATTAGCGTGTTGCCGTCACCCTCAAGTGCGATCACGGGCGCGCCGCTACGGTTGGCAAAGCCGGCGGCGATCGCCGAGCACAACCCCATCGAGCCGACCATGTAGAAACAGTCGTCACGGTCGTGCAACGTCGACAGCGAGCGCGCCAGACTGCCGTTGCCGGCAAAGAGGGCGGCGCCGTTCGTGGCAGCAGCGTCAGCGACGACGGCGACAAGTTCGTCGCGGCTCACGAGCCCACCCCATCTTCGAGCTCCGCCGGGACGACAAGGATGACGCTCGGGCCGCCGTACTCGTGGGCGCGCGCCTGGGCCTCCGCGAGCGTCGCCGGGAGCACTGGCGCGTCAAGGTCACGCTCGGCGATCGTCATGACAGGAAGGCCGAGCGCAGCGATGATCTGCCCGAGCGGCGCGCCGATCGCATTGTGATGCGTGACGTCGCGGGCCTTGTAACCGGCCCAGGCGATCAGCACCACGAGTGGGATGCCGTAGCTCATGGCGAGGCTCGTCAACGCGTCGAGCGCCGTCCCCACGCCAGCGCTCTCCATGAACACCAGCGGGCGCTCGCCGGCCAGGTAGGCGCCGACGGCCAGCCCGATCGCGTTGTCTTCACGGGTCGCGCGCAGATAGCGAACGTCGAGGTCGTGGCGCTCGAGGGCCGCGATCAAGCCCTTGAACACAGAGTCCGGGACGCCGGTGACGAAGGTCAGGCCAGTCCCGGCGAGGGGACTTAGTTCCGCTTCGACCCGCACGGCGACGGGCGGCTCGACCGCGCTCGCGTCGCGTATTCCCAGGTCGCCTGTCGTAGTGAGCGGATTTTTAACAGTCCGCTCCGGCGCTGTCAAGTTTCGGAAACTACCTCATACCCCATGGTGTATATGCTCTCTTCAGGGTGTCCATGAGGACGTGGAGGTCGTGTTGACTTATCTGTGATGCGCCCGGAACCGTGGACATGGTTCCTGACTCGGTCGAGGTCACCCGTTCAAGGGACTTGCAACCGACCCCCGCGGGTGTAATATCGGCTGATGGACGACTCCCCTTGCGCGCGGCGCGGGAGGAGGCGTCCGTCTTTTTCTTTCTCGTGCGCACGCCTCTGACATCACCCACGCGCTTCCCCGTCGCTCGGCGCGCGCAGGATGCACGGCCAGCGCGTCAAACGTTTCCTTGTCGCCCCCTCCGGCGACCGTCAGGAGGGTGACCGCATGACCGAGGTCGAGACCGAGCAGGACGCGCCGAAGGCCGACGCTGAGTTGAACGGTGCCGTCTGCCCACTGGCCGGCTTGCGCATCCTCCGAGCCGCGCGCGGCCTTTCGTTGAACAAGGCGGCGAAGCTCGCCGACATGTCGCCGGGCTATCTGCAGAAACTCGAGCGTTGCGAGATCAAGAACCCGAGCCCGCACAAGCTGCACCAGCTCGCGCAAGTCCTCCACGTCGAGTACGGCTACTTGATGGAGCTCGCCGGCTATCCGGATCCCGCCGACACCAGTCAAGCCGACACGCCTCCGCGCAACCAGGACTGCGTCGCCATTCTCGAGACCGCTGCGCGCTCCGTCGACATCGACGCCGCGCAAGCCGAGATCCTCGCCGGCGTCGCCCATGAGCTTGCGGCGGCGAAGGAAGCCGGCGTCGACATCAAGCACGACCTCCTCCCCCGCGTCGTGCGCTCGTTGCGTGAGTTGCACGAGCAGGGACTCGAGGTCAATCCGCTCGAAGAGGCTCTCTCCGGCGTCGGCCCGGCCAGCCCTCGCGCGACCGTCACCTCCCGCTAGCACCGTCTCCGACCCCGCGCCGGCGTACGAGACCCAGCCACGCGCGCAGCCGCTGCCACCACGACTGCGGCCGCGCCGCACTCGTCTCCGGTGCGCGTTCACGGGCGAGGGGCGTCCGTTCACCGGGCCTAAGCGACAACCGTTTCAGGTCGCCGCGCGCGAGCACGCTCGCTGCGGCCGGATCACAGAAGCGACAACCCGGCTTCGCAGCACCGGCCCGCTCGCGCAGCACGTGCGTCTGCGGGTAGTAGACGCGCGAGATGAGCGGGGCCGAGTCGAGCAGGCCTGTGAACATGAACAGGAAGTCGGTCGCCGCGAGCGCAGTGGCGATCGAGTTCAACGTGATCACCGACGGATCGTCGAGCGGGTCGTCGTCGCCGGCTTGGCCGTCGTCGACGTAGCGTTGCGCGCGCCGCTCGGCGTCCGACTGCTGCTCGGCGATCAGGACGTCTGGCGGGATCACACCGAGGCAGTCAAGGCACGGCCCGCCGAGCGTCAGCGGGCGCTCCATGACATGCACGAGCGCGCGGCCGGCGGAGTCGGCCGTGACCTTGGCCCCGACCTGGATGCCGGGCACCAGGTACTGGTGGCAGAGCAGGTTGTAGGCGTAGCGCGAAAGGATCGAGTCGGTGGCCAGGAAAGCGAAGTCGGCCTCGGTGACGCGGAGCGCATCGGCGGCGTAGGCGATGTCGCGCAACGTCTCGACCTCGATCGCCGGGTCGATGCGGGCGACGAGCTCGCGCATCACGTCGACTTTCAGGCGCCCGACGTCGGCCGGCGTTGCGCCGACGACGCGCGATAGGTTCGACTTCGAGATGACGTCGAAGTCGACGATGATCAACTTGCCGACGCCGAGATGCGCGAGCATCTGAACGAGCAGCGAGCCCCCGCCTCCGGCTCCGACGACGGCGACGGTCAAGCCGCGGAGGATCTCCTGGCCGACGTCGCCGAACATCATCACCTGGCGCGCGAAGCGCTCGTCGGCGATCACACTCATAGGCGGCTCGGGGAAGAGGTCGCGCGTGTGGTGCCCGACGATGCGCAACGACGTGAGCCGTTCGGGTGCCGCGCCCGGCGTCCAGATCTCGCCCGCCACACTCGCCTTGCCGAACACGAGCCCGGCGACGGGACGCCCGTGCGTCATGTCGATCAACGCCGGGTGCGCGTAGGCGTGCGCGCGCAAGTCGTCGGAGCTGAAGTCGACGCAGCGGTTCGAGAGAGGATGACTGTGGGCCCAGAGCAGGCAAAGGCCGGCCTCGTCGCAGTCGAGCGCCGCGCGGGCGACGGCCCGCGCCGCGACCTGGCGGTAGGCGCCGCGGTCGGAGGGGCCAAAGTCGGCGTCGGCTACTGGGACGACGTGACGGACGAGGAGGCGTCGGCCGCGGGTCGTCTCGTGGAGCCCGGCATAGAGGAAGGCGGCATGCTCGTCCTCGTCGTCACGGAAGAGCTGTGCCTGAAGGGCGTCGTAGTCGCGCTCGAGGATCGTCGCCGTCCAGCTCACTTCGGACTCCTCAGCCAGGCCATGACCCAGACGAAGCGGCCGGCGACGGTCTCGGTCGTGGTGTCGAAGGTCTCGACCGGCAGCGACGAGATCCGCAGCGAGATCTGCGAACGGATCACACCGTCGCCGAGGTCGACGTTCTGCGGCACTGGGTTCGTCGCCTTGCCGTCGCTGCGCGTGAGCCCGGCCGACGCGTAGAACGGATAGGGCGCGTGCGGGAAGGTGATCAGCAACTTGACCGAGAGGTCGGTCTGCGTCTGGTTCCAGCCGGGGCCGATGTCGACGCCGCGGACGGTCACCCACACTGACCCGTCCTCGAGCTCGGCGACGTCGACGGCGTGCTCGCTGAAAGTCGCGCGCACGCTGTCGACCGCCTGCTGCTGCTCGTCGGTCACTGGTTAGGACGGGTCGAGGGTCGGCGTGGCGACGAAGACCTGCCCCTTGTGGACGGTGATCTCGTCGGCGTTCCCGACCTCGTGCTCGGTCTTGCCCTCGACCCGGAACAGCTGGAAAGCGGGGTCGACCCCGGCCTTCTCCTTGATCTCGGCTCCGGTCGTCTTCGTCGGCACCGAGACCGCTTTATGGTTGACGAGGATCTCGACGACCTTGTCCTTCTCCTTGGCTTCAGCGCTCACTTCCACGACGGCCAACCTCCTGCTCGCCCGGCTCGTGTCCGGATCTGGTCAGTGTAGCAACCAAAGCGGATGCGGTTTCAACCATGACCACTCTGGTTGCTCTATCCTCCGCCTCAGGCACACTGGGGATGTCGAAATGAGGAGGCGGAGATGACCGACATCAGCCAGCTCGGCAAACGCCTGCGCGAGTTGCGCGCCGAGAAGGGTCTCGGGTTGCGCGAGGTCGCCAGCAAGGCCGAGGTCAACCACGGCTATCTGTCGCAACTCGAACGCGGCGAAGTCGCCGAGCCAGCGCCCGCGATCCTCCAGAAGCTCGCCAAAGGCTATGGCGTGCCCTTCCCGGTCTTGATGGACTGGGCCGGCTATCTCGAAGCCGGTTTGTCACCGAACCACGAGCGCGCCCTCAGCTACCTCGGCGACAACGTCAGCGACAACGAGCTCGAACTCGTGCGCGCTTTCCTCGAGGCGATCCGCTCGAACCGGGCGACCTTCTCCCTGGCACGCCTCGACGGCGACCTCCCGAACGACGAGATCGAGCGGATCAGGACGTATGTGCTCGCGCTCCTCAAACGCGCGGACGCACTCGACTTGATCCCGACGCCGATCGACCAGGTCATGGAAGTCGCGAAGCTGGTCTCCGCCGGCGAGGTGACGCTGCGTCCTGATGAGAAGCGCAAGCTGCGGCAACGGTTCGGCGATCTCGTCGACCACGTCTGGGATCGCCTTCAAGG
>Ga0209514_10005289_pt1 | contig 16662 bp, 20 predicted proteins | sample Subgrocontami58m_FD_187452 | JGI IMG/M metagenome (GOLD analysis project Ga0209514, IMG submission 187452) | Subsurface groundwater microbial communities from S. Glens Falls, New York, USA - GMW37 contaminated, 5.8 m (SPAdes) (version 3) | ecosystem: Environmental > Aquatic > Deep subsurface >...
ATATTCTTTATCACCGCCTTTCTTCCATCAGCCAGAGTTAATTTATCCCCAACATTAAGTTGATTGGCAGAAACCCAATTTCCCTCAATAAGAAACGGATGCTCGCTTGTTACTTTCAACTCGCCGGCAGAAACTAAGTTAAAAAATAATATCAAAGCTAACAATAGCAAAATCGCGCCCTCTTTTTTCATTTAAAGTTAAAGAATAAGGATATTTTAAATGTTTTCCAGATGATTGTATTATCACTACTTAGTGACAATTATAGAAAGATTTATAAAGGCAAAAACTCTCAAAGAGTATGAAAAAACCGGGATGGAGAAGCAAACTTGCAGACAGATTAAGAATAATTCCAGATGTAGAAAGAGTCAGAAGTCCAAATCAACTTCCCCCTTGCTGGAATATTGCAAAATATCTCTATAAATCTGAATCAAGAAAAAATCCAAACTATCATGCGCACTTTATGTATGCAACTCTTCTACATCTCGAACATCAAGTAACAGATACAACAACCCCGGGCACACTAGTTGAAGTACAAGATGAGTATGAAGTCTCTATTGGCATGAATCCTAATTTTGCAGAGGCACATCTCTGTTTAGGTAATGTATACTGGCATCAAGCTAGGTTTTTAGTCAACCAAGACAGAGAATCAGCACCAGCACAAGAAAGATTAATGACTCTTATAGAAAAATCAAGGCGAGTATTAGAAAAAGCGAGAAGATTGAACCCCTCGTTAAGAGAAAGAGTTGAAGGAGAACTTAGCGAACTAAGAGAATTAGAGACATCAATCCATCCAACGGGATTGCCGCCAGCGAGATTAAAGTAATTATCTTTGTATCTGCCTTAAAGGAGTGTTGCAATTTGGCCGGTAATACTTGAATATTCCCCCTACATCTTTCCCCCTTACAACATCAACCGTAATTTCTGAAGGAGGAAGAGGATGATTTGAAAGAGTCATAACGATCTTGCCAATTTCTCCTTTTTCTTGAGCCAAGAACAAATCATCAAGAGTAGCTTCAAGAATAACACCTTTGTCTCCCCAATTCCTAGCATAAATTTGAGAATACCCGGGTGTTGGAGAAAAAAAAGCGCTTCTTGAATTAGGAATCATCCCTGGATTCACAGAATCAAGACCACCGAATGTTAGCTTCCCAGTTCTAGTCAACTTGTTTTCTGAGGTTCCCCTCCATAAAGAAATTTTCTTGGGATCTCCCATTACGTTTCCACGAGTTAATTCAATATGGCGTCCTTGTGGAAATATCCCTTCCGGAAGCGGTGGAATATGTTCAGGCAATTTTTGTTTAGTTAATCTAAATATTTTCCAGGCTTGATCGCCAATAACCTTATTGCTATTATGCACCACCAAACCTTCATCACCGACCACAAAATCATTATATTTCTCAGTTTCTAAATTATAAACTTTAAAACTTTCTGCAGGAACAACTTTCCTAATATTCTTTATTACAGCCTTTCTTCCATCAGCCAAAGTTAACTTATCCCCAATATTCAAATCAGAAGCACTAACCCATTCCCCATTAATTAAGAATGGATGCTCGCTTGTTACCTTTAATTCTCCAGCATAAACTAAACCGGAAAATAATATCAAAGCTAACAATAGCAAAATCACACCTTCTTTTCTCATTTTAAGCTAAAGAGCAAGAACGTTTTAAATCTTTCCCAGATAATTGTAGTATCACTATAAAGTAACAATAATAGTAAGATTTAAATACGTCCAAAAATAAAGGAACGCATGGAACAACCAGAAACAGAAATAAACGTTTGGAAAAGTCATGAGCCAGGCAAATACGAGTATATGGTTTACTGGCCGTATGGTGACGCATTTAATCCTCATTCTTCCCAAGTGAATGTGCATGTAAGGCTTCAAGATAAAACAGAGCACGTAGGCACTTTTATAACACTCAAAAATCTGGCTGACTGTTTTAAAAGATTCAAGAGAGAAGGGCACTACAGCAACGGAACATACATCCCTCAAGATAGTAGCTTAATCGTAAAAGAAATTTCACATACTTCAATTGTCAAAACCATTGATGATTTGATAGAAAGAAAAGAATTTCGCGATTTTTTTGAGAGATGCAGTCAAGACTAGCGAGGATACAATTTTCTAAGCCGATTAATTACCTGTTGTTGGTTATGCTTACTAGAGATTGCCACAATCTGAATCTCCCCCAGTACAAGTTTTCCTTCGTCATCTAGTTTTGACACTCTAATGATCTTAAAATATAATCTCGGACCGCCAGCGGCATGTTGACCTCCCTCCCAAATTGGACCGCAAGTTCCCGGAACATCATGCTCCTGAGGAAGCCTCCCTCCTGCGAATTTTGTTTCCATCAAACTCTGCATCTTTTCACTAAAACCCTGTTTCTCAACCTCATGGGCATACTTCAAAAGCGGAGGATCATTCTTAACACTCCAAGTAATTACATTCTTCTGATTAGCCGGATTCAATCTCGGATTAGGAAGCCCCCCACACGCTCCAGTATTCCATGGGCAAGGCCCATGGGAACAAAAATCGCATGGTCCAAAACCCCCCTCCAAATTGCTATTATGCACCACCAAGCCCTCAACACCAACGACAAAATCATTATATTTCTCAGTTTCTAAATTATAAACTTTAAAAGCATCTGCAGGAACAACCCTCTTAATATTCTTTATCACCGCCTTTCTTCCGTCAGCTAAAGTTAATTTATCCCCAACATTAAGTTGATTGGCAGAAACCCAATTTCCCTCAATAAGAAACGGATGCTCGCTTGTTACTTTCAACTCGCCGGCAGAAACTAAGTTAGAAAATAATATCAAAGCTAACAATAGTAAAATCACACCTGCTTTTTTCATTCCATGTTAAAGAATAGGAATGTTTTAAATGTTTCTCACCGCAAAAACCGAAAAATATATAAATAAGTTAGGCATACCTAACTTTATGAGCCAAAAAGGAAGTGAAGACTATCTCCGCATCATCCTCGAACTTTCCGAGGACAAAGAAGTCCGGAGCATAGACATTGCAAAAAATCTGAAAATTTCCAAGCCATCAGTTTCAGAAATGATAAAAAAGCTGAAAAAATTAAACTTAATAGAATTTCAGCCATACTCAAAGATAACCCTGACAGGAAAAGGAAAAAAGATGGCAGAGAAAATATCAGAAAAACACAGAATAATTGAAAAATTCGCAGAAAAATTAGGACATGAAAAGCCCCATGACGAAGCCCATAAATTAGAACACCACTTTTCAGACAAATTTGCAGATAAAATCAGAGAGTTAATTGAGGGAAAAAGGCGGATAGAAAGCATTCCTTCGTATATCAGTTAGATTTATAAATCATTCTTTCTCTTTGTTAAAATGAAACGCTCATCAAGACGATGGAAAAAGAAGCGCCAGATGCGCTGGAAATGGCAGAGAAAAAGATTAAAGAGAGAAAAGCATAAGAGAAAGATGCATCGAGCGCGAGCAAAGTGAAATCGGTAAAATCAAAAAGATAATAAGATTTCACTTTGGGAGAAGAAGCAAATAGTTCTAAATAAGAATAGTTTCAATATTTTTCAGTATATAGCAAAGGACGCTGATAATTCCTCGTTTGCGCCTTTGCTATCAGGGGAAAGTCATAAAAATCGAGGAAAGACTTATAACTTTCACTATAGAATTATTTATAAAGGGAGTTCAAATAATCATTTTATGGAAGAAACAAACTGGAATCCAAATATCCCTTACTTAAGTCCCCCTACCAAAGAGGCTTACTGGGAACTATACTGGCTTGCTGATAAAGCAAAAAAAGGCAAACAAGATAGCTTAACTGATGAAACGCTGTCCTTAACTTCGAGATATCTTGGAAGTTTATCTCACACAGAGACCATTATGGAATGCCTGACTCCCGCAGGATACGACATGGTTTTGTCTAAACTAATTGATGCAGAAGATGTTTGTGACAGAGAAGATTGCAGAGAAAGCATAAGCACAGCCATTGACCGTTTGTTGAGTCAAGAAGTTGTTGAAAATGTTAGAGAAATGCGAAGGTTAAACAATCAAACGAGGAAAAAAGCAGGATAAGGACAGCTCCTCCGCGTATATCACTCAACCACAGCAATCTTTAAAAACAAATTTCCCAGTTCTATATAAACTAAAAAAGAGAAAATGCAGGAATATAATATCTGGACAGAAAAATACAGGCCAACCAGCTTTGACGAGCTGGTTGGACAGGACGAGATAATAAAAAGAGTGAAAAGCCTCTCGGATTCAATGAATATCCCCCACCTTCTTTTTTCAGGCCCGGCTGGAACAGGAAAGTCGTCACTAGCATTAATAATAGTAAAACAGCTTTTCAAAGACTCCTGGCACGAGAATTATCTTGAGCTCAACGCAAGCGATGAAAGAGGAATAGACGTCGTAAGGCAGAAAGTCAAAGATTTCGCGAGAACTAAAGCGCTCCAGTCAGTCCCATTCAAGGTTATCTTTCTTGACGAAGCAGACGCTTTAACAAGAGAAGCCCAGCAGGCACTAAGAAGAACAATGGAAAATTTCACAGGAACGTGCAGATTTATTTTAAGCTGCAACTACTCAAGCAAAATCATCGACCCTATTCAGTCAAGATGCGCAGTTTTCAGGTTCAAGCTTCTTGAAAAAAAAGATATAACAAAAAGAATAAAAATCATAGCAGAAAAAGAAAAACTGAGCATAGACGAAGAAGCCCTGACAGCGTTATATGAAGCAAGTGAAGGTGACTGCAGAAAAGTAATCAACCTGCTTCAGTCAACAGCAAGCATTTCGCCAAACATCACAAAAGATTTAGTATACACAATAGTCTCATCAGCAAAGCCAAAAGATATCAAAGTAGTTTTGGAATACGCATTATCAGGTGACTTTCTCAGTTCAAGAGAAAAACTTCTTGATATAATGCTCAGAGAAGGATTATCAGGGCAAGACATAATAAAATCAATCCAGAAAGAAGTCTGGAACCTGCAGATAGAGCCCGAGATAAAGGTAAGGCTGACTGAAAAGACAGGAGAGGCAGAATTCAGATTAGTTGAAGGAAGCGATGAATTCGTGCAATTAGAAGCATTATTAGCAAGTTTCGTACTAGCAGGAACAGGAAAATCCTAAAATGGGCATAGAATTGAATGTAGACGACACTATCTTAAATTTAAAAAAGAATTAACACTGCCATACTCGCCAGAGAGAATAGAAAGAGGAAAATTTTATAGATTTGAAGTAAGAGGATATAATGTTTTTCCATTAGGCAAGCCAATGCCTCTTGTTATTAATGGATTAACCGACCCAATAGCATCAATAGAAATAACAGAACAAACAAATTTCATGTTAGGAGGATTAATTCATACTAAAGGAGAGTATTTCGTCAGAGTATGCCGATGAAAATAACCTACAAGCCCGAGTTAAGCGACGCGCTAAAAAGCGAGGCAAGAGCGTCGCTTGAAAAATTATACGCAGAAATTCAAAGAAGAGATTTGCGGGGAGAGTTCAAAATCAAAGAAGCATCCGGAGATGCTTCAGTCTCATTTGAGAGATATAATTGGGTAAACCGTGGAGGAAAGCATAGCCATAGATATTGCGTGAGGACAGGCAGTGAAAAGCCATTCAGAACAGAAGATTTTAATATAGCTGTTTTCACATATTACTTAAAACTAAATTTAGTCAAGTTACACCAAAATGTCCATAAACCCAGATTTTTATGAAACCTGCAAGGATTCAAAGTACTCGAGAATAACCAGTTGCGATGAACACAAAAAGCCATGTTGCCCAATGACCTGCTCACTTGCCAAAAGCAGGCTTGAACAGGAGGCCCTTGAAATTAAATCGCCGGAAATTGTCTCAAATGGGAATACAAGTTGAATTCAATCCTGATTTAGCATTAAGAGCATTCGGAACACCAGACAGAGATAAACACGAATGCCTACCTGAAAAATTAGAGGCAGGAAAAGATTATCCTTTTGTCAAGCAGGGGCAAAGATTATACTGGCTTCCTGGCGACATTCCTCTTTTTGAAACAAAAGGAAATCAGCAATTATCGCGCCCATTAGCAAGCATCAGGATAATTCATGCAACTCATTTTGTAGGATTATCAGGACTCTGCACAAAAGGAGTTTACAGGGTTAATGAAGTTTATGATTTAAATGACAAAACAATTCATTTTGAGGGCATGAATAAGATAAAATGAAAATTTTTATAGCATGCAGCAAGCATCATTACAGCAAGATTCCTGAGATAAAAAGAAAACTTGAAGAGAAATGGTACATAATCGCGCTCCCAAACAGCTTTGATAACCCATTTAAAGAAGAAGAATTAAAAAAACTAAGCAGAGAAGAGCACATTAAATTTAAGCAGAAAATGATGAAGCTTCACGAGCCAAAAGTAGCTGGCAATGATGCAGTGCTTGTATTAAATCTTGAAAAAAATGGAATCCAAAATTATATTGGAGGAGCAACATTTATGGAAATTGTAAAAGCATGGGAGCTAAACAAGAAGATATTTCTTCTTAACCCGATTCCAGACAATATCTTCAAAGATGAATTAACAGGAATAAATCCAGTAATACTAAATGGAGATTTAAATTTAATTAATTAAAATGACAACATTATGCGAGAAATACCGGGCATCATGCTTCAACGACATAAAGGGGCAGGAATTCGCAGTTGAGAAGATAAAAGCATTCATAAAAACATTCCCAAGAGGAAAAAACGCAATCTTATTCCACGGTCCTGCCGGAACAGGCAAAACGAGTTTAGCCCACGTCATCGCAAAAGAAACTCACGCAGATATTCTTGAATTAAATGCCTCAGATTTAAGAAACCGCGAGCAGTTAGAAAAAATTTTAAAGCCGGCAACAGAGCAGGCGTCGTTATTCAACAAGAACAAAATTCTCCTAATAGACGAAGTAGACGGAATCTCGACAGCAGACAGAGGCGGACTTCCAGAACTTCTGAATATAATCGACAAAACAAAATTCCCAATAATAATCACTGCAAATGACATCTGGCAGCAGAAATTCAACCTGCTCAGAAAAAAGGCAGATATGGTGCCGTTCAGAAATCTGGATTACAAAACAATAATAAAAATACTGAAAGAAGTCTCAGAAAAAGAGAAGATGATAATATCGCCGGACATTCTTGCGAGCATAGCAATAAAGTCGAAAGGCGACGTGAGAGCCGCTCTTAATGATTTGCAGACAATTGAAGAAGTAAACAAACCTGAAGACATTTCAGAAAGAGACAAGGAAGACGACGTATTTAATATATTAAGGCAGATATTCAAGAATACTGCAACTAAAGAAACATTAGGATTATACGACACATTAAACATCTCGTTAGATGAAATAATGCTCTGGATTGAAGAAAACATCCCCTATGAATACAAAGGAAAAGAGCTCTACAAAGCGTTTAATGCGCTGTCAAAAGCAGACGTATTCAGAGGCAGGATTCACAGGCAGCAGCACTGGAGATTTTTAGTTTATCAGAATATTCTTCTCTCAGCAGGGGTTTCAGCATCAAAACAGGCTCCAAAAACAGGATTCACTGCCTACAAAAAGCCATCCAGAATACTAAAAATCTGGATGGCAAATCAGAGAAACGCAAAGAGAAAAACAATTGCAGAAAAGTATGCAAAGCTCTGCCATATCTCAATAAAAAGGGCGGTAAAAGAATTCGAAATAGTGCGGCCCATAATAAGCAAACCTGAAGTAATCAAAGAACTTAAGTTAGACAGTGAGGAAATCGAATTTCTGGAGAATTCAGTTTAATTGATAAAAATTAATGTTAATCCGTAATTTAGCCGTTATCGGAAGTCTTTATGGTTAACTGCACATTACAATTAATAATGGCTCTTTTAAATTAGGTGTTGCAAATAAGCTGCCATAAGTGGCTAATATCCTTGTTAATGGCATAATTGCATAATCAAATGTGCCTCCTAATTTCTTGCGTTGTGATGGAGCCATTATCAAATAGATTTTGTATTTAACGGGCTTTCTTTGGGAAGGCTGTAACAGTCGTATAAACTATAGTGCAAGACATAAATAATTCCCTAAGACTTTTATGTCTTCCCCTATCTATCAAAGGCACAAATAGGGGAATTATCAGTGTCCTTTGCTATAACAGCAAAAATATCTCCATCTCCGCCCTCTCCTTTCTCCTTTCTCATCCTAAAGAAAAATCAAGCGCTCGCGCAGCTCGTATCAGAAGCCGGATGTCCTGCAATATCAACAGTTACCCCAAATCCAGGATTTGGATTTGCAGTCGATAAAGCCTGTGAACAAGCGCCAGGCGCAGTATTAAATGCAGAGCAAATCACCTTCAAAGCGCTGTCAGGGCTTCTTGGATAAAAGTCAGCCTCAACCCCATTGATTATCAAAGTTGGACTTCCCTGCACACCATATCCATTGCTTAATTCAGAATCGGCTGCGTAATAATCTTTCGCCTTGTTCGTAACACAGCTGTCAACGTTTGCAATACTATTTTTAGTCATGCATCTTGCTGAATCTCCATCCTCAAGGAAGCAGGACAAATATTTAGTATAAATATTAGGAGTTGTTTCTCGTATACACAACTGTCTGTAAGTTTCAGCCTCCTCTTTATCTCCATGCATAAAATAGTGAACAAATCTTACCTTGAAATCAACCTTGCTTCCCAAAGCAGTTATCGCAGGCAGAATCCCCTTCTCTGCCTGAGTTCCATACGGGCAATGAGTCATAATAAATAATTCCACTTCGGGCTTATCAGACTTAGGAACTTCCACAGGTGTTGTATCTGCAGAATCAGTAGTATCGGAAACAGCCTTTCCAGTCAATGGAGCAAGCACAGTGCCAACATAATACTCTCCATCTTTAGAAAAATAAGCCGGAACCTTCTGCCCGTTGTAATTAACAGTAACTTCATACAAACCGCCCTTTTCAGCAACAGAATCCAGCGTAACTGTTCCCTGCCCCTGCAATAATTGAGTATTTACAAAATCAACAGCCTTGCTTCCTATGTCATCCTCGCCTATGACACTTCCAGTAATCCCGCCCCTGAACGCAACAAACAGCAAAACAAGGGAAATAATTGCAAAAACAAAAGTCCCTGCAATCCACGGATTTTGCTTCAGCTCAGAAATTATTTTACTTTCAGATCTCCCAGATTCTTTTTCTTCAGCCATTTTAATAACGTTTCAAAAAGAAACAAGCTTTATAAACATTTCTATAATTTCAAGCAAAAACAGAACAAAAAGGAATTCAGGCAAAGAAAAAGATATTTAAACAGGAATTCCGAGGTAAATAAATGGAATACGAGGTGATAATCAATTTTCTTCTTGCGGCAGGCATCGGGGCTGTTATCGGAATTGAAAGAGAAAGAGTTGACCAAAAAAATAAAATTACCGGATTCGCAGGCATAAGAACATTCATTCTCATTTCAATATTCAGCTTCCTACTCGCCCACATAGCAATAAACGTCCTGAATTCCACAGCAATATTTCTCGTAGGGTTTGTGATGTTCATGATATTCGTCGCAATAGCATATGCTATTTTAGCTGTAAAAACCAAACGAGTAGGGGCGACAACCCCCATTGCAACAATAATTGTATTCATGCTTTCTGCAATTGTCAGCATTGATGCAACCCAAAATCTCAGGCTAACAGCAATTATCATAGCGGTAATAGTCGCCGCCCTTCTTGCGCTTAAAGAAAACCTTCATAACTTTGCAAAAAATATCAAAACAAAAGAAATGTTCGCAGCAATCGAATTTGCAATAATCAGCGCAGTTATACTCCCGATTCTCCCAAATAAGGCGTATTCTCCTCTTGAAATTCCGGTAGTCAGAGACATAATCTCAGCATTCCCAAAAATTATTCCAATAGCAGAGCAGATTGATGTCCTTAATCCCTTCAAAATCTGGATGGTGGTTGTTTTAATATCCGGGCTGGGTTTTGCAGGATACATACTAACAAGAATATTCGGGGAGAAAAAAGGAATAGGGCTTTCAGGATTTTTAGGCGGGCTTGTCTCAAGCACAGCAGTCACAGTTTCGCTCTCTCAAAAAAGCAGGGAAACAAAGATTTTCAGAACACTTGCATTCGGAATAATTCTTGCCTCATCAGTCATGTTTTTAAGAGTGCTGATTGTAGTCTCCGCAGTCAATACCTCCCTTCTCAAGCTGGTTATTGTTCCAATAGGCGCAATGGCTCTGACAGGGTTTATTGCCGCCCTGATAATTTCAAAATCAAGAGACAAAAAAGGAAGGGAAGAGCACAATCTTGCGCTTCAGAATCCATTTTCCCTCAAACCTGCCCTGAAATTCGGAATATTTTTCATGTTTATACTCCTGGTTTCAAAAATTTTATATATCTTATTCGGAAACAGCGGAATATACGCCGCCAGCCTGCTGTCAGGGCTCGCCGATGTTGACGCAATAACAGTAACTGCCTCGGGTCTGGCAGCATCAAAAACAATATCCTCACAGGCAGCGGCTCTTGCAATAACTCTCGCAGTTTCCGCAAATACGCTCGTAAAAGCAGCCATAACACAAGTTATGGGCGAGAAAAAACTTGCCAAGATTATACTCGTAGTCTTCGCAATAGTTCTGGCAGTAGGGCTAAGCCTCGCATTTTTGATTTAAAGCGCCCGATACTCTTCGAGATATGCTTATACTGAAAATCTATCTGCCAATTAATTAACCCCAAATAACAGGTATTATGGATTACTTAAAAAAGTATGGCAAATTAAGTCCTGTTAGTGATTATTAATTTCTGGGTTGCTTATTTGTCCATAACATCAAGTTCAAATATATTTATAAGTTGCAGTTTCCATTTACTTTAATGCCGTATGACATTATTGTTGGAAGAGATGACTCAGACAAAAAAAAGTTTGGTGATAAGGGACTGATTAAGCTTGGCAAGGGATATGTCAAAATGGGGCAGTATACCTCTCTTTCAAATCCTATTCTGATGGATGTCGCAAGAAGCCACGTAGTCCTCGTAGCGGGCAAGCGTGGAAGTGGAAAATGTCTTCATGGAGATACATTAATAGCCCTCTCCGATGGCTCTCAAATTCCAATAAACGAGTTGGAAAACAATAACGAGAAAGTAATCTCGCTAAACAACAAGTTAAAAATAGAATGCTCAGAAAGAAAGGATTTTTTCTCGAGAGAGGTAGAGCAACTAATTAAGATTAAACTAAGAAGCGGAAAAGAGATAAGATTAACCCCTGAGCATCCTCTGTTAACGATAAAGGGTTGGTTTCCCGCCCAAGAGCTAAGAATTGGAGGCAGAATTGCAACTCCAAGAAAAACTTGCTTCGGAAATGAAGAGATGCCTAAACACGAAATAAAGTTACTTGCCTATCTTCTAGCCGAAGGCCATCTTTCAAACGGTTTTTGCTTGTTTTCCAACAATGATGAAAGAATAGCGTCTGAATTCAAGGAAGCAGTAAACCTTTTTGACAATAACTTGAGAGTAGATATTCATTCCAAACCCGGATGCTTTAGAGTAGCTCAAAAAGAAAAAAAATATACTATAAAGGATTTCAAAAGGAATGAAAAAGGACAATTTATCGACAACAATATAACTTATGAAAAGTCTTCGATAATACAATGGTTAATCCACCTAGGGACATATGGGAGGCTATCCAAAGAAAAAATAATTCCAAAAGAAATAAATAGGTTAAAAAAAGAAAATCTCGCAATTTTCTTAAACAGGTTATTTAGTTGCGACGGAAGTATCTATTCAAAGAAAGTTCAAAATGGGAAATGCTGGCAGATTTCTTATTCTTCTTCATCTGAAGTGCTGATTAGACAAGTCCAGAGCTTTCTAATAAAGTTCGGGATATTATCAAAACTAAGAGATAAAATCGTAAAGTGCAATAATCAAGAGTTTGAAACATTTGAGCTCGCATTAGATGGCGAGAATGTTGTGAAGTTTATAGAAGAAATAGGTTTTTTTGGCAGTAAGGAAGAAAGAGAGCTAAAAGCAAAACCTGAAATTTTAGCAAAAACATCAAATCCTAATGTAGATACTGTTCCAAAAGAGATTTGGGAAACATTCCATCCCAACAATTGGGCAGAAATCGGCAGGCAAGCAGGATATAAATACCCTAAAGCAATGAGAGAAAGAGTAAGATATTGTCCATCAAGACAAACATTATTAAAAATAGCGGAGATTGAGCAAAATAACCCTCTTTATTTGCTTGCTACTTCAGATATTTTTTGGGATGAGATAGTCTCTTTAGAAATATTAGACGGAAAATTTAAGGTTTATGATATTTGCATTCCAGAAAACCATAATTTCGTTGCAAATGATATCATTGTTCATAATTCTTACTCCCTAGGCGTAATCGCCGAAGAACTAGCAACTTTAGAGGGAGAAGAAAGAAAAAACATCTCCAGCTTAATATTTGACACGATGGGAATATTCTGGACAATGAAATTCAAGAATGAAAAAGAGAAAGAGCTTCTCGCCGAGTGGGGCGAGAAGCCGAAAGATATTCCCGTCAAAGTATTCGTGCCATTCGGATATTTCGAAGATTACGAACAAAAGCAGATTCCTGTTGATTATAAATTTTCAATAAACCCCTCAGATTTGGAAGCAGAGGACTGGATTATTACTTTCAATCTTAATATCACAGAACCCATAGCAATAGCAATTGAAAGAGCAGTAAACAATCTTAGGGAAGAAAATCCTGAATTCAGCATCAAAGACATAATTGAAAGAATTAAACAGGACTCCAGTCTCAGCTCTGAAATAAAGAACCCAGCATCAGGCTTATTTGAAGCCGCATTAACGTGGAAAATTTTCTCAGAATCGGGAGAAGAATCAACAAGCATTTCAAGTTTAATAAAACCAGGACAAACCTCTATTCTTGATTTGTCATCATACTCTTCTGTCGGAGTGTTTAATATCAGAGCACTGGTAATCAGCATAGTATGCCGAAAATTGTTCGAACAAAGAGTTCTTGCAAGGAAAAAAGAGGAGATGGCTGCAATTAGACACGGCATAGACTACTTGTCATTCAAACAGGAAAGAGAAATGCCGCTTGTCTGGCTCTTCCTCGACGAGATTCACGAGTTTATCCCCGACGTAGGAAAAACCCCTGCAACAGACGCGCTGATTCAGCTGCTAAGGGAAGGACGACAGCCCGGAATATCAATGGTAATGGCAACCCAGCAGCCAGGAGCGCTCGCCAGAGATGCAATGACTCAGGCAGACATTGTAATAAGCCACAGAGTTACAGCAATGCCTGACATTAATGCTCTGAATCAGATGATGCAGTCATACCTTCTCGAATCTATAAAAAAGCAAATGGATGATTTGCCAAACTTAAAAGGAAGCGCCATAATTCTCGATGATAATTCAGAAAGAATCTATCCGTGCAGGATAAAGCCAAGATTCACCTGGCACGGCGGAGAAGCTCCTACTGCTGTGAAAGTCGAGCGGAGATTGTAATTTTTAGTATAAAAATGTTTATTAACCCCCATGAGTTTAGTTTATTATCATGAACGCGAGTTTAGACAATGTTCCATGCTTGGCAAAATATCTTTGCGACAAACCAGATGGAATAGATTACTGCCATGACTTAAATCACGACTACCATGCATGCCCTCATTTTTCTGAAGAAAATGTCATGTTTGTGAAGCCAAAAGAGATTCACTGCACAGATGCCTGCAGATGCAAGTATACCGGAATAAGAAATTTATGCAATGTCCTAAACGGGCATGATTTTTGCGGTACAACTGCAAGTGGAAAGATTCCAGAAGGGGATATTCCTGATTCAAGATTAGCCAAGATAAGAAAAGTTATTCCAAAATGCGCGTTAGAAACAGTAAATTAATTCAGCACTCGCAAACTTCAGAAATTCTCCTGCTTGTCGAATTTCTGACAGCTTCAAAATCGTAGATTTTGACAGTCATCAGGAATCTCATTCCTGAGATGCTCAAAGTTCATAGAACTTTGACATCAACTCTGCTCATCGACTTGCTCGAGAATACTAAATCTAATTTAACACTCTAAAATCAACTCTGCTCATCGATCTGCTCAAGAATACTAAATTTAATTCAACACTCTAAAGTCTATCCGCCATCTATGCTTATACGGCGCAATATCACCTGCTTTCTTGAAATTAAAAATTTTTATTTTTTTCTTAGCCGCCTTCGCCTCGCCTAAAACTTTGTCAATAATTTTCTCAGCGTTGTCTCCAAAATCATAATAATAAATCCACGCCCCCTTTTTGCAGAATTTCCAGACATATTTCAGGAAAGTATCCTTCAGCTGCGGGCGGGGCATGACAATTTTGTCAAATTTCCCAGAAATCAGTTTATCCAGCCGCTTCACATCGCCCTGCACAACATCCAAGTTATAGACTTTATTCAAACGCACATTTTCAAGAGCATATTTACAGCATTCACGTCCAATTTCAACCGCAGTTATTTTCTTAGCTTCAGAATGCTTGGCAAGAACTATTGGAAACGGACCAACTCCTGAGAATAAAACAAGGACATCATCGCCATCTTCTATCTTGTTTGCAATCTCCAATCGTTCATTGCTTAATCGCGAGGAAAAATAGCATGTCTCCACATTTAGCTTAAAGGTACATCCGCTCTCCCGGTAAATCGCCTCCTTAGTCTTTTTACCCGCAAGATGCTTAGTCTTCAAAGTTCGAAGCCTGCCATGGACTTTCTCGCTTTTCTCAAGAACAGTTGTAACCTGTTTTCTCTCCATAAGAATTTTCTTGGCAAATTCTTTTTTTTCCTTGAGTTTAGCTTTCTTGTCAAATTTCAGTATGCATATATTCCCGAGAAAATCATAGCCTGCGTGTATCATTATTTGTTCACCCCTTCCCTCTTTGAAAAGAATGAAGTTTAAAAACATTTATAAATATCAAAGAGTTAACTAAATCAGAAAAAAGAGGATAAATCACTCATGAAGCTAAATCAGAGGAAAGTTTGCAAAGAAAACCAGGGGTGTTCATGCAGATGAAGAAAATATTCGGATATTTAATTGCAGTCGCAGGATTAGTTCTCCTCGCAGTTTCGCTTTTTAACCTCGGCATTATCCCGTCAGCGATAACTCCTGTTAGCATTATAATCGGAATTACAGCAGTCGTATTCGGGGTTATTCTCACTCTCGGAAAGTCAGGAAGCAAAATATCCCAGGCAGAGGAAGAAGTTCCTATCTATGAGGGGAGAGGCAAGGAAAGAAAAATAGTTGCTTATCAGAAGTCGAGGAAATAAATCCATAATATCCCACAACCCCCCCTAAATTCTAAAATAATCCTAATTTTGATAACCCAAAGATAGGTGTATAAGGATGAACCTCTCCGCAGCAAGATGCGGTATCTAAATCAACCTGGTAAATTCTGACATCTACTTAACCTTTAATACTTACCAATGATAAAAATTATCTTCAATAGGATTAACTTTGTTTTATAATTTAAACACGTTTAATTGGTTTTCTTTAAATCCGCAGCAAGTTGCGGGGTATAACGATTAATAAAATAAATCCTAATTTTGATAACCCAAAAATAGGTGTATAAAGATTAACTTTTATCATCAAGGATAGTTATCATTCAACAAATATTCTTAGCAGAATATAGCAATTAACTATCTTTTATGCCAATACTTCAACTCCTTCTCTAAGCTTCTCATTTGCTTGTAATAATACTCGTCACTTATCGAATGCTTCTTGTCATGGGATTCCTGCAAATCCGCCATATTATCTCGTATCCGCCTTATTGCATCCTCTTTTTGCGCGAATCCCTGCTGTTTCAATATCTCATTCTGCATTACTCTTCTCACAGTTCCGTCAGCAAGAAGCAAAATCAATGCAATAATCCCAGTCAAAAAGTAGATATAAGACAAATTTCCAAGCTCGCTCTGCCTGTCAGCCCATATTCCAAGAAATACAACAATGAAAAATACCCACAATATTTTTCTTAAAGTTGAGCTTTCTTCAAACGAATGAACAAAGAAAAAATAAATAATAAGCGGAATTGCCGCCCCGAGGGAAATTCCAAGAACACTGTAAGGAAGAAGCGCATTTTTCAGAAGAGCTGAATTTTCCATAAACCTCGTTGCAAGAAGCGATACGCCAATCGTAACAATCCATATAACAGCAAGATTATTCTTGAACACCTTTGCCTTGCTTAATACAATAAATATAAATGCAAGAAGAACAAAGAACAGCAGAACCCTCTCAAATAAAAGCTCCCCTCCCCCGCCCAGAAACACGCCGAAAATCGGCCCGACATTGTATTCTATCCACGACAAAGCATAATCAGAACTCTCCCAGTAAGTTCGGGCTGAAACCGAATTCAGAAAAAACATGCTCATTAATAGCGCAAAACAAAAAACTCCAAACACCTTTTTTCCGTTTCCCATGATGTATAAAGAAGTAGAAGGTTTATAAATATTATCTAAAGGGATTATTGATTTACCAACTTTTCATATCTCTTCAACAAATCAGCTTTTTCCTTGTCATACGCCTTTTTATCAGGCTGCCCATTTGCAGTCTTAATAAGCCCGTTGCTCCAGTCTTCGTCAAGCTTATTGATGTCTCTTAATAATTGCCTTGAAAGCACCTTCCTTCCTCCAGAAAGATTAGTCTCAGCCCGCACTCTATTCCACCACTTTCCAATTGTCCCGTCAAATGCAAACAATGCAACACAAAGAACAGCAGCGATAAGA
>Ga0209514_10005290_pt1 | contig 16661 bp, 24 predicted proteins | sample Subgrocontami58m_FD_187452 | JGI IMG/M metagenome (GOLD analysis project Ga0209514, IMG submission 187452) | Subsurface groundwater microbial communities from S. Glens Falls, New York, USA - GMW37 contaminated, 5.8 m (SPAdes) (version 3) | ecosystem: Environmental > Aquatic > Deep subsurface >...
TTGAACTCATCTTTGAGAGAATAATTACCAAGTTTGGCAACGGAGCAAAAATAGATGCACCAAAGGATTTACTCGGGAGAAAAGTTTACGTTATTCTTAGAAAATAGGCTAATTCTGTCCCATTCATCCTTTCACAATAAAGATTATATACCTATAGAGAGCTTTGAATAACCCTCCATTTTGTAGTTCTAAGAGGGTTTTCAAAGCGGCTCGATAGAGGACTTTAGGGGTTTTTCAAAGTCCTCTATAAATAATTAGAATAATATGACTTGGCTCACTGAAAATGCTGTCTGCGTTATTGCAAAGCAACATTATAAACCGCATTCGGAATTAGTGCCTAGGAACGAGGGAGTCTGTCGACATGAGCATTATATATTTGTTCGAGGAACAGTAGGAATCTTCACACGAAAGGGAACTCAAACGTTTATCGCAGGAGATTTAATTTATAAATCTGAAGGCTATTGGACACGACTTCCACGACAACGGTTCTCTTTTGAGAAACTCGGATTTTATGTACAAGTTCCTGATGAAAAACTTCCCTGGAATAAAGGAGAAAAGTGGGACTCACAAGCACCATGGGCGGGAATTACTCATGAAACCATCGACAACTGGATAAGATTTCATGAGCGCGCATCTCATTAAAAACCTTTATAAATCCCCTTTTTCTTACCCTGTCATGAAAAGATCCTCACGACGCTGGAAAAAAAAAGGCCAGATGAGATGGAAATGGCAGCGTAAAAGGCTTAAAAAAGAAAAGCGCAAGAGACGCATGCACCGCGAACGTTCTGCTTAAATCAAAAAGCGCTCTGAGTTTCAATCCAGAGACATCACACAAATCTTTATAAAAAGCCTGCACTCAGAAAGTTCATGAAAGAAAAGGAGCATTGGAAATAAAAAGATGAGCCAGCATGACATATGGACAGAGAAATATCGTCCATTAAAATTTGAAGAAGTAGTTGGACAACAGGAGATTATTAAGCGTGTCCGCTCTCTAGTGCAATCTCTCAATATTCCTCATCTTCTTTTTGCAGGTCCTGCAGGAACAGGGAAATCAACACTTGCACTGATTACAGTACGCGCACTCTTTGGAGAAGCATGGCGCGAGAATTATCTTGAACTCAATGCGTCAGATGAGCGAGGCATAGATGTTGTCCGCCAGAAAGTCAAAGACTTTGCCCGCACAAAAGCTATTGAAAGTGTTCCATTTAAAGTAATATTTCTCGATGAAGCAGACGCCTTAACAAGAGAAGCTCAGCAGGCACTTCGTCGCACAATGGAAAACTACACACATACATGTAGATTCATTATGTCCTGCAATTACTCAAGCAACATTATAGACCCCATACAATCACGTTGTGTTGTTTTTCGCTTCAAATTGCTTGAGAAGAAGGATATTAATGAGATTGTCAAACGCATCGCAGAAAATGAGAAACTAAAGATAAGCGAAGATGCTTACCAAACACTCTACGAAGCAAGTGAAGGAGATTGCAGAAGAGCAATTAACCTTCTACAAGCAACCGCTTCCATAGCTTTGGACATCAACGCAGAACTAATTAACATGATTGCTGCTTCGGCAAGACCAGGCGGCTTGCGTATTGTACTTGACTATGCACTAGCTGGTGACTTCATCAATGCGCGCGACAAGCTTCTGGATTTGATGTTAAAGGAAAGCATTTCAGGAACAGATATCATCAAGCTCCTCCAAAAAGAAATCTGGAATCTACAGGTCGAACCAGAGATAAAAGTCCGCCTCACAGAAAAAACAGGAGAGACAGAGTTTCGCATGATTGAAGGCTCAGATGAATTTGTGCAGTTACAAGCGCTCCTTGCATCTTTCGTCCTAGCAGGACAGGGCAAGGCAAATTAGCTATGGGTATTTCTGTAGAATTCAACCCTGATCTTGCATTACGTGAATATGGTTCGAGCGGTAGACTTCCAGAAGAGTGTCTTCCAGAGAAAATTGAAGTTGGAGGTATTTATGAATTTCTTAAAAAAGGACAGCGTAATTATTGGCTTAATGGTGCGATTCCCCTTTGTACAACGTCAAGAGAAAGCAGACTCTCTCGCCCGATTGCAGCAATTAGCATTCTTGAATCAACACACACAAAGAACGAAGGTGATGAAATCTGGACTTTAGGTTATTATGGCGTTCATGCCCTCTTCAATCCAGCCGATTCAATTGTGCATTTTGAAGGAATGGAGTGGGTAAAATGATTCAAACAAACGGAATCAACTTAGTTGAGAAATACCGTGCGCGTGTATATAAGGATATTCATTTCCAAACGCAGGCAGTCGAAGACATAAAGAAGTTCCTGCATGAATTTCCAAAAAAGCGCGGAGCAATACTACACGGACCAGCAGGCACAGGAAAAACTTCGCTCGCGCTCGCTGCAGCGCATGAAAATAACATAGAAGTATTGGAACTAAATGCATCAGATTTGAGAAACAGGGCAAAGCTAGAAGAAATACTAAAACCTGCAACTCTCCAACAGAGTCTTTTCAAACGTGGTAAGGTTCTACTCATGGATGAAGTAGACGGTGTAACGGGCACAGATATTGGAGGCATTCCTGAACTCATTCGTATTCTGGAAGAAACAAAACACCCGATTATCATGACATGTAACGACATCTGGCAATCTAAACTAGCACAGCTTAGAAGTAAATGTAAGCTTATTGAAATGAAATCTCTCTCGACTACAATGATTACAGAGATTGTAAGAAAAGTTGCTGAAAAAGAAGGAATTGTACGTGACAGTTCATTCTTCAGCAAAATCGCAATAAAATCGCAAGGGGACTTACGCGCGGCGTTGAATGATTTGCAATCCTATTCACAAAATAACTCGCTTGCAGTAGACATTACTGAAAAAAGAGACGTTGAAGACACAATATTTAATATTCTCCGCAGGCTCTTCAAAGAACGTCAGGACTTCCTGAATCTTTTTGACAGCACAAAGCTTTCTCTCGATGAAATACTGCTCTGGCTTGAGGAAAACATTCCTAGAGAATATAAAAATGAATCACTGGCAAAAGCCTATTATGCACTAGGCAATGCAGACGTTTTCAGAGGTCGCATCTATAAAAACCAGAGTTGGCGCTTCTTAGTCTACCAAAATATTTTCCAGAGCGCAGGAGTCTCGTACGCAAAGAATGAACCCAACGCAAGTTTTACAAAATATGAACCTCCAAAACGTATTCTCAAAATTTGGATGAACAATCAGAAGATTGTCCAGAAAAAAAGCATTGCAAAAAAATATGCTCGTTTAGTGCACTGCTCTACAAAGCGCGCGTTAAGTGATTTCTTCCTGCTCAAACCCATATTGCAAAAACCAGAAGTGCAGCACCAACTCCGTCTTTCGGAAGAAGAGATTGATTTTTTAAAGAAGTAATATTTTTACTCTTGACTTCAAACTGACTTCACTTACATTTATATACCCTGATTTAAATTAACTTATATGGGATCATTCAGATCAGGAAATAGTAGAAGCGGAGGGTTTAGCAGAGACGCTCGCTCAAATGGCAGTCGATTTGGCGGTAGCTCAAGAGGGTTCGGAGGAGATAAAAGGTCGGGCGATAGATTCGGAAGAGAAAGAAGAGGATTTGGCGGAGGAGACAGGGAAATGCATGATGCAGAATGTAGCAAATGTGGAAAGCAGTGTAAAGTCCCATTCAGACCTTCAGGTGGCAAGCCAGTGTATTGCAGTAACTGTTTTAAAAACAGCAATAACTCAGACTCTCGCGAAAGCTTTGCCCCGAGAGAACAGGAAAGCTCGGCTCAAAGTTCGAATGGTATCTCTCAAGAACAATTAAAACAACTGAACACAAAGTTGGATAAAATCCTCTCAATTTTAGAACAGTTGGAAGTCGACGTTGTTGATGAAGATGAAGAACTTGATGAAATAGTTGATGACGCCAAAGATGAGGATGATGAGGAAGAGAGTGATGATAAAGATTCTAAAAAAGATTCAAAGAGTGAATAGACTACCGCTGCTCGCTCTTATTTGTCTTAATAATCTTCTTAACAAAACTCATGGAAATTGAATCTCCTGAATCTGTGAATTGAATTGCTCTGGAAACTAGCTAAGAAATGATTATTTATTTTCCATCGCAACCTGATACAACCCTTCAACATTCACGATGAATCTGCAGAGAGCTTCTGGGAAAGTGAAGCAAGTGAATGTTTTTGCCGCAGCGCCTGCTCCAAAATAAGTAAAAAATCATATTTCTCCGCCTGATTCAAATCAAGATACTCTTTACCACACTGCAGGCATCTTAATTTAATGATATGAAATGTCAAGGTTCCATCTAAAAGGTTCTTATTCTCTACAACATTCGCTAACTTCCCGCCACACTCATTGCAAACCCCTTCATGTACTTCAGAAGCATTGCTATCAAATTCAATCTTCTCTTCTTCGAGCTTCTCTAATTTTTCATAATCCATACCTTCTTCCATACACTATTCCTTACGTTTATGTTTATATTTAAAGCCTATTTTTCTGACTTTCTAACCGTCGGGCTACTTGAAATTTCCTTAATCTTCTCACTTAACCATTTATCAAAATCACTAAGTTCCTTTTCAGATTTTTTTATTTGTTCTTTTATTGCTTCCAAGACACTATGACTATCTGGTAAAAGTGGATAAATTCTAACATCTTTATGAATCTTCAGTTTAATTTCTCTTTTTCCTTTCTCGCTTTTTCCTTTAATAAGCTCAACTAATCTAAGCCGCTTTAGGGTCTTTATATGTTCATAAATTGTGGGATATGAGTAACCTAATATCTTCTTTAATTGCAACGCATTAAGGTTTTTCCTGAATAAGACTTGCATTATTTCTCTTTTTGAGTCTCTATATAAATTATTTTCAAGTTTACTCTCTTTCCTTTTATAAAAACCAGTTGCTTCAATAATGATAATTGAAGGTAGCAAATTTGGAAGCCATTCTCTCTTATGTAAGTCACATGAATAGATATTGTGAGTATAATCAAAAACTAGTTCAAGATAATTATTAGTCATAATGTAAGTTAAGAATTTTAGTATATATAAGCCTTTTTATTATTGTTAAGGTCTTAACTATACTATAGAAAGATTTAAATAGTAATGTACCCCTAAGAAAGTATGCAAGATAGAAGACCTTCCAGAATAACTGACGAATATTGGGTTTATGCGATTAGCAAAAATAGAGTTAAATATCCTGAATCAACTGATAATTGCGGAAAATGGATGATATTTGCTTACAAGGGAGAACAACAAGATGCAATCTGGGTAGAGGTTAAAAAGAAGATTGAGAAAGGATTGCTTGGCAATTCAGCAAAATGCTCCACTGTCAAAGAAAATCAAAACTCATTAAATAAAAATTCGGGAGTTGTTTGCGTTTATACTTACGATTCTAATGATAAAGAAGATTTGAAAAGAATTGCTGAAGAGTTATTTGAAATCAATGGCATAGTAAAACTATGGTATAAAGAAGATAATGTTACTCACGAAGGTAAATATGCCAATAGAGGTGACAAGAATATATCAAAGTGGTTTGTAACTAATGACAACTTCAAAGAGGTTCTAGCTTAAGATGGCAGAATACTATTTTGACATAGAAACCTATTCTCCTGGAGAAAAAATAAATCCAGATACTGATAAAATTATAACTATCCAATTTCAAAGAATTGATCTAAGAACTGGAAAGCCGCGTGAGGAATTGGTTATTCTTAAGGAATGGGAATCTACTGAAGAGAATATAATTAAAGAGTTTTACGATAAATTCTTTTCGGATAATCAGAGTGTCTGGAATTTTATTCCGGTAGGTTTTAATCTAAATTTTGAATGGGAGTTTTTAATATCTAAATTTGAGAAATATCTTGGGAGAAGATTTACTAGTAGAGAATTGCATTACGATCACCCCCACTTAGATATTAAATCTATTATAATTTTATTAAATGATGGGAATTTCGTTGGTGCAAAATTAGATAAGTTTACAGACAAGTCTCAAGATGGAAAATGCATAAGAAATTTTTATGAAGCAAGGCAGTTTGATAAAATTGAAAACTATGTTGGGGAAGAAGCTACTTCTTTTTTAGAATTATTACAAAAAATAATGTCCAATATTAAAAAATTGGAGATAAAACCAAAATGAAACATTTATTCTTATCCTTTGCTCCTCCTGAGAAATGGAGAGATGGAAAAAGTAGAAATATCGAAAGCGAGGAGTGGCAGATAATTAGAAGGAAAATACTCGAAAGGGATAATCATACTTGTGCTTATTGTGGTTACAAATCTCAAAAATATCAAATAATTGATCACATAGATGGAAACCCTAAGAATGATAAAGATACTAATTTGCAGGTTGTTTGTCAAATGTGCAATTTAATTAAGCACTCGGGGCAGGGCTGTGAAATTAGAGGAATTGTAGACCTATACAAAGAATCAAAATATCCTCAAAACGAAATAATTAAAATTACAAGAGAAATGCGTGACAAGGGGAAAACTGATTCAGAGATAATTATATTTCTAGGTTTAAAGAGTAAAGTTACTTTTAAGATGAATAGAAATTATCTAAAGAACTTGTTTGGATTTATAACTTCAAGGAGAGGATTGCAGGAAGAAGGAAAAAGAGATATGTATAATAGTTGGCTAGACCATCATAGTAGAGAAGTAGAAAATGAAAAGAGATCAAATCAAGAACATACAAGCATATGAGCGTTCTTTAGAATTGAGAAAAATAGGATTAATCGATAAACAGATTATACCGCGAATTGTAAAAGAATACTCTATTCTTGAAGGTACGATATATAATTGGCTAAAATATGATAAATCTCCATTCGGTAAAAGAAAAATTCAAAATAAGCCCGAATTATTTTACGTTTTAGGCTCTTTGTTAGGAGATGGATGTGCCTATTACTGGAAAAGGGGAGACAAATATATGGTTCTGATTGTTGGCGAAAAGGAGTTGATTGAAAAATACTCCGATAAACTTGCAACTTGTACAGGAAGAAGAATTAAAGGATACGCATACCGAGATAGAAATGCGTGGTATTTGAAGACTTGGAATGTTGAATTATTTAGATTATTAAAAAAGATAAGAGAAGATCAAAAATTTCTGCTCGATCTTGTTAAAAATGGAGACTACCACGAAAATATACTCCAATTCATAGAAGGATATTTTGATGCCGAGGGATGCGTAAAAATAATCAAAGAGTCTATAAGAAAGACTCCAAAGATATGTTTAGACATCTGCTCCACAGACTATCCAGCATTAGAAATAATCAGAAAAGCGCTTGATAAGCACTTATCCATCGAAGCAAGATATTCTATTCAAAAGGCACATATTGGAAAAGATGGTTCGCCTAGACAAAAAACATACCATCTTAGAATTTACAAAAAGGAATTTATAAGAAGATTCTTTGATAATATTAATACTATAAAATTAAAACCTGAGAAAGTTAAGTATGTTGATAATTGGTTAAATAATGGAAAGTAAGTCTATTTTTTCTTGATGGCATCCTGATAAAGTTCGTCCACCTTAGACCAGTTAACTACATTCCACCATGCTTCGACATACGCTTTTCTATTCCAGTTATATTTGATATAGTAACCATGTTCCCAGACATCCAATCCCAGCAAAGGGATTTTGCCTTCCGATAGAGGAGAATCCTGATTAGCGGTGCTATAAACTTCTAATTTTCCCTTGTTCAAAACAAGCCACACCCATCCGCTCCCAAATCTGCCCAAAGCCACAGCATTAAATGATTCTTTAAATTTATCAATATTTCCAAAGACCCTGTTAATTTCATCCGCAATCTTTCCCTTGAATTCACGCGCCTTCAAGTCAGGAGTCATAATCTCCCAAAACAAAGAATGATTAACATGTCCACCGCCATGATTTCTCACAGCTATACGAATGTCTTCAGGAACTTTAGCTAAATCTGCAAGAAGTTGCTCTATTGGCTGAGTTAGCTCTGGATGCTTTGCAAAGGCTTCGTTGAACTTGTCAACATAAGTCTGATGATGCTTGGTATGATGGATTTCCATCGTTTTTGCATCGATAAACGGTTCTAGAGCAGTATATGCATAAGGGAGTTTAGGTAATGTATAAATCATAGGATTATGAGAGTTTTAATCTTACGCAGTCAGCTCGTCTTCAATCATCTGCTTGACAACTGAATAAGGCTGCGCTCCGACGATCTCTTTACCATTAATATAAGAGGTTGGTGTACCTGAGACTCCGAGAGATTGCCCATATACAAGATTATCCTGCACTAGCTTCGCATGCTTGCCTGAATCTAAGCAAGTATCGAAAGCTGCTCCATCAACACCCAATGTTCTTGCCCATTTCTTCTCGTTTTCAACACTTAATGATTGTTGGTTCTCAAAGAGAAGATTATGCATCAAAAAGTACCCGACATCGCCTTTCTGATCACGGACACAATGTGCAGATTCAGCAGCCTTCTGTGCGCTCGGATGGAAACTCAAAGGGAAATCCTTAAAGACCAACTTCACTTTTCCAGTCGCAATATATTCTTTTTCCAATAATTGATAAACATCAGTATAAAATCTTCCACAGAAAGGACATTCATAATCAGAGAATTCAACAAAAGTCACCTTGGCATCAGCGCTTCCTTTAGCAGGGCTATCTCCTAGTTCAACGGTAATTGGTCCTTTGGGCTGCGCGTTTCCTGTTCCAGAAGGCTGTGGCACACGATCGCCAGCAAGAGGAACAGGGTCAGTAATCAAATAACTTCCATCAAGTGTTACAAAAACAGGAATATTTTGCTGTTGGTAATTAACAGTCACAAGGTATAATGAACCTGTATTTTCAGTAGAAACCAACGTCGCCTCACCATTTCCCTGTGCATTAATGAATGAAAGAAGTCTCTCAGCAGCCACATCCTCACTTATTGCATTTCCAGTAGTTCCGCCGCCAAAAAGCATCACTCCTGCAAAGACAAGAACAATTAAAACAAGAACAAAGGTAGAAAGTCTCCACGGATTTGCGCGCACGGCATTAAGGTATTTTCCAACAGGAATCTCAATCACATCATCTCTTTTTGCACTTTTTACATCATCCATAGCTTTGTGCGTTGAAAAGACTTTAAAAATGTTTGTACGATTGACATTGCTTCTAAAACACACTAACCTTTAAAAACAGTTCGTTATTGCAAAAATGGTGAGAAACACAATTACTTTAGAGGAAATCTATCTTTTAATTTGCAGAGAATACTCTGGTTTTAATCATAATCCGCAAACATTTCAAAGCAATCTTTTGTTTACGCTAAATGACGACCCTATAAGAACTTCAGGAATTCGTAGACAAATTGAAAATGAGGGCTTGGAATATCAGCTTTCGCGAGATTTTCCGCTAAGCGAGATTTTAAGAGGTTCTGTTCAATATCTCAAAGATATCGGTGTTCCCTCTCAGAAAGCAGAAGAGTGTAATAAGAAAATAGATAAAAAAAAATTGTTCGTAGAACCATCAGATTAACAACCTTTATTAAATCCCCTCCCTTCAAATTTTCATGTATAAAGAAAGGAGGAGAGTTTCTAAAGAGATGTTGTCAGAAGAAGGAAGGATCCTAAAGGAAGTTGAACTTCAAGAAACCTTGGTTTCTTAAGTGGCATACGATATAATCATCGGCAGAGATACTACAGACAAAGAACTGTTTGGCGATAAGGGGCTAATCTTTCTCGGCAAGGGTTTTGTCCGTATGGGCACATATACTTCTCTTTCAAACAAGATTTGGATGGATATAGTCCGAAGCCATGTAGTTCTCATAGCTGGAAAAAGGGGCACGGGAAAAAGCTATTCAATAGCAACAATAGCAGAAGAACTCTCTTCCTTACCTACAGAGAATGCAAAGAACATCGCTTCGCTTATCTTTGACACAATGGGAATATTCTGGACAATGAAATACCCAAATGAAAAAGATAAAGAACTTCTGGATTCGTGGGAACTAAAAGCAAAATCATTGCCTGTTAAAGTTATTGTCCCTTTTGGAAAATCTGGGGAGTATAAAAACAAAGGAATCCCTGTAGACGCAACTTTTGCACTTCAGCCTTCTGAACTGGCTGCAGAAGATTGGATTACACTCTTCAACTTAGATATTACAAGTCTCCCAGGAGTGCTAATAACCAGAACCGTAACTTCACTCCAAGAAAAGTTATTTCCTTTCACAATTAAAGAAATAATAAACATTTTGCAGAGCGACACTTACGCAAGCCCTGCAACGAAAGAGATCGTCAGTGCCCTTTTTGCCGCAGCACAAACATGGGGGATTTTTGCAGTAACTCATGAAGGAACAACTATCAGAGATTTGCTCACTCCAGGCACCACAACAGTTCTAGACATTTCAGTCTATAGTTCAATCGCGGCGTTTAACATTCGGGCATCGGTTATATCGCTGCTTTCTAGAAAAATATTCCAACATCGGATGGATGCACGTAAACATGAAGAACTAGAATCAATTAGGCATGGACAAGATTACCTTTCATATGGCAGTAAACGTTCAGAACCATTAGTCTGGCTATTTATCGACGAAGCGCACGAATTCCTGCCCGGTGAAGGCAAAACGCCTGCAACTGACGCTCTTATACAACTTCTCCGTGAAGGAAGACAACCAGGCATCTCACTAGTTTTAGCAACACAACAACCTGGACAGATACATAAAGATGTCATGAGCCAATCAGACATAGTTATCTCGCATCGAGTCACCTCAAAATCTGACTTAGAATCTCTCAACGAAATAATGCAGACATATGCGATAGAGAGCATCCGGCAGCACATGGATTCTCTGCCTCCGCTGAAAGGCTCTGCAATCATCTTAGATGACAATTCAGAACGCATATATCCCATGCGTATGCGTCCCCGCTTCACTTGGCACGGCGGCGAAGCTCCTACATCTATCAAGACAGAAGTAAAGATTTGAAATTAGAATGGAAATATACGAAAAACTCGGTTTCAGCGTTATTGATTTGAAGAAATAACCTCAATCTCTCGAACTCTTCTCAAACTGAACTAGCAAGATAAACCGCAGAAATAACACTGAGCACAAGCCCGATAATCTGATGCTTTTTGAGTTTTTCTTTATTTACAAAATATCCAAGAAGGACTGCAATAACAATATAGCTCTCCGAAAGAGCGACTGCAATAGCAATCGGTACGAAAACCATTGCAAATCCAAATGCAAGCCAAGCAGCATTGTCAAACACGCTCATACAAAGAATGACTTTAACATTCTTGCGTATCTTCCCAGATATTCCGCGCAATTCTCCATTCTTAAGCATAAAAATTCCAGAGCCAACCGCAAGGAAAATATCCATCCCCCACTTAATAGTTACAGGGTCTACAGTCCTCGAACCAACTCCTATGAGAAAGTTCGCCCCACCCATAACAATCGCAGCAATCAGCGCAACATAAACTCCCTTCTCAACAAGATGTTTCCTCTCAAAATGCAATGTCTTACTTGACTTCGCCACCTAGCAACAGCTAAATCAATTACTCAAAGGGTTCTGCCAGTTGGATTTTTTATATCCAATCTGGAGGTTTTTCACTAAATTCTTTCAAAGAATCTCCTAAAATCTGCCTTATTTCCTCTGAAACATTTGATAAAACACTAAACCTAAGCGCACTTTTATCGTAAATGAACGTAACTGTCAAACTATTGATTTTTTTCCTGAGTAACTTCAAATTTTTATCGACGTTACTCTTATTTAAAAAATGTGTCAATTGAATTAGACAATTTGTGAGGAAAACGATAACTAAATAACCTATAATGGCTTCTTTTGTGATATGATTTATAGGTCTTAATTCTGTTCCTTCTTTCATATTGCGAATAAGCTTTTCTACCAAATCCTTATTTTTATATAGCTTAAGCATTTTGTAAGAATCTTCATCAACTGAACTCTCGAGAATAAAAAACCCTTCAAGACCTGTGATGTATGGATTAACAATTTTTGAAAGCGAAGTTTGTATCTCTCCTTTCAAAATGATATTTCCAATTCGGGAAATATGTTCTCCGATTGGTTTTCCTTTATTTATTTTTGAGAGAAGTTTATCTCCTTTCAATAATTCTCTATTAAATTTTTTATTCCTATTCTTCAACAGTTTATTATAAAGATTTTTTGAATGAAAAATGTATTTTACATTTTCATCTTTAATCTTCACACATTTATACTTTATACCGTTGGCATAAAATACTTCTTTTTGGGAATCTTTGTAAATTCCAATATATTTTTTGTAAATTTCTCTATGCCTTGGTTTCAAGGTTAGATAATTGAACTCCAATCCGATTATCTTTTCTTTATTATCTTCGGTATTTCCTCCACAATCAAAGATAAGCAAACTTCCCTTATCCAATATTTTGCCAGCTATTTTCAGCATAAATTTCATATGCTGTTTGTCCTGCACATTTCCTTTCTGGATTGTTAATCCTGATGGAATTCCATTCATTCCAGTTTCAATTCCAAAAGTTACCTGCTTTTTGCCTGGCTGATTATCTCTCGAATAACCGAGAGCACCAAGCTCTGCTTTGTCTCCCTCAAAATAAGCAGAACTAAAATCAATAAATTGTTCTTTGTCCAAAAGACTATTTTGTTTCAGCAATTTTTGATACATTTCAACTACAAAATTATATTTCATACCAATTCTCTCAAGATCTCTGTATAATGTTCTTTCTTTTGGGATTTCTTTGAATCCCAAACATTCAAACCATTCTTGAGAATAATTTTCTGTTATTTGACTGAGAGAAACGCATTTATCGAGGCGATTATTGATAAATGCCTTTACAGATTCAATCATGTGCTTTGTTTTACCTTTCAAACTTCCCAGAACACTATCGAAAAAGTTAAATGCCTTGTCTACCTTCTTTGTCAGAATGAGAGTACCGACATTAAAACTAGTGTTATTTCTCATTTATGGGCTTGACCTCCTTTTAACTGATTGAGGCTACAAGCCCATTTATTATTTAGAATTAACTGGCGAAGTCAAGGTCTTAAGAGAAACAAGAATGAGTGAAATAATCATAAGAACAATAAATCCTACCTGAATAATTTCAATTCTTTCTCCGAGCAAAAAGAAAGCCAAAAAGGAAGAAGAGACAATCTCAAACGACCAGATCGGCTCAACAACATCCAGCTTCCCCTCTTTAAGCGCTTTAAGATCCAAAAAAGCAGCAACAAAATAAGCAATCGCTCCAATAATAAAAACATTTCTTCCCACGCTCCAAAGACTAGAAGCATTCTTTAGAGCAAATGGAGTCAGAACAATAGCTCCAATAAGAGTAATAATAAAAATGGTTGTCCATATTCCTACTTTTCGCGTGGACTTCTGAATAAAAAAATCTCCAAATCCCCATCCAAGCATAGCCACAAGAGCAAATATGATTCCTACTTCAAGACTCATCCCCCAACCCTCACAGCGTCAATCACCTGAATGCCGTTAACTCCAATAAATCTTTTATCAAACGTGGCAAGATGCGAAACGCCTTTCTCGCACATAAGTGCAAGCAAGGAGCAGTCAGTTAAACTAAGGGCAGTTTTATTCTGTTCGGAAAATATCCTCCAGGATATCTCAAAGAGTTCTTGATTCATAAAGAGAACTTCAAAGGAAGAAATTAGCTCCTTGCCAAAAGAACGTGCCAGTTCAAAATTTTTCATCTTACTCAATAAAACTGAAATAGATTCATCAATAATGTAATCGGAAACAAATGCAAGCCCGTATTCCCCAAGAGAAATATCTTTCATAATCTTTATGGCAGACTCGTGGTGTACATCGGAAGAGTTTTTATAAGCTATAAGAAAACTGGTATCAAGAAGTATCACTAGCTTCCTCTGCCAAAATATCATCAACTTCCTCACTCCAGCGCACTTTCTTCTGGCTCATTTTTATAGGGGTTATTGAGATAGATTTCATTTTTCTTACACCATTTTTAGCCTCGCGCTCCTGAAGAGACTTTTTAAGCGCCAATGTAAGAGCTTCTCCCAAATTCATTCCGTTCTGAACTGCAAAAGCCTTGAATTTTCTAAATGTCTCTCCATCAACATCTCTTACTCCAATAAATGTTTTCTCCATATGTTAAACATGTTAAACATGTTTATAATTCTTTCTATGCTAGAACCTTCAAATCCACTCTCCATCTAAACTTCCGCACACCAATATCTCCCGCCCTCTCCACTCCAAAAATCTTAATCTTCTTTTTAGCTCTTTTCGCCTCATCTTCAATCATCTCTTTCATCTCCTCAATTTCATCTTCCTTGCAGAATCCGTAATAATGAATCGTTCCTCCTTTCTTCACTGCTTTAAGTGCAACATCAAGAAATGAATCCTTAAGATTTGGTCTAGCCATCACAATCCTATCAAACTTCTCTTTAGTTTTCGGCATAACTCTCCTAACATCTCCCTGGACAATCTCTATTTTTCCCTCGAGTTTATTTCTCTTCACATTCTCTAAAGCATATTTTTTACATTCCCGCGATAACTCAACAGAAACAATTCTTTTCGCCTTGCTCCTCTTTGCAATCACAATAGCAAATGGAGCAACTCCTCCAAACATCACAAGCACATTTTCACCTTTCTTCACGCTTTCAGCAACTTCAAGTCTTTCCTGACTCAAACGAGGGGAAAAATAGCAAGTATCTATATTAAATCTAAAGCTACATCCATTTTCCTTATACACAACCTCCTTTCCTTTCTCTCCGGCAAGGTGTTTTGTAGTCTGCGTTCTCAATCTTCCTTTAAATTTATTTATTTTCTCAACAACAGTCAAAACACTTTTATTCATCTTCAGAAGCTTCTCAGCTTCTTTCTTCTTCTCTTTTGCAGAAGTCTCCCAAGGAAATTTAACTATCGCAACATTGCCCAGAATATCATATCCTCTCATGTATTCAAAAGAACAAATGGGTTTATAGACATTATGACGAATAGGTTTAAATTGAAGAGAGACTCGTAAATTAAATGGTAGATGAAAAACTAAAGGAATTAATAGAATACAGAATAAGTAGCAAATGCGAATTCTTAGGATACGGAGATCTAAAGAACCCTATCTGGTTTATCGGTATGGAAGAAGGATTTGATAATTCTTTGAAAGATTGGGAAGGCAACTTAAGAAAAAGATTTGAAGCAACAAATAACAAAGAAACTGTTGACATTCAATCTGAAGAGATGATGAACGTTCCAGATCACAGCATTTGGTTCAAAGGAGAAGGAAATAAGCCCAATCTTCAACAAACATATCGTGAATTAATACGAATCTTGTTGATTTGTGATCCAGAAGGACAAGTTATTGAGAAGATTATAGAATTTCCTTAAGGAAATTCTATTTGGGATGGAGCCAACCCTGAGCAAAAAGATTTAAATACAAACATCTCTTATCAATCAAAAGAAATGGTGAATAAAATTCTCGGCTATATTATTACAATTGTAGGCGTAGTCGGAATCATCCTATCAAGTGAAGGTGTCAGCAAGGCTCTTTCCATACCCATTCCCAGCACACTCACAGGCAATGTGCTCTTAATCATCAGCGCAGTCCTGATAGTTATAGGTCTCGGTCTCTCAGTCAAAGGTTCAGCTAAAAAACAACCTGCCGAAGTCCCCATTTATGAGGGCAAGAACGTAGTTGGCTACAGAAGAATGGGTAAGAAGTGATTGTAATAAAAAAACATTCATATTCAATACATATTATTTATCCAAAAGTTTAATGAACATCCATCTTAGAAATACGCTCAATCTCTTTGTTCTTGCGTTCGATAGCCTTCATTTTTTTATCAGGATCCATAGCATTATTATCGTTTAAAAGCTCTATATCCTTCCGTAATTTAGAAATAATGTCGTATTTCCAGTACTCTCCTGCTTTCTTCTGTTCTTGTTTAAAGAGATAATATTCAATTTTGGAATCAAGAAGCAGGAACAAAATAGCTGCTACAAAAGTCCAGAAGTATGCTGCGCTTGCGCCATCACTAGTTGCTGTCGACCACAATCCCAGATACACACCAATAAAAATAACCCAGAATATCTTACGAATGTAAGGATACTCTTTACCGATTCCATGCACAAAGAAGAAGAAAACAAGAAGAGGAATAGCAGTCGTTACGGCAATAGCAAATACTTGGTATGATAAAAGAACAGCACTCAGCCATTCGAAATTAATAAAGCGAATGCCTATAAGCGGGACAATAACTGCAGTAATCCATCGGACAAAGGTATTCTTCTTAAACATCTCCACATTGCCGAGAATGACGTAAATCAAAGACAATAAAAGGATAAACAACAAGAATCTCTCAAACAAATACAATCCACTCCATCCAAAACCGCCGAACAACGCTTGTAAAATCGGCTCAAAAACACCAACATAAGTGTCAATTATATCTTGCGTGAATGTTCTTGCAGAAGGGAAGTAATATGCAGAAACAAAAGAGCTAACAAATAGCATAATAAGTATGCTTGACATAAATAGCGTATGCGCCTGCTTCATGCATGAAAAAGAAATCACAACTTTATAAACCTTGTTCAGTTGTTAAATCAAGTTAGCGCGCCAAGCGCGTTCTACGCGCAAGCGTCAAGATAGCATAAGAATTCTCGAACAATAGGCGCTTCGCGCAAATTAGAAAAACTATTGTGCCTTTGGCACAGTACAAGCGCCTTCAGCGCGCAATTAATTTAGAAACGCAGGGCGCTCAATGAT